>Ga0209671_1007509_pt1 | contig 11316 bp, 6 predicted proteins | sample WorMetHERISLAND2_2_FD_187401 | JGI IMG/M metagenome (GOLD analysis project Ga0209671, IMG submission 187401) | Marine gutless worms symbiont microbial communities from Max Planck institute for Marine Microbiology, Germany - Olavius geniculatus... | ecosystem: Host-associated > Annelida >...
ATGTTAAGAAATTAACGCACATTAAAAAAATTAATGCACATACGTATATTTATGTTAATTTACTGAATTCTGTGAAGCAAAGGTTTCAATGTTCTGTTAAACTCCTTTTATTTGACAATGGAATGAATTCAAGTAACTAAACTGTAGTTGCAGTTTCATCACTACTGTAAATAAGTAATTATTCTGACGATAGGCTAATAGATTTCTATGCTAGCTATGACATCAGTTATCGTTGATTATATGTTTAAAATGAGTTTCTAGCTTTCTGTATTTTACAGGTGGGCCTTTCAAACATCGCATGGCCCGGGGTAACTTTAATTGCCCCCAATTGCCTCCCTTCTCTCCCTCTCGACAGGCCTGGATACATCAATAACGCATTAATTAATGCGTTAAAAAATTAACGCAGTGCGTTAATGCGTTGAAAAAAAGCTTTGACAGCTCTGGTAATGTGTAATAATGTTAATATCTTTTTCTCTTTGCTGCTCTCTTTTTCATTTTTACGCGCGAAAGCAGCTACTGCTTTTAGCGCGTCTAAGCCATCGTAATTCTGTCTGTCCGTCTGCCTGTCACATGGGTAGATCAGTCAAAAACGATGCAAGCTAGAATCACCAAATCTTCAACATCGGCTGCTTGGAAGACTCTAGTTTCAAGAACCGTAAAGCTTTTCCATAAATTCGAAGGGGGTCACTTCGAACGAGGGCTCTAAATGAGAGGAGGGTGGGCAAAATTTTCGATTTTTGGCCAATAACTTGCTGTATCTCAGTAACGGTGTGAGATAAGGCCTAAGTTACTATTAATCACTAATAGGAAGTTGTATACTGGCTTTCGATTGGCGCTGAATTTAATGACTTTGAATGACCTTGAACGCCAAAATAGGGGGATTTTTATGGATTTTTTGGCGATTTCGGGCTGCGACACAAGTCTATATCATTCACAAGGAGGCGCCATGGTACTATCATTATGTGCACTTTGGCATGACTGTAATAAAGGTGTTGTATTTTATTCCAAATTCCCTCAAATTTAACTCAAACAGCGACAGATTTTCGTTGTACGATTTCGTTGTATTGTGAGCGCAATAATTTATTATTTAGTACATTTCTGATGCACAGTATTTAGTCAAACGATTTGCATATCTTACAGCATAATTTGTGACATTTTGTTCCATGGTGCTGCCACCTTGGGAATCGGTTTACAATGCCCAGCACTAACTAACGCTGATTGATTGAATTGATTGAGTTGTTATATTTTTACGCGCGAAAGCAGCTACTGCTTTCATCGCGTCTTAGCCACCTCAATTCTGTCCGTCCGTCCGTCCGTCTGTCTGTCCGTTCGTTCATCACACGTGTGGATCAGTCGAAAGCGGTGCAAGCTAGGATTGCCAAATTTTCACCGTCGGCTGCACGGAACTATCGTTATGCGATCCAGATAGAGAATTTAATATTTGTGTATTAACTTAGCGTGAACACCCCAATTTTTCTGCTAAAATACTGAATCGGAACTGGTATAGGCTTTCGCGCGTCTCATGAGCATTAGCTCAAATTTCTTGTTCATATCAGCAGATAATGTGTGCTGCTGAGTATAAAATTAGATCAGTTACCGTCAGAAATGTTTCTTGTTTTAGTCCGAACCAAAAATGTGAGATTGACATGTGATTTATGTTGTAGGAGCTGGCTGATGGTTCATTGTACAGGACTTCAGTGGCTGAAATGACAACGTCACCAATTAGTGAGCACTGCTATTTGTTTACTTCAATAACTCATATTCACTATAGTCACTTACCTGCTGTCCCAATATTGACGTTTTACTACAGCACAGTAAGAATTAATCGGGATCTTTAATGAAGCCAGTTATTCATTATGAAATTCAAATCACGCAGAATTGTTTATTCCTTTGGGTCATGTTTATCGAGTACCACCTTCCTGGCTGCAGTGAGATGGTGCAAATTCACCTCTGTCAGGCAGCAGATAACACCATCTGATCCCATATGGCAGGTAATGCTCTGCAGGTCTGAGATGGGTTTCCAGAACGAGCTATACGCACCATCTAACCCTTGTCTTTAAATTTTTAAAGTAGCTTAGTGAGTGGAGTGTTTTTTGTTTTTTTTCCCTGTAGTTCACTTGTGAATATAAGTGATAGTATTATTAAAATTGGACTGTACCAACCAGAAGTTGTACATTTTTACTTGGCTACAGTAAGCTGGTATCTTAGAAGCTGTCTGTGTGGTCTGTAGAACCTGTTGTCTGGAAGCAGCAGCTCCTTCTAGCGGCTCAGCCAAATGCCTGAGATTCAGCCACTGGCTGACATTGTGGGTAGTGGTCTGGCATAGTGGTAACACGTTTCATTTGATCAACGAAGTTACTGTACGCCGGGCTGGGTTAGTACTGCGATGGATGACTGCCTGCAGGCAAGTAAACCATCTCGGTATGTAACCAGCTGCCTAGGTCAACTCAGCTTTCCATCTTTCTGGGGTAGATAAATCGAGTATCGGTTTATCTGGCTGGGGTTAAGGCAGGGCACGTTCACCTGTGTCGGGTGGCAGGTAACACTATGATTCCATATGGCATGTGATGCTTCGTAGCTCTGTGAGGGGTTCAATTTTCTAAAGAGCTATATTTCGACTTTTACTTTTTTACCTTTATTGTGCACTTTGAATATTCTATTTACATACTTACTTGCTTACTTAGCTCGGTGTGTGGTCTGTGCAGTAAGCCGGTGTCTAGAGGCACTGTGTCAGCTGCTGCCTCGTGATGCATCAATGCTAATTCACTGTCGCTGGTATTGCCATCGTAATCAACCCGGGGGCACGACAGGACAGATTGAATGGCATCAGTTTGTCCAATGTCTGCTCAGCAGTATGGGATACAGTGCATCCGCTGCCCTACGACCAATTCTTTCCAACTCGGTCAGAAGGATTTGGTTCTCTTGTGTAAATTACTACAGTAGTATTTGTAGATTTTGTCCAAAATATTCTTCACTGTTGTTTAATAGCAAATTAAAAGTGTTTTTAACCAGCTAATTTATTGTGTGTTCGAGTTATTTCGGTCCTATTTTTGATCCACCAATATTGTTTAACATTTACATCCAGCATGTCATAAACGAAGGACTTGCAGATGTACAAGAAGGGGTCAAAGTTGGAGGTGTGCTGGTACAATCCATCCACTTTGCCAACGACCGGGCTATGGTCTCTCATACCCAAAGTGGACTTCAACGAATAATGGATGCACTCCAACAGTCGTCAGAGAAATACAGCATGCAGATAAACTTATGCAAATGCCAGGGAGGAAGGGTAGGAAGTTGATGGTCAATGGTAAAGAATTGGAGTCAGTCACATAGTTCTGCTACCTTGGAAGTATGGTGACCGAGGACTGCAGAAGTGAATGTGAAGTAAGACGTCGGATTGGATTGGCAAAGGAAACTTTCAACAATAAGAAAGATCTCATGTGTGGATCCTCAGCCTCTAGCTGAAAAAAAACGCATAGTCAAAGCATTCGTATAGAGTATTGTGTGGAAGCGAGACATGGACATTGCAAAAGAGTGACATAAGAAGGATTGAAGCATTTGAAATGTGAACTTGGCAAGAAATGATGATGTGCTAAAAACAGTTGAAACAAGAAGAGAACTCATGGACACACTGAGGAATAGACAGAAGAGGTGGTTACGACATGTGTTACGTCATGGTTTTTTGGTGAGAACGGTGTTGGAAGGCCAACTGCCAGGGAAGAAGAGAAGAGGGAGACCAAAAGAAATGCTACTGAGCTGGCTACTGCAGACAAGTGAGGAGGACATGGATTATTCACAACTCAAGGAGCTGGCACATGAGAGGGTAAGATGGTGTCGGTGGACAACGAAAACCTGCCCATAGGGCGGAATACAACAGCAGCATTACAGACTGTAGACTAACAAAGTGAATGTTTACTAGAAATGACTTTGTCGACAGATTAAAACGTAAAAACCTAGGCTAAAAGTATACCTTGCAATAAAATGAAAGTAGTTCAATGACGTCTGCATAGTGAGCTGTTTACATTTCAAGCTGCCTACGAAAAGTTATTTTAATTAGGCAAAATAAGAAATAAATGTGGAAAACTCACAGCGTGCAGTAGTAATGATTGTGATGTTGAATTTTATATACATTTGTGTGTTGTGCAGATTGGATATATTAAATCTAGATAATATTCTTATTATCTTAGCTGTTGTTTTTGTTTTGTTTAATGGTGTTTGCTATGTGTAGGCGGATGCAGCAGTTGGCAGTATGTCACCAAAGAAACCACGACTCTCAGATGCTGACAGCAACTCAGTATGTAATATCAATTATTATACTTATTACAGGAGTAATTACGTAAGTCTGTAAGTAAGTTAATAAAGTAAATACTTACAGTACACTTATAAGCCAGTTGAGTTGGCTTAATTTGCCACACTTTACCAAAGTCAACAACATTCACCAAAAGTTTTCAGGACACGGGTTGGTCGGCAAGAGGTTTACATATAATGTGTCTACAGTTGATTGATTTTTTGATGCTCCATGCAAAATTTTGAATATTTGGCACTTTTATTTTTTGCTATTTGAGCAGCAGTATTCATATTTATTACATTCATGTATATCAAAATTGTAAGAAGATAGTCTGTTGTTAAGCATTTTCATTATAGCATTTAGTCATGAGATTGCCACTGGTGTTAACAGGACTGGGAGTACCTGCTGTCATCAGATCATCACAGACATTTCTCCACAGCTTACGATAGCATTCTGCGCTTTGGTTCATCGGCTGAAGCACAAGCTTTACTCACTGTGAGAAATCCACTGCTGACTTCTTCGGACATGGATACGACTGCACCATTGTTTGCTCACATTGCTGCTGTTCTCTATGCACTGCATCTTGTTTATGAGGTAATGTGGCTGGTCATGTGACATTTTGTACACCGTTACATTTTTGATGCAACATGCTAATTGTTTTTTTGTACTTACTTACGTTTCAGCCTGTATTTTTGTTTTCATTTTTTTTAATTTGTTTATTTGTGGACCTTATCTACATGGTTCAAGATAGAAAGGGGTGTGGGACAAGGCTTCATATTGTCACCGTGGTTATTTAACTTGTATGCGGAAGCAGCCATGAGAGAAGCTTTGGATGGCCACAATATAGGGCTTCGGATAGGAGGCAGAGTGATCAATAACCTGCTATATGCAGATGATGTGGTACTCATCGCCACTTCTCTCGAAGATATGCAGGAATTAGTAGACCGAGTAAGAGCCTCCAATGAAAAAGTTGGACTACTGATTAACGCGGATAAAACAAAAGTGATGGCATGTGGGAATAATAGAATGAGCACAAGGATCAGCCTCAGTGTATAAGTCCTGGAAGAAGTAGAATCGTTTATGTATTTGGGCTCAGTTTTCACCAGTGATGGCAACTGTACACAAAACATTAGAAAGAGTTTGGCGATGCGAAGATCGGCAATGCAGTCACTATCTTCAGTATGGAAAAGCAAAGATATTTCTACAACCGCAAAAGTCAGGTTGCTAAAAGCATTGGTCTGGTCGATAGGAATTTATGGGAGTGAAGGCTGGACTCTTCGTAGTAAAGACCCTTTGTAGCAAAGAAGATAAATATATCGAAGCTTTTGAAATGTGGTGCTATCGAAGGCTATTAAGATTTTTGTGGACGCACCATAAGACGAGCGAATGGATTCTGTGCGAATTAAAAGTTGTCAGAGAACTTTTGGACCTTGTGAAATCGTTCAAATTGGGATTTTATGGCCATATGACATGGAAGTACGAAAGTCTGGAGAAGGAAATGGTTCAGGGATGTGTACCAGGTTACAAAAATCGTGGTTGACAACGCCAACGTTGGACAGATGACATTACGGAATGGACTGGGATGAAGATCAATGAAGTGGCTGCAGATCGTGATTGTTGGAGAGGGATACTACGCATCGCCAGCCCTTCTTACATAGTCCTGAAGGCACTGAACGACGACGAGACCTTGTCTTGTAGCATGATTGCTTGAGGAGCTATTGATTAATTTCGATTGTCTGTGGATTATTCAAAAAATATGAATGCACTTTGCTGAAATCTTGTGAGGGTTGAACATGACTCAAGGAGTAGTTTTTGCATACTTATGTATTTGCATCATCACAGCTGAGAATTTTTCCACTAGCGAACATTCGTCGGCCTTGGCTTTGGATTGCACTCTGAGGGCGTTGTAGTCTTTTCACAGTTTTTATACCCAAAAGCAGCTACTGCTTTCAGCGCATCTTAGCCATTGCAATTCTGTCCGTCCATTCGTCTGTCTGTCCCTCTGTCTGTCTGTCACACGGGTGGAGTCAAAAATGGTGCAAGATAGGATTACCAAATCTTCACCTTTGGCTGCCTGAAAGACTCTAGTTTCAGGAACAGTAAAGCTTTTCCATAAATTCGAAGGGGGTCACCTCGAACGAGGGCGCTAAATGAGAGGGGGTGGGCAAAATTTGCAATTTTTGGCCAATATGTCACTGTATCTCAGTAATGGTGCGAGATAGGGCCTAGGTTACTATTAATCACTAATAGGAAGTTGTTTACGCTGGCTCTCGATTGGCGCTGAATTGAATGACCTTGAATGCCAAAATAGGGGGTTTTGTGGATTTTTCGGTGATTTTGGGCTGCGACACAAGTCTGTATCATTCACTAGGTGGCACCATGGAACTATCATTATGTGATCCAGATAGAGAATTTGGTATTTGTGTATTAACTTAGCGTGAACACTCCAATTTTCAGCTCAACTACTGAACCGGAACTGCTATAGGCTTTCACGCATCTTGTGAGCATTAGCTCAAATTTTTTTTTTTCTAATGATCCACAAATTTTATTAGTATGTGCATTGTAAAATTGCATTTACAGGAGCATGCACATCTTGATTCGCATTGCAGCACTAATGCTGTTTTATGTAAGGTTATTGTATATATTATCTGCAGGATATGAGGTTAGATGCAGTGCTACAAAGCTTATTGCCGGAACTCGGCTCACTTCTTTGCTTCATTGCCAGGTAATTCAGCAGTGCTGATTTGTCTTTTGTTTAAATTTAAGTTCTATTTTTTACATTAATCATGCAGGTAGCCTGCAAAGCTTATCATTTGAAAACCCCTGGGTTGGATATGTGGAAAATATTCGTCAAACGTTGTGTGTGCAACCATATAAGTTGTCCGTAAAAGATAGTTTGAAATCTGTATTACGTTTATGGAGCATCTTAGCCGGAAGAAGTTCACCGGTTAAACAAAAAGTGTGCACATATTACAAAGAAGTGTAGTTACATAACATAACATGCAGCCGTGCTTTTAGTTCAGCCGTACCAGCTATCTGGAACAATCTTCCAACTTCAGTCATTGAAGCAAACAATTTGCCTGCATTCCGTCGTCGACTCAACACACATCTGTTTACTGTTGCTTTTGAAAACAGTGGTTATCTGTAACGTAGCCAGCGCCTCTGTATTTTTACACACGTTCAGTTTTATGGCGCTTTATAAGTTCGTTTTTAACTAACTAACTTTTTAACTTTGACTAGTTAATGTGTGTCTGTTTTGAAGGGTTGATTATTTGAATTTACTTTGTTGTGCTGATGTAGGGACATTGGTTGTGAACTGTACGTTGACCATTACTGCCGTGACATCCCTGAGCTTCACCGTATTCGTTCTACAGCCGTGCCGGCAATTGATAAAGGTCTGTCAGCTTCATAGCAACTAATGTAATAATAAAATAATTATAATAAATTTCAGCTGTTGGATAGTAAATGTGACTTCACGAGTTATCCTGATATTGCACGAGACATTGCTTTTAGGCGTAAACATTATGAACAGAAATTGTTGTCCAGCAACATCTTAGTCATTATGCATCTTCTTGCTGTTGGTTTAGTCTGTTTATACGTGTTTGCATGTATCTACTGTGTGCTTTTTGGTGAATAAAGATTGATGTAATAACGTAGCTTTCTGGCAGTATGGTTCAGTGAAACACATAGATTTATAATTATGTGTTTTGTGGAAGTTCGCCATTGTCATTCCAGTGTTTTCATGCTTTTCTGTCATTAAAAGTTATCTTGTGATATTTCTCAGTGGGAGTTTCATGCATCGGTGTGTTTGCTTTTATCTGGCTGGTACAAGACAGTTATAGGATGTAAGCAAGTTGAACAGAACTGCTGAGTTCTGCCTGTTTCGGACATCAAGCTGAGGAAATACACTTGCAAATAGGATGTTAAGAGAGCAGTAAATATTTATCTGTGTTGTTTTTCATTTGTTTTGTAGACGATTTGTTGAAGGTGCAGTATCCCAATTTCTTCACGCAAGCGCCGCCGGACATCTACCAGTGGCTGTATGGCTACTTGCACAGACAAGACATTGCTGTATTTCCATGCATTCCATCAGTAACATTACGACTGGAGCATGTCATCATGGTAGTCTACTATCTATATAATAATTGAGAGTTGCAACCGCCAATAACTTCTAAATGGCACGACTTACGGCGGCGAAATTTTGCATGCAAACCCATGTTGTGCGTGGCAGTGCTATAGGCTAGGTCAGATATCGCTGAGAGGTCGTCCATTTGATAAATTTCACTTTTTCTAAAATTTTGCAGCCACACCTCTTATATACCTGGGAAGCTCTCAGTCATCTGACGGCCAGTCTCGTCTGGACATACGGAGACACATCGGCTTCGCTTTCGCAGTAATGTTCTCATCAGACAGCATTTGGAAAGACAAACGATTATCCCTCTCTATTAAACTTAGCGTCTACCTTGCCTTGGTACAGTCAGTGCTCCTATACGCATCTGAAACTTGGACCCTCGCAGTGGCAGAGAGCAAATCACTAGATGCATTCCACGTGAAATGCCGTTGGCTGAAAATGCAGGACTGGAAACATTGATTTTGAATTTGTATCTCATGCAGTTGCATATTGTTGATGGTTGATATTTGTTTAGAGATATACTGATGTACAGCATTGGACATCATCTGTGCACTATTACTGTCTTATTTCAGGCAGCATGTTAACTGTTACGATGCTGATACTTGGACCTACTTATTTTGCATTTTGTAGCTGAAACGTATGCTAGTGCAGTCCTTGAACTATCTGCAGATGATGATGATAGCGATTTCTTAGTGATGCACCTGGAAAGAGTTGTTAAGCAGTATGTAGAATTACCCACTCATTCTGTTCCATCATGGCAGTACTTGTCACTACTGTGCTTGCATGTATGAGTGATATAAACTGGCTTGTGGCTGTGTCTGTGCCTAGATGTACGTGTCAACGTTTGACAGAGATCTGTTGACAAGCGAAGTTTCACTTGCCAAGGTGCTGCGACGTATTCTGGCTGTCGGCCGGCGTACGTCTGATGTATACCTCGTACCACCGAAGTGTCTGATGATGTCACAATCCGCTGATGTCAGCCACGCGGGACACCTGCTTCAATACCTTGCTGAGATTGGTCAGTTTAATGGTGCTTATATGATTCTGTTTATGCTCTTGGCATTGATTTATTCATTTACACTGTGGTCCATAAAAAACATGCCACTTTTGTTTTTTGAATAGCTCAGTGAAACATTGGCCGATTTTAATATTTTTTGGCGTGCGACATCAAGAAGAAACTTGGTGCAAATGACTTTAGTTTTGACCACCTCACTTTAATACTGTCACTACACTACCTTGTGAAATGCAGGTTATTGAACCTGCTGTTAGCAAGTAGTGTCAACATCTACCAAGTAGTGTCAACATCTACCGCTTGCATTTGTGCTGGAGGAGGACATTTTGAGCACATGCTGTAATAAAGATGATGTGATATGACATGTATGACTTTTTGAGAGACAATAATTGCTAATTGTGTTTGTTGCTATTTAGTTAATCATTTCTGAGCCAATGCGTGCACTATCCAGTATGGATTTATTGTTGTAAACGGTCAAACTACGATTTCTGCATTTCGCAAGGTAGTGTAGTGACAGTATTAAAGTGAGGTGGTCAGAACTAAAGTCATTTGTGTCAAGTTTCTTTTTTGATGTTGCATGCCAAAAATTATTAAAATCGGCCAATGTTTTATGGAGCTATTCAAAAGTAAAAGTGGCGCATTTTATGGACCCACGGACACTGTATATTTAACAACTCGATTATTTATTGAGTACCGGTTTGTTCTTCTTCATTATCAATCAGTCATTTAGGCCTTTAATCAATGCAGGATTTTTAAAGGGCCTAAATAGTACAAACTGTTGTTAGATCCACTGGAGAGAGATTAGTTGGAATGCGAGTGCAGTCGCGGAAATAGTCAGAAAAAGGGCTTGGTGAACAGTGAGTTCTGAATTGCTGATGTATGGTGGATAACTTGGCTGAAGTTACATCATCTAGCAAATCATTCCAGGTCCGTGGGGTAAATGAGTTGACGACAGATGTCAGCTTGGCCAGAGGCACTGCCAGACGGTTGTTGCCAGCAGGATGGGGAGGTTGGTTGGTGGCCAGGCAAATTAGCGACATAGTTGCGGTACGAGTTCATGCAGAACGTTAGTCTTCTACAGAACTCGCTCTGGCACACGCTGCCAGTGGAAACTGCTAAAGTAGAGTTACATAAAGTTTACAATGATAGTTTGAGCAGTTGCTATGAAGAAATGTTTGTTTAGACGTTGAGATCATGGAGTGTTGGGACTAACTGTTAAGTCAGTGCCTTTCAAATTTTCTTACTTATTTGTTGGTAATTATTTGTGCGTTAGCTGTTTACGAGGGGCTTAGTAAGTTTTGTCACTTGATATATGGGACTGATAAGTTAATCACAGTCTGTGTGTCAGTACATTCTTTATTCATGCATACAAAGTTGTAGCATTTATGACATTCTTCTAATTTGTGATGTATTAAGCAATAAATGGGCACAATTTAGAATGTTATATCAAATGTTGTAATGAATGAGACGTGGACAGGTGAAGTGCTCCCCGTTTTGTTCGCTACAGTATAATGTCTGTGTGGGTTATTTTTGCAGATCCTAAGATGATGAGGAACTTGGCATATGGTGTTTCAATTCCTGTTCAGGAAGCCATTTTTGCATCTCGGCGAAATCCATCCTCAGGCTGGCCTGAGTCAGTCTATCACCTTATTGGTAAAAAGCTGACTTTTCTGACCACATCAGACCATCATGCATTTCTTTGTCATGCGTGTAAACAGTGCTCAGATAATAAGCACCTTTCTGCTATCTTCCGTAACTTCATCAGAAATTAATAGGTTTCACGAAATTTTCAGCATCTGCAGCTGACACAATATTTATTTAAAACATTTGAACATTTGGCTGTAAGTTAAATGTTTATTGTAGTAATTGAGGTAGGTCGTAAAG
>Ga0209671_1007510_pt1 | contig 11316 bp, 6 predicted proteins | sample WorMetHERISLAND2_2_FD_187401 | JGI IMG/M metagenome (GOLD analysis project Ga0209671, IMG submission 187401) | Marine gutless worms symbiont microbial communities from Max Planck institute for Marine Microbiology, Germany - Olavius geniculatus... | ecosystem: Host-associated > Annelida >...
AGTTAGTACTACCGCTGCTAGATAGATGGTGTTGCTGCTGACGGGTGTTGCAGACCTGCGCTGATTGCAGCAGCTGAGCCGCCATCGGTCAACACCGGCGCCGACGTTGTCAAGATATTGCCAACAACGTACACCAATAACAACAACGACAACGAAGACAACGACGACGATGATGACGATGATGTCGGTGATGATGTGGGAATGATGGGCGACGGCGGCAGTGATGATGGTACAGGGCCAGGGGCAACGACCAATACAGGTAGGCCTAATGGCTAAATTACAGATGTAAAAACAAGAAATCTGAGCTAATGCTCATGAGACGCGCTAGAGCCTAGCCTATAGCAGTTTCTGTTCGCAGGTAATCTTGGCCTGTCTTCATCTGTTTCGTCGCAATTTACTCTTTTACAGCCAGAAATGGCCAAAAAATCACTAAAAACCCTATTTTAGGGTTTAAGGTCATTTAAGGTCATTAATGTTGACATTCCTAAGAAGCTCGTCGCCAGTGCTTGTTGTGATAAGCAGCATGGCTGTGCCTATCTGCAACCATTTTCACGCTAGACAAGACAACAGCGGATAAATAACCACTTTTTAGAGGAGTAGGCCTACTCCTCTTTGACACCCACGTGTGCAGGTCGCCTTAAATCTAGAGGGTCCGGATTTAGACCGCTGAAATCTACATTCAATGCTGAAAATTTCATGTACAAGTAGTTTTGGTTTATTTCCAGCCATTTCGGCGCAATTCACTATTGAAATGCGTGTCGCAGCCCGAAATCGCGAAAAATTCACTAAAACCTTCTATTTTTTGAGGGGGGAGGTTCAAGGTCATTTAAGGTTATCGATGTTGACATTTATAAAAAAAACTCGTCGTCAGTGCTTGTTATGATAATTAGCGTGTCTGTGCCTAGCTGCAATCATTTTCACGCCAGACGACCGAATATAGGTATAATAACGTCCTTTGAGGAGGGGGCCCCTCTTTAACGCCCTCATTCGAAGATAACCCTTTCACCCAGCGGCATAGAATTTGGTCACAAAATACTAGAGGTTCTATGTTATCATACAATGAAAACCAGAAGTCTCTATCTCGCCTGGGCTCCGATCGGTACCAGGACGTGACCGACGAGACGACGTGCGGACAGACCGACAGAATTACCGTTGCTAATACGCGCTATAGCTATGCGCGTAAAACGTTCCAGAAAAAAATGGAAAAAACGTTAAAAAGCACAAAAAACCTGGCACAAATAAAACCGTTTGAAAACGTTGAATAACAAACGTTAGCCCTAATATTATGTTCAACCTCTTGCTTAATGTCTAATGTTGTAGGTGCTGGAACTAGGAAGAGCGAGAAAACTTTATTCTATTTCAATTCAACGCTGTGGCCATAAAACCAAGCATCACTAAAGTAACAACGTCATTGAAAAAATAATAGAATATAATGTTTACTAATCCGTTTCTGTGATTTAAAAATGCTTATCGAAGTCTTTGATAAGATTTTTAATAAACGTTTTTAAGAAAACGTTGATAAAATAAACGTTAAAACGTTAACAAACGTGACAGAAATTTTAAAAAAATCGTAAAAAAACGTTTATTATATCTATGGGTTAAATGATATAGCTCTTTATAGGAAATTCATCTCAGAGCCTCCTAGCCTTAGCGAGATGGGAAATGCTACGGGGTGAAGGCCTAGTGTGGCTGATTGGGTGGTGATATGTCTGCTCACTGCAAACCGCGGGTCCAGCTGTTCGCTGATGCGGACAATGGATGGCCGCATTATGCTGTGGTATTATTAAGCGCATGCCAATCAGCTGGCACTTCCAAGATTGTAAAGCGCGCCTGGACACAAATCTGACTCATGTAAGAAGGGCTATAGCAAGTACCAGATTTTTTTTTGCTTATTAGAGACCTGTCGGGCCTTTGAAGTCACTTGCGTTGAGCGCAATTATCCTTGTCCTCCGCGCGAAGTCAGTTGTCAAATCTTGTCATCCACTCATTGTATGTCGCTTGTTCGCGATTTGCCGTTATTGTTTAAGCTCCACTAACTTTATCTGTGAATTCTCAGAAAAATAATGAAAACTGTTGCCACCAGATGTCATATTTTACGGCTAAAATACACCAAATTTGATTTTTCAGCTCAGCCCCAACATAGAGGGAGCTTACGGCGCATTCCCAGATCCCTTAGCTGCATTTAACGGGTTCTGCTTTTGTGGCAAGCCTTGGGGACGGAGGAAAGAAAAAGGAAGGGACATCGTACTGTTATTTCGTTTTGTTGTGTATTATATTTATGTTTATTTGTTTCTTAACATGAGCTACTGTAATGCATTATATTGAATAAAGTCAAATATAACAAAAGACGTGATTGGAAAGAGGAGGGAGGGATGGAAAAGAGGAGATACGGAAAGGGAAAAGTGAAGACAGGAAAGGAAAGGGAAACGAACGGAAAGGAAAGGAGGAGAGGTGAAAGAAAGAAAAAGAAAGAGAGGGGAAGGAGGGGGATTATCACCTACATTGGCGACACACTGCATGCATGCTTGGAGAAAGGCTGAAGATACGGATATTTGGCATCAAGTCGTCAGTACGGCAACGCTATGGCAGAGTTCGCAATCAAGAAGGAAAAGATCGGCGGTATGTTAACTTGGCAGCTCTGGCCTGTGTGTGCACAGTTGACGATGACGACGATGGAGCGGGCAGTGACGCGGAAGGTATCTGGAGCGCAGATATCGAACAAAGCTTCCTCGAAGCTATTGCCATCTAAGCACCCCAAAATATGTAATGTACACCCTTTTACACACTATTGGCTTACAGTGTATGTGCGGCTACAGACTACGATGAAGATGACGGGGCTGAGAGTGATGATGTGGACGGAATCTGGAGCGCTGACATTGAACAAAGTTTCCTCGAAGCGCTCGCCATCTATCCTCCGTGCGGTAGACGCAAGATCATACTGTCGGACGAGGGAAAAATGTACGGTACGTTTTAACACGGTTGCATTACCGGTATCATTTTACTGCTCGGCAAAGGGAAGGGGCCCATGGCAACAATTGTTTCTCCCCCTCCCAAAAATAATGGACGTTGTCGGGATATTTTTTGTCGGAAAGTTTTCGTCCAAGAATGCAACACTCTCTGCCACAAAATTGAAATTCCGTGCCCCGCCTGCTATTTCAATCACGCATGACGCCGCTGACTAATGACTTTGGTATCATTTCTTTGCTCAGTACAATAAATAGCGGCGGGCATCGTCGGTTAAAAAGTTGGTGGCAAGCAGACAAGAAGCCACAATTTTCCGACAGACAGCTAAAAATTTCGGACAAAAGAAATCACAATCGCTCAGAATTTTAACCTTGCCTTAAAAATTTTTTCGAAATGAATAATTTTTAACGTCATTTTTTTGTGTTTTTGGAATAACATTTTTGACAGACTAAATTTTACGAGGCAACTGCGTCCTGCTTTGAAGCTCTCGCCATTTACCCGCCGTGCGGTCGATGCAAAGTCATACTATTAGACGAGGGCAAAATTTATACCATACTTTTTACCATGGAACTACAATATCGTTTCTGTGTCTGTGTTCATTCTATAGCTCATAGCGCCGGCGTGTCAAAGAAAACTTCAGACGTTGGTATGAGAGGCCAACAATCAAACTGTGGATTTTCAAAACGCTTTTTAAAGATAGCGCTTACAGGTACACGTCTGTCAAAATAAAAAAAGCCGCGATTTAAGGCGTCATCTGACACATTTTATTCATTCTATGGTCACTGTCACGACAACAGTTGACAGTAACAAACCTTCGTCGGACTGTTCGATTTTGTGCCCCATGGAGTTGACGCTCATACAGGTAACTGAAGGGTTAACTGTAACTGACGGACATGAAAATGTCGGACCTTTAAAATTCCACTACGTGAAATTGCAGGGCATAAAATTGCAAGACATGAAAATGCAGGACATGTACTATGATCACAAAAATGTGCGCTTCTGAACATATGCCGCTTTCGGGCTAGTTTTGTGTTCTGCGTTTTCATGTTCTACAACTTTATATCCTGCAATTTCATGTTTTTTTCAACGCTCCACCAACTTAGCAGTGAGTACAAGAGTCTTGACTTATCAATAGCTTTCAGTGAGTGAGATGTCGACGAGCAGACTGATCTCTTGTCTGTCTATCTCCTAAGTCTTTCTTCTCTCGTCCTTTCTCTCCGCTTGTTTCAGCCTTTTCCTTTTCCGACGACTGATCGACGGCTTTTGTCTCTCATTACGCGACCTTTGATGCAAGACACACAAACAGACAGACACACTTGTTTGTCTGTCGCTCCTACGTCTTTCTTTTTTCGTCCTTTTTGGGTTTTTTTCTTTCTTCGATAACGACGATCTAAGCAGGCCTAGCTAGATCGATAGCTATTGGCCGACGCTGACGTCATTGCTAAAAATATCGCCGCATGCCACGGCGGCTACCGCGGACAACCTTCGCCTTGCTGGACGGACACATCTCTTGTCCGTCGTCTCTCCTAAGTCTTTCTTCTGTCGTCCTTCCTTTGACAACAACAAGCGGAAATTGACGTCACGCGCCTGGCGAGTTGGCGGACAATTAATAGTGGAGTCGACACATTCTATAGCAAGCTGCCGCGGTGACCGGCTACCAGCTTAGGCCTATACAGGCCGGCGGCCGGGCGCCGCCTTGACAACGTGTCGTCAACGTTGCCAGGTTACGACTCAGCCGCTCTCTTGACTGCTGAAACTGAGAGGCAGGGCAGCAGTTCTAGTGCTGGGCCAAGTACTCGCGAGTACACCACTTATTCTAGTACTCGAGATACTCGGTTTCGAAATTAGACTACGTAAAGTTTTCTCCTAGCCATATTTCCTGTAAGGCGGCGCTGATTTGCGTTTGTGTAGTTTACACTGCCAGGCCACAGATACAAGGCTAATGCATCGCTTGGTGTGCCTGTTAATTTACGTTCCAGCTTTAGTCTTTCGATGGTACTCACTGTGTGTGCCTAACCACAAAAGAATGGCCAAGCTGAGTTAACGTGGCTGGTTGGTTACATACCGAGATAGTTTACTTGTCTGCAGACGGCCCCCATCTAAGTTCCAACCGGACCCAGCGTTGATTAAGTTCTTCGATTCGACCAACGATTAAGCCGAACTGCCTGGACTACTCAAGTAATAGTTTCGGACTCGATTTGCGCGGAATATTTAATTCGTGAAAAAATATTTAGTACAAATGTTAGGTGCAAATTTTACTATGATGGGCGGAAAGTTTGTTTGTTTGTCTGTTTGTCTGTCATACTACTCTGGCGCCTTTTGTGTTCCACGGTGGCGGACCCCGACTGTGGCGTTTGACTTCTTGGCCTTGGTTACGTGCCCCTATCTTGTCCCTCTTCCCCCACGGGCAGCCTGAGAGGGCGGGGGTTGAGTTGCCGGGTTTTTTTTCCCGCTGATTCTGCCAAGCTTGATAACTTTCGCTTGTAAGGCGGGGCGCTTTTAGTCTAGTACAGAGGAACAAATTTCGTGTTTTGCACGATTTCTGTATTAAAGTTTAACATGTAGAAATGCGGTTTCGCATAATTCTATGTGCAATTACAATTTGCTTGCTTATGCCTAGTTATTTATTGGTCAATATTGTCAGTTATTTAATCTATTTTTTTCTTTTTTTATCGCGTGCGTTTGGATGCATTATTATGTTGTATGTTGTAATTGCTAGCACTTTTGGTAAATAAATATGTATGTGTTAAAGGAACACTCGAGTACTCGTTAAATAACTCGAGTAATGAATTACTCGGATCGCCCAGCCCTAGATGCTAGAACACCGTCTCTACAACAATTGCCTGCGTGCACCCATCAGATGGCAATAGAGGTCTCTAGCAGCTATTATTGTCGTCCGTCGTCGTGAAATGGGCGTGGTCCTCGCCGTTTCTTAATTTGATTTCCAAGCGCCGTGAAAATTGTATTCCTGCACCCACCCCGCCGCTTGTTGCCTGCGCCAGCGTACGTCGGTCAAAAAGTGGGGAGGAGGGACTGGAAATTGACGGACAGCTGCAAATTTCCCACAGAAGAGACTGTGGATGTCTGAATTTTTTGTTTCGCTCTTTAAATAATCTCCATCTTTAAAATAGGGGATTTTTAGCCTCAAATTTTGTATTTTTTGAATAAAACTTTTTAACAGGAAGAAAATATTTTGACAGGCTAAAATCTTCGTCTTTAATTCTTGTCTTTATAGAACAAAATCTGTCGAAAATTAGACATTTTTTGACAGGCCGAAATTTAGAGGATGGCAAGTTTCCCTATTTTTCCCAGCGGCGTCGTGAATTTAAAAGTAAACAGAAGGAAGTTGCACAATTTTCTGACAAACATTGCAAATATCTGATAGAGATTACGGTTGCTGAAAATGCCAATTTCGCCTCCCTAAGATTTCCCAAAACTAAAGAAAATTTTTGGCCTTAAATTTTGCATTTTAAACGAAAATTTCCGCCAGCCGAAGAATTTGGGGTGGGCATGTGCCCCCTGCTCTGTTCTCTGCTACAAGGCCACCCACCGTTTGTTGCGTTTCTCTGCACGCTATCATGACGTCATTGCACGCCGACTTTGTATAACATTGCGCTGACTACTATTACGTGACTTCACTGTTTAGGCTTATTGTTACGTGTCCTTGTAGTCTTAGGACTTAACGCCACGCTAAATTTGATTCGTCCTTCATCGTCATCATCATCATCATCAACAGCAGTTGTGAGCGATAGATGACGTCATCGGCAGTTTCAGTCACCTGACACGAGGGATTCGTTTGAGGCCATGATGAATTTGTACGAAATTTGCACAGGGATGTCTCGCGGATGTAATCACCTGTTTCAAATTTTGTGTCGATCGGTTGAGGGATTTCGGATGTGCGAAGGGTCGAATTTTGCCATTCTCCCTTTACTTAGCCGGTCGCCATTAACACAGGGCTGCGCTACCGCGCGTAGTGTGATGTCGGTGCTACGAATTTTTGTGCTTTACTTTCCGAAATCAGATGCGCAACTGAACTGCATCACACATTGATCATTTTGAAAATTCGTGCAATTTTATGATCAGTTATTATGACCGGGTCAAACTGCAAACGCGTCGCTACACTAATTTAGTTAAAATTTAGTTTCGGCCTTAGAATAAGAGTTGTAGAGTGACTCATGAACAGTATAAAAACTCCCCTATGAAAACTTCACTTGCGCCAAACCCCCACGTCATATTTTAATTTCCAAAGCTCACAAAAGTCGCTTTAGGGTGTGATGCTTTAATGTATTTTGAGTGCGCAGCTGATGTGACTAAAGGCAAAAAGAATTTCGAAATTCGGTTAATATTTGTTAATGTATGGACGTTAGAGGCTTAGTTCTGTGATTACTGTCGCTGTAATGGACAGGACGTGTCACATGCGGAAAAGCCACAAGTCTTTGGTCGTTATACGGTGTGCAGCGGGGGAGGGAGTGCAGACATAACCCCCCCCGTTACGATAATCCCCCCTGTTCGTAATACCTTACTGCAATTTTAGTAAACAATGTTTTTGCTGTATTTTATTTACTTGTTTCAGCGCTAGCCATGTCGAATAATGAGCTTTAGTATAATAAGGTATGTTTGCGGGATTGAGCCCGGCCGCAACGCTTCAAAGTGAAGCTCTCACAAGAAGCCCAGCTGTCGCTAGGATAGCCGATCGTACTGGTTGTCAGTGACTTTCAAGGTCATCTAAGGTCGATGATTTTCATGTCACTTGAAAGTCAATATGCGACTTCCTATCAATGATCAATAGCAACCTAGGCCCTATCTCGCACCGTTTAGCCACAATAGCGCGTAACAGCCTTCAAGGTCATTTAAGGTCAATGCTTTTTATCTGATCTGACATGTGTATGCCACTTCCTATTAAGGATTAATAGTAATTTAAGCCGTATTTCTCACCGTTTCTGAGATATGGTTAGTTGTCCGTTGAAAAACGCACATTTTTAACCCCCTTTTCATTCAACCCCAATTTGAAAATGTTTCCCTTGGAATAGATGGCTAAAATTTTGCACGCCCGAGTTTAAAACACAGAACTAATTATTCTTGTAAAAAATTTTCCCTGTGCCTTATACGTGTTACCCTCAGTACATTCGTTACTTACAAACAGCCGGACAGCCGGACGACAACCATGACAATAGCTCGACTTAAGTACGGTCTGCTAAAAATGGAGTAGGCTTACACTTGAAAATATGTTGCTTCTCAACTTCGGAGTGCAGAGATGTCACTTCGAATGTTAAGTCGTTTTAGCTCAACTTTGAATGATTCAATCTTGTTGCCACTTTTGATTTCTACGCGTTGCTGCGACTTAGGTTTTAGCAAAATGCTGGTATATAGTATGGAATGTTTAAAAATAATTTACCGTATGCAGAAAACGTAAAATAGAGGCGCGACGTGCAATTTGATTTTATATATAAAATGTGTGGCGATATGTATAGACTACGAAAGCGGGTTAGCAAAGCTGCTAATCGGGCCATGCCGATCTTATCTGTATTCCACGTGTAAAAAAGTTTTGCCATAGGAGAGTGGTTGCCGAAAGGGGGTTTTGTCGTAGAGGTACACTTGTGCAGCGGTGCATTGTGGGAACGCAGATGCGATGGTCGGCTGTTATGCGAAGCTCTGAATCCTCGTCTGCGATTACTTTCGCTTATAATGACTTCCGGCGTCGTCGACTATAGGACTCCACATTAGTAGCCACCATTATATTGCCTCGCATGTGTATTCGCTACGGAATTGCGGATGGACAAATTAATAACCTCGATATCATTTTTAAAGGTGAAAATCATTTTTCAGACCAGGAGCATCTTGACAAGTAACCGTGGGAGCAATTGTCTACTCCAAATTTCTACCTACAAAAATTGTCAGAAAAAATTTTGTTCTGGAAAAATTTGTTTTGTCCATAAATTTCAAGTTTGGGGCTAAAAACTCTCATTATAGAAAAATGTTAAATTTCGTGCACCCATAATTTTTTGGTCGCAAAATTGCAACTATCTGTGGGAATCCCATCGGAAATTTCCAGTAGTCATAACATGATGCAGTCGCCGTAGCAGCCGTCCTTCTCCGAGTGTATGACATAATCCCCCCCAACAAAACCCCCACCAGTAAACCCGCTGGCAAAAGTTGCAAACGTCATTTTAACCAATCGTCAAAGTAGGATTAAAGAGGTGAGTAAACTTTACTTTCCTTTTCTTCTTCTTTATTTTCTTTCTGTTTTGTCTCCTTTTTTCTCTCCCTTTTTCATTTCTTATTTTTTCGTTAATTTTTTTCCTAGAAGAAGGTCCCTTTAAATACAGCTAAAGAGTTTGAAAGAAATTTAATTCGGTGCATTTAATATTAAAACTAGTATCACCAGTGTAACTAAATTTTCCGAGAGTTACTTGATCCGGTCCGGTAGGAGAACTATACAGACTAAAATAGGAAGTAGGGAAACGCAGTGCCCCTGCGTTCTTTTTTACTTTGACCACTGGTGTTAAAGTGGTGGAGGGTTTTGTCACAGTGACTTGGGGGTTTTCACGTGAGGGTCATTTTGTCATAAGGGGTTTTCTTGTAAGGTCTTTTTGTCGCTGAGGTTTTGTCGTAGAGTGTGTTTTGTTGTAGGGGTTTTGTTGTAAAAAGTTTGTCTTGGGGGGGTTATGCCTGTATTCCCTCCCTCGTATCATCTGGTCGTTTCGTCACGTCGTGCATATTGTATTGTGTCAGAATAGATGGGGGCAGCTTGCTGTGTACAACACGTAAGTCGGTCGGCGCTAGGGCTTGGCGTCGACAGCGATAAATAAGCGTGTGATCAGCGCCGGGTGCTGGCGCTAGCGGCGGGTGTTCTCGGCGCAATATTGTGTTGCGGGTGGCAACGACGTTTTGCTGTTGCTGAGTCCTCGCCTTAAGGCGCTGGCAGACTGGCGAGAAATTGATGGCCAACTGTGTCAAGAATAGTTTTACCAAAAAAGTATTAAAATCCTTCGTCACGGTACAATCAATAATGTCGGGGATCGATGTCGACATCATCGCTGCAACGTAGAGCAAAGAAGAAAACGTCGGGGATGCTTTTGACGTTTTTGTGCTCATTTCAACGCATTTTTCGTGTTTCGTTTCTCCAGGTAGTGCAGAAGCGCACGGTAGCTTTGGCAAGGACTTGAACGGTCTTGTGATGGCCGGTTGTGTTAGGAATATTAGTACCCAAAATTATTAAAATCTGATAATCCTTTTCAAAATTGCAAATGATTATGCAAGTCGGCGTCGTTTATTTAGGCCCATCTTGTAGATCGTGTCGTACTTGTTTAGTGGACCAGAGCCTTTAGTCACTTCTCATGTTTCATCTAAGTCTCTCATATACGCTGCTCCAGCGTACGTATACGTTTACGGCCTCATCGCTCGCTCGACTTATTACTCTACTATAGATTTTTTTTGTATCGTCGTTGACTCGCCTAGCTGTGAGTATCAAATGAAATGTCGCACAGCAAGCTATAAATATATTTTATTACGCGATCACGTCGACCGTTTGAACTTTTTCCATGCGCCACATGATTATGAAGCATCTAAAGCAACACAACGCAAACAAAACACAAACACAACGCAAGAATATACACCGTTGTTCGCATCTTTGCGTTTCAGCCGTGGCGCCGCTGCCGCATGCGTCACCTGCGTCCATCGCGTCTGATACATACTTGCCTGTGTACGGTTTTGCGACGTTTTCGTCAGTTGCGTCAGGAAGTACGCAACGTTGTGTGCGTTCCGTTGGATTACAGTAAGTAAGTAAAATTCGACTTTGTATTGCGCAGAATGTTAAAATTAACTTCAAATGCGCTAGATTGCCAAGAATGAGCAGATGCTTTAAAGCGTTGACATTAATAGGCCTACTGGTCTATACGCCTGTGAATACGTTCGAGGTCAGTGGGATTCGACTGTCATGATCATATGGCCTAACTTTCCACTTCTGTGAGAATTTAAAAGTATTATTAGTCCGCCCGAAAACGATAGTTTTCGGAAGGACTTCTGTTTTGCTGTGGTTTCTTTTTTTCCCCTCGCGTAATCTCCGAGCTCCGTGGGCCGATCGCCGCGAAATTTTGCACGATGCTCCTAAGTATGTTCAATTTTATAATCCCGGGCCGAAATTTTTAGGGGCCAAAAACATGCAAAATTTGGCCCGATTTCGGTCGACTTCGAAGTTTGGCGGCCAATTTCTTTGGAACGGATGAATATATTCAAAATCGGTGAGTTACTCATTCGACACCGATTCCTCCCGCGTTAGGCGAAACAAGTCCGGTGAAGTTCGGTCCAGTAACCTTGGAGATCTAGATGTGGAATTAAACCCACCGAAAGCGC
>Ga0209671_1007511_pt1 | contig 11316 bp, 5 predicted proteins | sample WorMetHERISLAND2_2_FD_187401 | JGI IMG/M metagenome (GOLD analysis project Ga0209671, IMG submission 187401) | Marine gutless worms symbiont microbial communities from Max Planck institute for Marine Microbiology, Germany - Olavius geniculatus... | ecosystem: Host-associated > Annelida >...
CACAGGAATGATGGAAACCATGAATCTTAGCTATAAAATAAATTATTGTTTAAAGACGAAAACCTTGCACTGCACTGGAGTGATGGCGTCCAGATTTATGGAGATTTATATAGACTGTAGGTTCGTGATTTGATGCCGTGTTGTTGCTGTGACTTTTGCGATTTTCACAAAAGTTTGTCGTGCTTTTTCACCATTGTTTTGGCCGTGATTATGTACTGTCGACAGCCGTTATGCATCGTTCATCTACGCCTATGTGTACAGGCAAAACTCGCTACGCGGAGACCTGGGACTTCGCCGTATCAGCGTCAACGTTCCTACAGTTCGACATTGCAATGGGCTGCAGCGGAACGCTGTCAAGCCAATACGCCGTTCAGCTGCAGTACTCCGTCGACATGGGGCTAAGCTGGTCCGCGGTAGTTGAGCCGTGTTCGATCGTGGATCGGCGCGAGTGCAGCGGTTATGGTCTAAGGAGTGATCTGTTGTCCGCAGCTTACACCAACTGGACCCGAGTCAGCGTTTATTTACCCCCAGGTGCAGTGTAAGTATGTTATTATGTTTCATCATGGTCTACAGTCTATTAGGTCTCGTTAGGCCTACACCATCTATGGCTTACAGTTTACCCTACACTGTCATAATATTATATTGTAGATTATAGGGCCTACTATGACATAGGCTATACATATTTCATGACTTACATATTCCTGCTAATTCTCGCTATAATATCTGCAGTGTTATAATGAGTGCCTAATGCCTATAAAAGCTATAATTTCACTTCAGTCAAGGGTGACGACTGATAGATGTCTCGCGTTTGTACACCGTGGTCTATACAAAACGTGGCACTTTACTTTTCTCCATATATATTTTCTTTGCCATTCATTGACCGATTTTTAAAATTTTTTTACTCTTACATTCTGAGGACAATTTGCAATAACGTGATTATCATGTATCCCACCACACCGTAATCATGGCTTTTCATTACCATGTGAAATACAGATGTCAAAAAAGACTAACGATAATATCAAACATTTAGGTAAATGAAAAAAACACTTCAGACCAACATTGCGATGAATGATTGGTATGACACTAGACTGTGTAGGACCCACACAGTTTAATGTCATACAGATCATTTATTGCATTTATTGCAGTGTTGGTATGAAGTGTTTTTTGTTCATTTACCAAAATGCTTGTTTGTTCTTATTGTTATATATTTATATTTTATTAATATTTTACAAGGTAATGTAAAGACGCATTTACGTTGTTGTGGGATATATAATAATCACATTGTTGCAAATTATCTGCAGAGTGTGCCAGTTGCCAGTGAAAGAATTTTGAACATCAATAATTGGCGAAGGTATGAGCAAAAGGAAAGTGCCACGTTTTTTATGGACCACCCTGTATATCACATGTGCGTTCGGGCCGAACACGCAGTCGATCACGGCCGTGAAATAAATACATTTCAACGCAGCAACAACTTGGAAGAGTCTGCCATCGGAAGTGACGTCTTCAAAGTGCTTGCAAACGTTTAAGACCAAACTTAAGACTCATTTTTTTCTCTCTTCTTTTTTTCCAGCGTTGACTGTAAAGTGATTGCGGTGCCATAGGCATTTTTGACTGTACATTGTATTGTACGCCTGTCGCTGCGTCAACAAGTCATCACGGTGGGCTTCGGTTCTCTACAACCAGCAACCTGGTCAAACCACGATGCAGACTGTCAACCTATGACACTCTTGCCTTTAGTGTTGCTAGTCCTGCCTGCTGGATCTCTCTACCGGGCTATTTAAAAACACCTGACCTCAGGGCCGGATTTAGCTGGTGGGAGGCCTGGGGCCCCTGGTGGGAGGCCTGGGCCCAGTGGCGTATTTGGGATTTCAGAAACGGATTGGCTATCGAATTACAGGGTTTTAAAAATTGAGGGGTTTGGTGGGAGACCCCCTGTTGGTGGGAGGCCTGGGGCATGGGGCCCCCCGGGTCCCCCCCTTGAATCCGGCCCTGCCTGACCTTTCATTTCGTTGTTTTAGGCAACAGTTGGAAACATTGAAAACATTTTTATTTGGCAAATATTGACTCACTAACACTACTCTATAGCGCATTAGAGACTTGCGTTGATGTGCTATACAAATGCATTTTAGATTAGATTAGATTAGATTAATATTGAATTGTATCGTATTATGGACAGAAGCCCCCTCCCCCGATGGTGACGTCACGCTGCTGTGCACAGACCAGGCGTTGTTTGCTAGCCTGGCTGAGCAATAATTGAGTTAAGTTGAGTTGAGTCTTGTCGGAGTTGTAGCCTAGGTGTGAATAAGTCATAAGCAACGTTGTGTTTGCGTGTTTGTAGTTCGTCGTCGACGCGGTTTCGCTGGCTGCAGGACCCAGTGACTCTGCGTGGTGACATCTGGGCGCTGGACAACATCTACCTTGGTGACGGCTGTCCTTGGATGTGCTCAGGACATGGCTACTGTCGACACGGTCTATGCGAGTGAGTCAAGTCAGGGGCGCTTGCACCAGGGGCCAATAGGGGCAACTTAAAACAAAGGCACAAGATATTTATCCGACAGCCGTATCACTAGACTAGGCACAATCGGATAAATATCCGTTCCTACCTGGGTCAGCTATTTATATGGTCGCCAACTTGGACGGCCTTAGCCGGTACGTATGATGAGCACCCAACGGTGCCCGTAGGTACGGGTTTTACCGTGTCTTTGCGGCAGTACTCCGGGTGCTCTAACCCTAAACCCTAAACTCTACACCATAATATTAACGCTAATTATTTCTGGTCGCTACGCGTAGCACAATTACAGCTTAAATGCCAAGTCGCATAAAAAACGATATTGGCAAAACATGTGTAGAATGTAACACTAATTACGCTGATCAGTTGTAAGAACAAGAAATTTGAGCTAATGCTCACGGGATGCGCGAAAACCTATAGCAGTTAATACCCGCAGGCAGTCACCCATCGCAGTACTAACCGGGCCCGGCATAGAGTAACTTCGTTTTAGCCGAAACGCGTAATCAACTACGCCACGCCACCAACGCCAGTACCATGGCGCCACCTTGTGAATGATTTTGTGTTGCAGTTCGAAATCGCCAAAAAGTCCATTAAACCTCCTATTTTGGCGTTCAAGATCATTCAAGGTCATTGAATTCGCAGCACAAAAACGACCTAAACCTAAAATAATTGTAAGAACTCTCTATTATTTTTGTGCGTATGTAACGGTAATGGCAGTTCCAATAATCTTCTCTGTTATGCTTCAGACAGTCATTAGTCTCAGAATGCTGTCTAGCCTATTGGAAGACAGAAGGCACTGATAACGATCTTATTTGAGGTATCAACGTCAATGACTTGAACGACCTCAAACCCACAAAATAGGGGGATTTTCGTGAATTTTTGGCCATTTCGGTCTGTGATGCACACTTGAGGAGTAAATTGTGACGAAACGGATGTAGAATTGTAGATAGATCAAGACAACCTACGAACAGAAACTGCAATAGACTGTAGCGCGACCGATGAGCTTTGCTCAAATTACTTGTGTTTCTGGAAAGATTTTTTAAACGTTGTTTTCACTGTGTGTGTGTGTGTAAGCTGTGACGTGGGGTATGACGGAAAGTTCTGTGTAAGTTCAGCGCCGCTGGCGACCACCCTGAGAGATGACTTCGACGATACCGACCACAGCAGCAGCCAGGGCTGGAAAAAACCCAGGTGTTTAAAGGAAGTTGTTTAGGCTTTAAGTTTTTAAAAAGTTTTTGTTTAGGTGTTTAAATTTTTAAAGTTTTTTTTTGGTTTAATGTCTAATGAACACCGTCCAGAGAATTACGACCCGGGAAAATCATCTCAATATAGCCTGTACACTCAGTCCGTCATATAATCACATATTGGTTTCTATGGGCCTACATTATAGCGAGTGAAGTACATTGAAGTAAGTGAAAATCGCAATTAAACTATTGATTAAAATATGACAGGCCTTTAGTGTGATAAATTTCAAAACAAACAAAAGCCACAAAACCCAAAATTAGACTTTTCTGGTTGTATTTACTTTGTTAACAAGTAATTTGAGCAAAGCTCATGAGACGCACGACAGCCTTAGCAGCTCCTGCTCGTAGGTTGTCTTGTTCTGCTTCCAGCCATTTCGTCGCAATTCACTCTTGATGTATGCCCTGCAGCCGAAAATAGCAAACACAACACTAAAACTTCTATTTTGAAGGTTCAAGGTCATTTAAGGTCATCGATGTTAACAACACTAAAAAGCTAGTCATTAGTGCTTGTTATTGTAAGCAGCATGTCTGTGCCTATCTACCACCGTTTTTACGCTAGACGAGCCAATAGCGGTATAACAGCCACTTTTAGGGGGTACTCTTCTGTGACGCCCGCGTACACTGGCCTTCTTAAATCTATGGGGTCGCGACTTAAACTGCTAAAATCTGCGTTTAATGGAGACAATTTCATTCGCAGGTTGTCTCTAGCCATTTCAGCACAATTCACTCATGAAATGTGGGCAGCAACCTAAAATCGCAAAAATCAATAAAAAGCATTATTTAAGAGTTCAAGGTTGTTCAACGTCGTTGATTTTGCTGTCAATTGAAAAGACGTATAGGACTTTCTGTTAGTGGTTAATAGTAACCTAGGTCTATCTCACACAGTTCCTGAGATAGGCCCTACGGCAACTTATTGGCTTACAATCACCAATTTTTGTACATCCCCCTTTCGAATTTCAGAAAAAAGCTTTACAGATCCTAAAACTAGAGTCCTTGTGGCAGTCCACGGTGACGATTTCGTGATCCTAGCTTGCGTCGTTTTGACACAAGAGGTCAACCGGTGAGTGACAGACAGACAGACGGACGGATATCTCGACGATGGCTAAGACGCGCGATGCGTTGTGCTGTCGCGCGTAAAAACCTGAAAAATCTAGGTTATTTTTGGATCAATTTTCCAGCCCTGGCAGCAGCAGCAGCAGCGGTCTCAATACGGGGGCGTGGTCTCAAGTGCTCGGAGCTCAAATCACTCGTCTCTGTGGTGTGGTCGTCTCTGGACGAGCGCTCTCATTTCACCAGGTTTGTTTGTGTTTGCTGGAATGGGTAAGCGAGTACGCAGTACGAGCTTATACTACTCCAGACACTATACTATAGTACTGTAACATACTCAAGTCTTACTCAAAAATATAAAGTACACCAAAATGGGTCATTTTGACAAGAAAAGAATTCAAACATTTTCTCCCCAGAGGGGCCCGCGAGAATGTTTACCCAGGCCCCGCTGTGGCTCTCGACGGGCCTGGGAAAGGAGAGGCATAAACAAATTTCCATACTGTCAAAAGTAACCATGAAGCGGTTTGGCCGCAATTTTGAATGCAATGTTGCTGCCTGCAGCCATGACCCACGTGCGCCGAATTACCGTATTGTATGGCGTTAACTGTACATTTGATATAGCAGCGTCACCATTGCGTGTATGGGACTGCAGTCACTCTGGTAAATCGTTTTCTTTCCACGACCTAAAGTCGGACGCTGGCTTTCGGGTATAGACGGTACGGTCAACCCACCCCAGCAACAGCTGGGATTCTTGTTTTACAAAACGCAGGTTGCATTCATGTACGTCTATGGGTAGGTCCTATATGGTGGAGTAGTCGCTTTTAAAGCGTCTTCTGTACTTCCTACTAGCATTTAAAATGAATAAGAAAAAACTTTTGTAATTTTCTTACCAATTGATAACAAAAATAAAAAATAAACTCACAAACGGACAGATATTTTGCTGAACCAACAGCACTAAAACACAGAAAATTATGACTTGATACTGCTATAGTGCAAATTAATTAATTTTGGCTAAGTAAATAATGACGTGCTAATGTCATATGGCAATTATTCATTTGACGCAACAGCATAAATAAACGAGAAAATAAAAAAGAAGAACAACAAACAAGGAAATATTGTAGAGACAAAGCATATAAGTATTCAATTTAATTAGGAGGTGCGACAGCATAATATCCATAAATATATCCACAGGATGGCTAAAGTGTAATATCCACACATGGATATATCCATGGATATATCCATGGATATCTATATCCACGGCAAGCCTGTCCCAAAAAATCAAACTCGTGACCTTATGTTTGAGGCGCCATATCTCCGTAACGGTGGCACATGGACGCATGGTCACTATGGACCACCCATAGGAACTCGACACTCGGGAGTCGAATGGTCACGTGACCAAAAAGGTCAAACTCGTGACCCCATTATCTTTGAGGCGCCATATCTCCATAACGGTGCAAGATAGACGCATGGTGACGATGTGCCTTTTATAGTAAAGCGCTTGTGACGAATCGAATGGTCTCGTGACTGACAATGTCTGTTGTTTAGTTAAAATAATACAGAAGGATGAAAGGATCATTGCTGCTGTACAATTTGAAATTAAACTGTTTGATTTTTTTTCTACCGGTCTAAACGGCTCACTGATTATATTTAGGCCTATACAGTCATTTACTGTAAACTATCGAAATGCATTGGACACACTCTGTGTTTGTATGAAGATTATCTTGTTTCAGATGAGATGATCTTACATGACCTCGAAGGCCAGTACTGCAACAGGAACGGTATAGGCTGCAGCGCGTCTTCGATAGCGACAGCTGGGCTTTCTTGTTTTACATAGGCCTACCTGACAGACTACCTGTATATGTGTAATAAAATGTATCAGTGAACTTGATTAACTAAACACTGTCGTAAGTGTCGTTGAATTGTTAGTTTGCTTTGGTTAGTTTGTTGTTTTCTTGATTTATTGTCGTTATTTTGACCATGCGGTAATAAAAATATAAACGTTTGGCGTAAAATATTGCGATATGTCGAAAATATTGCGTTTTTTTGGAAAATATTGCAATGTATAGAAAATTTTGATATTTTTTGGCGGTACGATACGATACGATATATCAATATCGAAAACAGTGCATCGATATTTTCGATATATCGAGTCATCACTACAGGATGGGCCAAAATAAATGGCACAGTTTTTTTGTATACTTCATAACTTCACCAAATATTAACTGATTTTCAAAATTATCTCACTGTCAGAATCAGGAGATAATTTGCAATAAAACTCTCACTATAAATCCTATCACACCTTAAGTGTGTCACTACACTACCTTGTGAAATGTCAGTGTCTTAAAAATAACAATTAAAACAAGACGACTTTTGCAACAACACATTTTTAAAAATTCACAACAGAAACAACGCGCTTGTTGTCTCAGTTATTGTCTAAAAATCACATCTTTACAGTTTTCACATCAAATTTCCAATGTGTCCGCCTTGCTGCTGGACGACGTATCGAAACCGGCGACGCCACTGACCAATGGTGCGATCAACTAAACGCTGCGGCACTTTGCTCCACTCGGCGACAATGGTTTTTTTTAGCTAATTGACTGTCGTGAATCGTCAACATTGATAGGCCGTCTGTTGAAGGGCATCCCGAACAGCATAATCAACTGAATTTAAGTCTGGGTTGTTTGGGGGCCACATGCCAGGCTCGATCAACGTTGATCACGCAACCCGTCAGTGACGTCACCGGCTTGAGTCCGTCATCTGATATTTCACGAGGTAGGATAGCGACACATCTGAGGTGTGGTGGGATCTGTAGTGACAGTTTCATTACAAATTGTCTCCTGATTCTGACAGTGAAAAAATTTTGAAAGTCGGTTAACATTTGATGAAGTTATGAGGTATACAAAAAACTGTGCCATTTTTTGGCCCACCCTGTAGAGGATGCGGCAAAAAAAGTAGCCCCTTAAAGTTTTTTGCTGTTTTCTCAGCAACCGTTTGGCATTTCAATCTGAAATTTTACAGATGTATTTCCTGAAAAGTTTTACAGCTAACTGCCAAGTGAAATGTGATTCTATCAGTAAAATACGAAGTTACAGATTCTTTAACATGACTGCCTATCGATTTTGCAGCATTAAAATGTTCAAGCTACAACACCAATTCAGTAACATCGTTGAAACCACACAGTAAACTAATGATCAGATGTCAGAATTCCATTGTCACTGTGAATGTTCAAAGTGGACACCGCCAGCTCCAAGCTTGAACGCAAGTTTTCAGTCGCTTAATTTGAGAAGTCTTTCACAACCTTGTCGATTGGTCCTTGGGGCAAGTTGCTCCAGATAACCCGAAGCGTTTCCTTGACTCCGGCGACTGTTTTCGACTTTGTTTCACGCTTGCGGTAAGCCTCCAACTTTGCACCTTATACGTGATAATCCATTAGGTTTATGTTCCGCGAATTTGGAGGCCATTAATCCTTTCTGATGAACTCTGGACATTTGGCCCGCAGCCAGTTCTGTGCGCTGCGCTCTGTGTATGCTGGCGCGCCGTCCTGCCGGAAGATGAACCCGGTGGGCAGCCGGCGATTGCTGTAAAAACGATAATTTTTAGTAATGATTTATCAACAAAATAAATTACTGTTTATCAAAACGTCACTGCGACGTCATCGGCACTAACGTGGTAACCGGTTTTTAAATATTAAACAGCATTTTTAGCTTAAACATTTTAATGCCGAAAAATCGGTATACATGCCCGGTAAGTTGGTCCGTCTACTTCGTATCCGGCTATTGCACGTCCGGCATTTTCTTTCAACCCATCTTAATCGACGGCAGCGTGTGTTTGCGCGTGTGGCAGGAAGGCATTCGAATGCTGGTCAGTCGAGACTTGGACATGAGCATGTCGCTCTATCTACAGTTCAACCTCATGTTCGGTTGCCACGACGACCGCAGTGACGTCAACACATGGAGGACTCTGACGGACCAGCAGCATCGTTATCATCACCATCAGCAGCAGCAGCAGCAGCAGTCGTCGGTGCTCGTCCAGTTCTCAAACAACGCCGGCATCAGCTGGCAGTTCCTACACGAAATGCATTCCACTCATCATACACCACAACAGTCGAAGTGAGTTACAGCAATGGGCGATTGGGCGTAGGCCTAGCCAAAAATGGGGTTGAAGTTTGCGGTGCATTCTGAGGCTCGAATTAGGGCCATAAATCGAGGCCGAAGGAAGTGAACCGTGTTACAGATGTGGCGTAGCAATAGTATGCAAAAATTCTTCGAATGACAGCTAGCGGTGATAAACATAGCGCAGGTATCGGGTCATACTAAACTCCTGTAAGCTTATAGCACCAGTGGAGTTTAAGCGTCATGAAAACGACCAGATCTTTAGGCATTATATTATGCCTGATTGTAACTCAGGCAACGTCCACGACAAGCTCCTAAAATAAGAAGATAGCCTACGTAGTAGCAAGTAACAATAGAAATGCGCGGTATACTCCGAAACGCCGTCAAGCGTTTTTACTTCGGTCGAAATCAAAGACGTTCTCCGCATTATTTTGCTCATAATGCCGCGTGGAAAGTGCTTGTCTGCTTGCCGATGTAATCGTGCATTTGCTAGTTGGATCAGCATGGGACACGCAAACACAACACGTACAATCGTCTGTTTGTCTGCATTGTAACTCAGGTTACACAACTTCACGGTCGAGTAAGATGAATCTGGATTATTAGCTCAATTTGGCCTTCACGCAGTAAAATACGGAAACCGAATCTGAAACGTGAGAACAAAAAAACTTCTGCACACCTAAGCAGAAGATGTTGATCGTATCAGAGCTGTGCAATTTATGACACGAATTTCTACCTTAGTAATGGCATCCGCCACACTTTCGGCAATAAGTTACTTTTATGTTTGTCTTAGAAATCAAAATAATGGTGCGTAATTCGTTTTTTTTTATAGCGACAGCGCTTACATTAGGTTAAACATTAGCCATATAATATTTAAACTTAGACTTAATTGAAGTTTAGGTTTTTTTTTTCTAATTTCGCGCTTTATTGACAGTCGCCAGATGGCGAAAGTAGTTCCGCGAAACTTGGCTAAAGTAGGCTTGCCTACATTGGAATGAGAGCGGCCATATCACAATCATTGCAACTAATTAGGTCTACAATAATTAGGTCTACATGATGGTAAGTTGCTCAAAATAATGCCTATAACTTGCATGTTTCACTTCTCATGCGCCGTTCTATTCATAGGCGGATTTAGGGGTGGAAGGCAAAGGGGCCATGCCCCCCCAAGATGCCAAAATCGCCTTTTTGCTTAGCATATGCAGTGCATTTCTGCAGTAAAACTAATAAAATTTATACTCAATGTATGCATTTTTTAGGGGGTTTTCATGCTAAAAAAACCGTTTGCTTCCGGGGCTGCGACGTGGCGACAGGCTTCTCCCCAAGAACTTCAAGAAGTCCACCTTTGTTTTCGGATTTCGGCCTCAATTTTTGGCCCTTGGGAGCTAGTTCGCCTTTTGTGACTCTCAATTTCTGGTTATGCCTACGTAAGAGTAAGTAACAATAAACAATAAATAACGCCTGTGGAGTTCAAACCATATAAACTTAATTGAAGTAAACGCTACAAGAAAAACCATGAAAAGTTTTTTTGGAAAATTAGGGGGGAGTTGAATATTATTATATTTTTGCATTTTTTATAATATTTATGATATCTTGCAACCAGAAGGGTTCTGTGACGCTTAGAATGCACCAAATTCGTTTTTCGCCGGGGTTCCGCCTCGGACCCCGCTGGGGAGCTCATGGCGCTCCCCCAGAGTCCATAGTTGGCTGGGGAGAGGGATACTTTCTCCCCATTTCCCTCCCCGTCGACGCCTGCGGCGCCTCACCTTGAGATTGGGGGATTCCTCCAAGAACTTAAGAGTATAGACGCCCTTGAATATCGCTTTTTATCGCATGCAAGTCAATCTCCATGGCTGCTTTAGTTTAGGGTAGTATGAACGCACCCTGTTCATATTACCCACATGTGTGTTTATATTACCGTTCATGTCGGGAATATAAACACTTTTTTCAAACACTTATTTTTCTCAGATTTTAACACATTTTTATTACTTTTCTAGTCGTCAGCGATGAACCTTTCAAAAATCTATCATCCAGGACCTATTGCCATGCTATACGGCAATGTGTCACTGCAATAATCATTAACTCGCTTAAGGTGTTCATATCCCCCCCCTTTACACTGCTCTGTAGCCTAACAGCTTTCAGTTCGAAAACTAAAAAGCGCAGAAAAACCGGTCGACTAATTGGTGTTCACACGTCATGACTATTGTTAAAGCTGTATTTTACATTTTTGGTTTTAGAGAATAGATCTATGATATCTTATGTACAAGATATTCTGTTACCAACGGACAGTTTCGCAAGTGTGTCTGGAATGCTTTTTTATCGTGTTTTTAGCTTTACCTAGCTTTAGTTTCTCTTTGTATATATATTATTCTGTCTTCTCTGCTTTATGTTACACTGTACTGTGTGAATT
>Ga0209671_1007512_pt1 | contig 11315 bp, 9 predicted proteins | sample WorMetHERISLAND2_2_FD_187401 | JGI IMG/M metagenome (GOLD analysis project Ga0209671, IMG submission 187401) | Marine gutless worms symbiont microbial communities from Max Planck institute for Marine Microbiology, Germany - Olavius geniculatus... | ecosystem: Host-associated > Annelida >...
GCTGCAGTCTGCATGATCCAAGATCATTTTTTACGCGCGAGAGCTAGCATAGGCCTACGCCGGTACCGTTGCAAGCCGAGGCGAGATAAGAGACTTTGGGTTTTCAGTATCCACATGACAGCATATTGTCTGTAGTATTTCGTGACAAAATTTCATGCTGTGAAATTAATATTTAACGTATTTATTCAAAAAATACAATGGCGCTATGGGGAAAATTAAACAATTCTTTAAACGGTCATAACTTTGGCTGTGTATAAGATAGTCGTAATTTTTGGTTCCAGAGTATGGTTTTCAGGGATCGCCAATCTAACAGTGTCATTCAAATTTACCCCGGACTACCCTGGTTGCCATGGCAACGAAATTTGGGACAAAATGGGCTGTAACTTGGCTTTTGCTAGAGATATCCCCGAGATCTTTGCATCTATAGGGGTTTTTCGCAGATGGGCCATCGAATACTGACAACAAAATTTTACCCCAACCAAACCTTGTTGCCATAGCAACGACATTTGAGACAAAAGGGGTATAAGTCCTAGAAAATAAACAATTTTTGTGTTTTTGGGCGATTTTTGGCTGCAGAAGAGTGAACGGCGACGAAATGGATGGAGATAAACCGATATTAGCTGCAAACAGGAACAGCCATCAGTTCTTGCGTGTCTCATGAGCATTAGCTCAGATTTCTTGTTCCCTGACTTGTCAAGAATAATATTTTCCCTGACCGCACAAATTCCCTGAGTTTTTCCAGTTTTTCTTTCTCTGACCTGTAGGAACCGTTTTTTTTCAAAAGTGCAATCTGTGAAGTCACATTGTGTTTATTTATAACTGTGTGACGTATTGCGATGGCTATTATCAGGATTCACAGTTTTAGACAGTTTAATTTTTTTCACGACATAGGTAGCATATTTCTTAAGTCTTTTCTGTTTCACATGTACTGATATTGCATTAAGCGCACTAGAAATTTCTTCGAAATGATAGTACACTATAAAAACGTTCACTTATTATCATTATTATGTTGTGAAGCCAAGATCATACTGATCATCATTACTTCTCAATTTCTGCAAAATTCCGGGGAAATACAAAATTCTGTGGAAAAAAGCAAATTCTGCTGCTTGGCTCAAAATTCCGTGACTTGCGGAAAACCATGGGCCCTCCTGACAAGCAGGGTTGTTAATATTGCAGTATTGCAATTATTGCACTAAGTATTGCAATACTTTTTAATATTGCAACAGGTATTGCAATACTGGTTGCATGTTTAGTATTGCATGTGGTATTGCAATACTTTTAGGGCTGAAATATTGCGATACTTACAGCAATATTTTTTGATATAAAGCGCACTCCTAATCATAAGGATGCTGTTTAATCATGTGAAGAATCTTGTCACATTTTTGTTAAATTATTGTCTGTCCAACGCTATGTATAGCATTGGACAGAGTATAAAATCACCTGAGTGTCCATGCATCCAACTTTTCTAAGGCTATCTTCCTTCCACCTTCCCTTTCCATCTTCCTTTCCCTTTCCCTTCTCCATCCCCTTTTCTTTCCGCTTTCCCTTTCCTTTCCTTCCCTTCCCTCATCCCTTCCGCTTCCTCTTTTCCTTCCCCATCCCTTTCCCTTCCTCTTTCCATTTCCCTTCCACTTTCCTTTTCCCTTCCCTTCCCCTTCCTGTTTCTCTTCTCCTTTTTCCACCTTTCTTTCCGCGTCCACGTCTGTGCGTCCAATATATGAGGCGCCATATCTCTATAACTGCGCAAGATAGACACATGGTCACTATGGACCACCCATAGGATGTCGCACACCGCGAGTCGAATGGTCACGTGACTGATGACGTCACATTACTCCAAAAGGTCAAGTTCGTGACCCCATTATCTTTGAGGCACCATATTTCCATAACAGTGCTAGATAATCGCATAGTGACGATGGACCATTTATAGCAAAGCGCTAGTGACGAATCGAATGGTCTCATGACTGACAATGTCTATTGCATAGTTGAAATAATAGAGAAGGATGAAAGGATCATTGCTGCTGTACAATTTGAAATTAAACTGTTTGATTTTTTCTACCAGTCTAAACAGCTCACTGATTATAGTTATATGGACATATACTGTAAATTATCGAAATGCCATTGTACAGACTCCATGTTTGTATGAACATTATTTTGTGTAAATAAAAGTTAACAAAAAAGAACATGTCAACACAACTTGTTTATCGTTTGAATTTTGGGTTAAACACATTATCACGTAGTCTGTAGTCAACCCAAAATTTGTAAAAAAATTGTACATAGTAGCAAAAAATAAACACTTATTGGGGGAAATAGATAGTGGAGTATTGCAAAAAAATTGCAATACTGACCTGAAAAAAATATTGCAATACTTTTTCCACAAAGCATTGTTATTGCTATTGCAATATGCTTTGCCAGTATTGCTAACAACCCTGCTGACAAGTAGGTCCACCGTACCAACAATTCTCTGAGAACACTACTACCTCTATAGGGGGCCCAAATGCTAAAGAAAGCATGAAACTGTCAAGTAACGCAAACTAAAGCTAACCAGCAGCAAGAGCAGCAAAGACGGCTAGCGTTGTGACACTAAGCAACAAGCAATCACATCTGTTCCGTGCAAGTTAAAGCATACGAGTGGATGCATCGTGCCAGCAGTAACCACACCACATAAAGTTTGCTGGTTGGATGATTATACAAAGCCACAGCGTGTGGACACAAACAGCAAATTCTGGGTGTCAGCTTTATTGACAAAAATTTGCAACAATTCAGTGCAGTTTTTATGAGGACAAGTTTTTGGCAGCGAACAATTCGAATACATACGTCATGATGTAATGCTTAACAAGAGATTATGACTCAAATATATCATTATACATAATCACATATTTTCCAATAAACCTGTTAATATTGAAAACGGTTTAAGCAAATATGCTCAACAATACACACAGTTGCATACACAAACTACTATGCAGCTATGGTAAAATTATGATATGAAACTACACAACTATTGAAAAAAACAACAGCTAAATTGACAGCTTGTGTTCAAATGAATTTTCACTAGTAGCACACATTAACAAAACAAAATGATCAACATGACCTCACACAACTTGGATATTTTCACCTAAGACTGGAGTAATTTAACTCACTGCAGTGGTTTAGATAAGTGTAAATATAGAGACCATTAGCATCAGACAAACACAGTGAACTATTCACAATGAAAAAACCACAGAAGTCAAAACATAGAAATGCTGTGCATGAAAAACGGACATTAAATATCACTTTCTGGTAGCTGAAGGAAAATCACTCGCCCTGCTGAAATTCAGCACAAAACCTAATTCTTGGCTTGATGGTGTAACAGTCAAAAAATTGGACTTATGATCGCAGGGGTCATTGGTTCAACTCAAGGTCAAGGCACTATTGAGCAGTTACTACCTGGATGGGCGACTATCTGTGGACAGGTAAAGCACCTGTATATACAACCAACACTAAGGTCAACTCACACCTCCAGGGTAGGCAAATCGAGTACCTGTCCTGTCTCACTGGGATTAATCAGGGTCCAATCACCGGCGTCGTGTGGGTGGTAACACAGTATGATCCCATTATCCTTAGCTCTCCCATAAGACCTATACCCCTCAACCCATTGACAAAAAAAAGAATGAGTCGGCTAGAGTCGATTAACAAAAAACAAAGACAACTAGCATGGACAAATGGCTAAGACGAATGGACATGAATGTAGAATTTTATGCGTCTCGTGTAAGCAGATACCAAAGAAATGCATCGACTGGACACAAAAACTTGGCTAAAAAGCAACCAAGCCAGTAGCATAAAAAAGTGAAATAAATTTCTTTTTAAAAAAATGAATTAACTCCCTGAAATACAACTTTTCCGAAGCTGAACTAATTATCTCACAATGACAGTGCACTCACCTCCGAACTGTTTTATTGCAAAGTGGTTAAAGAACAGAAATTATAAACACATAAAAAGTACAGGTTTAGGCTAATTTCTAACAACCTCGTGACACACCACTGCTGTATCATTCTGAAAAGTAAACATACAAATCCAAACTAAGCCTTAAAGCAAACCTAAAACTACAGACTAAAAACCAAAATAGAAGAATCCTATAACTATTTTGTAGTAAATCCAAAACCAGGATTTTGTAATTATTAATCCATAAAACTGGAAATCCAACAACAATTAAGCACTTCTTTCGAAAAAGAGCAATTACGCATTAAACTGAAATGGCTGTATTAATTCATCAGTATACACACAAAATACAAAGAAAATAACATGCCGATCTAATCACTAAAACATTTAACTAAGACACAAGTATTACACACGAGACTCAGATTACTGCAGAATGACATTGTCAAATGCCGGTCCACGTGTTATGGAGATCTTGGCAAAGCAGTCTTTCTGTTCCACGTCGATGGCACAGAGTTTCTTGAGCACAAGAAGTGTGTGGAACTTGGCGGCGACCTGCTTGCGATGGTTACGGCGGATGAGCTCGCTGAATGCAACATCGTCGCGCTTGCTGAGTGACTTCTGGACAGCACTCAGAAGCTGGCCAGATCTCCGGTTCAGTATCCGAGTATCTTCTTCATTGTCTCCATCCTGACATGGCAGCATAAGAAAACAATGACATCAAGAAATTAACACTAACCAACAAATCAAAGCAGGCGGCTGAGTGGTTAGGGCTTCAATCTTGTGAACAAGAGGCCGTGAGTTCAATGCAGTGTTTACACGATCGAGCAGCTAGCTCGACGTTCTATGGTAATTAGCATGCTAAGTAGGAGGGCGGGCGGGTTGTAATTGGAAGGTGTATATTAGAGCTGTCAAATTAATTCATTAGTAAATTAATGCGCGCTAAAAAAATTAACGCACATGCATAAATTTATTTAATTTACTTAAGTCTGTGAATCAAAAGTTTTAATATTCTGTTAAGCTGTGATTATTTGACAATCGAATGAATTCAAGTAACCAAACTGCCGTTTCATCACTACTGTAAATAAATATTATTTAGATGACAGGCTAATAAATTTCTAATTTTCTATGCTAGCAATGACGTCAGTTATTGTTGAAAAATGTGTTTCTATTTGCTTTTTAACTTTCTATATTCTACAGGAGACATGCCCAAATGTAGCAGAGTCTGGGGTAACTTCCCCCTAACTTCTTTTGATGGGCCTGGATGCGTTAATAATGCGTTAAAAAATTAACACAGTGCGTCAATGCATTAAAAAATTACTGCTTCAACAGCTCTAGTCTATATAACATGTAATCAGCTCTGGACTAAAAGCCTAAGCCTAGGTCTAGGCCTACATTTGAGCCAGGGGCGGGGTTCCAATAGGCCTGCGTGAGCCAGCTCGATCATGTAAACACCCCATGACTCCCAGCCCTTGCCAATCCGCTATCAAATAACAACCCTGGGCAAGTTGTTTACATCTATATACAAGTGCCTCTGTCACCAAGCAGTACAATTCAGTACCAACCACAAAGCAAAGGCCGGTAATGCTCGACAGCTGTGAGTGTGAAGGTAACAATAGGTCAGATATCTTGTTGCCCACACAATGCATTGACAGAATAGGCTCTGTCTCATGGGCTCATTATAAAGGTGAGAGTCCACTACAGCCAAGGGCCCCCAGTAGTACCCACTATATAGCTAACTCAACCCTATCACTAACCCTATGTCCCAAATGTTAGGCCTACAACAGTTCTATTGCACTGTCATATGCACTGCAGACAGATAGTTTATTAGTGTATTTTCATCACCCACTTACTCTACAGTTCCATGCACACTGTAGCTAATAGAAACTAGCTAAAGCGGGCCTTAGTTATAGCAAGCATTAGCAACACAAAGATACCAGATACAATGCAAAAGGAATCGAGAGATCACAAGCAGTAAACTTACAGCAAACAGAGTGATGTCGGCTGCAGCAGACTGCAGCGTTTCATTGAATGCAGTCTCGTCACCAAACTCATCGGCTGCCAGTGTAGCCACGGACGTTGGATCCATGATGGATGTGCCGGCAGCGTGGAAAGACAAGTCATCGATCGGCGCCGTCATTGGAACATCGGGCATTGGAGGCAGTGAGATGTCAGCGACAGCAGACACATCGACACCAACGGTCACTCGACTGACATCAGCTGGGACCGGTGGAGCATCATCACCGGGTAGCTGAATGCCACTCACATTGTCCACTGCAACGGGTGCCGTCGACATACGAGACAGATCCCCGGCACCAACCTCACCATCTAGTGCCAAATACATTACATGTAATGGACTATGTACAGTATGCTCTCATCGGTGAAACACATTCTGCAGTTTGTACTTGCAGGTCCTTGGAACCAGACTATTAATTTGACCACACACATATGGACTGCATTATTGATTTTGCCGTAAAAGATAATAAATATTAGTCACTGACTTCTGCAGTTCAGTTGTTCAAAATAAGTAGAGTAATCAAAGTTAATTTTTGGATCGAAATTATTTAACCAGTATCAGCCCTAACAATGACAGTTGAGCAAACTTGCAGTCAACACATCGGCTGTGATAAAGTAAGGATAAAAATAAGATAAAAATTCTATCAGTGTATCACCTGGTAGGCTGGCACCACGTCGTAATTCATTCTGTTGCTGTTGGAGCTGCATCGCTGCACCGCATTCTGTTTCGACGTCTTGTTCTTTGCGCTTCAGACGACTTTCTGCCTCTTCCTTGTCAGTAACGGAACGTGTGACTAGTCCACGATTAAACAGCTGCGAAAACATGAACAGCAAGTTGCAGTTTACAGATCAGCCACATCACAAAAAGCTGACATAATCTGCACCATTACCTAAGTCATGCAATGTAATCATACATGTATGTGTTACCAGTTACCACATTTTTGAACAGATTTTCACAACCATACAAAAATGCATTATTTAAAACTTCTACAGCATGATAAAAGACCAGCATATTGAATAATACCAAATACCAGGATATGAATAATGAGTGAGTAGGGTTTAACGTCCCACCCGACACAGTATAGGTCATTTCGGAGATGACCTTTCCAAGCGGAATGCACCCAAACACATAATAACAGAACAGTAAGTTTAACCTTTACAGAAACACAAAAAAACATCTGCAAGTATCTGCATGCTGGTGACTGCATACTGTAAGTTATGCACACAGATTAAGCCACGTAACCCAAAAAGGAATCTAAACTATTTGCAGATTACTACAACTCTGGTCAGCAGCATCAAAGCAAGAAAGACTTGGTACAATTTTCAGACTTTAACAATTCCTAGAAGTTCACTATCGTTGGAGAAGGTGGTCTAATGTACAGCAATTCTGAAAACTCAAACACTGTAAACAACAGATATTCACAAGAAGAAGTTAGAAGTACTCAACAGTATCAGTAACAGCAACACAGATTTGATGTCACCGAAAACTCGACACCCAGCACCAACAATGAAGGCATCTTCCAAGCAACAGAAATAAATGGAACTGAAATCTTGGTTCGTTTGCATCTAAAGCAACAAAGCAACTAAAAATATGAACTGAAGAGAATTGCTAGTTCGATCACGTTGCATGGCGTTCACTGAGCAAACAAACTGAAATGCAATACGTCAATGCAGCTCAGTTTATTCCAGTTGACTTGCACGTCTGTACAAAAAAAACTAACTGAGAGTTGTTCAATTCAGTTCATGTGATCTGCACTCAGCTGAAGCTCAAGACTTTGAAACAAACAAACCAGTTCTGACGGAACACTGGAAAGGTCAAACTACAGACATAACAACCTGTTGCAATCTGGTTGGTCTGATACGTTTCCCTGGCAAAATCAGCAGTTTATCGACGCCACCAACGTCCTTCCATTCCATGAGTCTCTTGGTGGGTGGCGCCAGCTCCAGCGGAATGACAAGGTCGGCCGCCCGATGTAGCTGTGCACGCATCGTATCGCTGGCGATCAGCTTCTGCTCGTCAATCACCAACTTACGCTTCTTCTTCGTTTTACGTCCCGTGCCTTAACAGTTTCAACACAGAACTGCGTCTTAGCACACTATGAAAACACACATCTGTACACTAGCAGAACAGCATATTCACCAGTTCTACGTCAAGTTGTAATCTAAAGCTAAACACATCTCAAACCCAACATTTTCACCATTTATTTGTGAATGCAACAGTTACTACAAAAATGATCTAACTTTACTAAAGTTAGCATAAAAAAGAACTAACACCTTTTAAATACAATGCAAAATGGCTCAGCAATCAATATACAAGAGAAATATTGATAAAATGCAAAAACAAAATGTTAACAAACTCACGTGTTATTATAAGTGATAAATGTACAAAACATCACTTTATACACTTGTTAACGACGACATGCAATGACTGACACAAAGAAAACAGCAAAAATCACAAAAATGTGATATCACTCACCATCACATCGCCTAACTGTCAATGTGCTGTTGAATAATATCACCTTTTTATGTTTTTTTTGCTGTTTTCGACCTGTCAGTCATTGCATGTCGCCATTAACAAGTGTATAAAGTGATGTTTTGCACATTTATATTTGCTGTTTTATTACAAAGCAAAGTTTTTATGTTATATTTTAGAGTCACGATTTCGACCTTTAGAGGTGACGTGATGTCATCGGTCACGTGACCATCGGACTCAGCATAGGCGCTTTAGTATTGACCATGTGACTATCTTGCACGGATAGGGAGATACAGGGCCTCAAAGATTTTAAGGTCACGAGTTTGACCTTTTAGGGTCACCTGATGTCATCGATCACGTGACCATTGCACTCGACACATGGTTTCCTATTAGTGGTCCATTGGAACCATGCGTCTATCTTGCACCATTACGGAGACATGGGGCCTCAAAGATATTGGGGTCACGACCTTGACCTTTTGGAGTCACATGACGTAATCGATCACATGACCATCGGACTGGGCATGGGCACTTTTCTATTGGTGGTTAATGATGACCATGTGTCTACCTAGCACGGTTACGGAGATACGGGGTCTTAAAGATTCGGGGATCACGAGTTTGACCTTTTGGGGTCATGTGACGTCATCGGTCCCATGACCATTGGTCTCGACATATGTGGTGTTTCCTATTAGTGGTCCATCGGAACCATGTGTCCACCTTGCATCGTTAAGGAGATATGGGGCCTCAAAGGTAATAAGGTCACGACCTTGACCTTTTGGGGGCACGTGACATCACTGATCACATGACCATCGGACTCGGCGTGGGCACTTTCCCATTGGTGGTTAATGCTGACCATGCGTCTACCTAGCACGGTTATAGAGATACGGGGCCTTAAAGATTTATGGGTTATGAGTTTGACCTTTTGGGGTCACGTGACCACTGGACTCGGCATATGTGGTTTCCTATTGGTGGTCCATTGAAACCATGCATCTATCTTGCACCGTTACAGAGATATGAAACCTCAAAGTTGCATTGCATTTGCCCTTATTAAAAGCCAAAAGTTCACTGCGCATGCTTCGTGTCACGTGACCTGTAGGCAGGGGTCCAAAATGACCACATATTTGGAATTCTCGAGGCCATATTGTCCATTCACTATACAACTTTTACGGGCCTACGATGATGATTAGGGGCCATTTATAAGTGAAATTTCTATTCAGGGGCGTTTTAAGCAAAAAATTTCTAAGTCAGTTTTGAGCCCAATTTTAGACTTTGGGGGATCTTTCAGGGGTTAGATATTAACTTTAAATTTTCCATCCCTAAAAAGACACACCCTTACGTGAGACTGTGTTGTTTGAGCCATCGTGCGTGAAAATCCGCCGGGTGGTCTGACCTGTAGGTCAGCCATTAAAAAAGTATATTTAACGTAAAAAAATTTTGTTATATTTCACTCCTTTGCCGAGAAGCCCCAATGGACGGATTTGCACAAAATTTTGCACAGGGGGTCGTCTCGCAAACATAATCATCTGTTTCAAATTTTGTGTCGATTGGTTTAGGGGTTTCAAAACTGTGGGAGTCGAATTTAGCCATTCTCCATTGACTGAGCTGATCACCGTTAACACAGGTCTGCGCTACCGCATGCCTGTGATATTTACTTCTCTAGTTGATTATTGCCATCTCTTTGTTATTTATCTATGACATGTTCAAGTTCTGAGGCATCAATCTTTGTTATCATTCACTTCACCAATATCAAATAACAACTTCCATGCAGCTTAGTTTGCAATTTTACTGGAAACCCACACTTCTAATAACCTGCACTGACGCAATGCCTTTATCTCTGGCGCATAAACTGTGCAACATATTTACGCAGATTGCAGAATAAGAAAATAGTAAAATGCACAAAATTCGAGATAGACTATTAGCACTAACCGATGGTTGTGGCATCAATCGGTCCAAGGGCAAAAGCCTCGGCATCGTTGTTGATGATGGTCGTCTGGTCTCTGGTCTGATCCGTGACCACTGGAGCTGCAGATGCTGCTGTAACTGTCACATAACATCACCATCATCGCCATTTCACACATCTCAACAATACACTGTACACCAAATAAACGAATGAGGCTTACGCACAAATGTTATGTAACACATCCAGTACTGGTCCAAGGTAAATACCAGAACAGTACAAATGCTACATATAAAAAGTAAATTAACTTGTTCCTTGTGAAATGTATTATTATCACATATCTCAAATCTAGCAACAATGCCATCGTCCATAGCACAGGGACACCACAATATACAACTAATACAGAAATACAGGAATAGTGCGTATAAAAATTAGAGGGCGCATCACCCCTAGAGGCCAAAATATGTCCTCCCGAAAAAAGTCAATTTGAATGGGTATGATTTAGCCTCTATGGCTCTAAAGTTACTGGACCAAAGTTTATCTGACTTTTTTCACCGAACGTGGTAGGAAGGTAGGTATGGCGGTAAATCAGTGAGTAAGTGAGTGAGTAGGGTCTAACGTCCAGCCCGACACAGTATACGTCATTTCGGGGACAGCCTTTTCAGGCAGAATGCACACAAACACATAATAATGAAACAGTAAGTTTAACCTTTAGGCTACAGAAACACAAAACAAAAAAACGAGCTAAACCTAAAATTCTAAGAACTTCATTATAAGCGTGCACCGTGCATATGTAACTAACAATTATGCTAATTCTAATAATCTTCCCTGTTATCCTACAGACAGTTAGTAAATCAAATACTTGTCCGATTTAAAATATCTTCATCCCTTCCAGAAATATTTGCCATCGGAAGTTTGAAGTTGCCCGAAATTGTGTCAAATTTGGCATGTTTTTGGCCCCTAAAGTTCTGTTGGGACAAACCTAATTTTCAGAAACTGACCTATTACCGAGCACAGTGC
>Ga0209671_1007513_pt1 | contig 11315 bp, 6 predicted proteins | sample WorMetHERISLAND2_2_FD_187401 | JGI IMG/M metagenome (GOLD analysis project Ga0209671, IMG submission 187401) | Marine gutless worms symbiont microbial communities from Max Planck institute for Marine Microbiology, Germany - Olavius geniculatus... | ecosystem: Host-associated > Annelida >...
CAATAATTTCTATCGAATAAATGCACCTAATTAGTAGCTGCAATCCATAGTTTTTGAGTCCGAATCATGCGCATGCGGCACAGGCTATAGTCGACAACCGGTGCATAGTGGCCCAGCATTGCCAATATATATGAAGCAATGTAAGACTGTTGCTTGTTTGTTACGCTCGGACGTCAAGATGCCAGATTGGTGTTTTTATAGGTTTCGACACTTTGTACAGTGTATTATGCCAGCGTAACGATGCATAATACGCAGTAGAGCGTGCTGAAACGTACTTATTTCATGGCCATGATCGACGGCGTGTTCTGCTTGGAAGCACGTCGTGTGATACACAAACTCGAGACGATATCAGTCGCTCGCTTGAGTAGAGTGAAATTATGTGCTTTTATGTGACTCCAGATATTAGAGATAAAAGAACTATGTAGGTCGTGAAACAAAGTTAGCGACCATAATGCATATGGCCCGAAATCGAATTTTGGTAAGAGCAAAGTTTAACGACGACATTTGCAATTTTTTGTGACTTTCAAGTTTGTCCCAGTTTTTAAATAATTACTACATTGTGCTTTGTTGTTTTTGTAAAGTTTGTTTTCGGGCGTACAGGGCGACGTATATAGGCACTGGTGTCCTGACAAAATCTGGAAAAACAAAACCTGCAACGACAAAACCGGGAACGACAAAACCTGGATACAGTGATATGGGCTTAGGTTTAGGAAATAAGGTTAAAAATAAGGTTAGAGTTATGGTTAGAAATTAGGGTTAGTGATAGTGTTAGGGATTAGAGTTCGGGATTAGGTCGGGGATTGGTAGAGCGTTAGGGTTAAAGATTAGGGTTAAAAATAGGGATAAGGTTAGGTAAGGGCTAAGGTTAGGATTAGGGTTCGGGATTATGGATTAATAATAAAGATAGGGCTAGGGTTAGTGTAAAGTTTAGGGTTAGGTTTAGGGTTCGTGTAGAGGGCTAATTTTGACGGTCCAGGTTTTGTCAATCCAGGTTTTGACCGGGAACCATAGGCACTGACTAACCTAAACTGACATGGTTTAGTATTTGACAAACTGGCCAATGGACAAGCAGTAAAGCATCATTACAGTAGGCACCGTCTAACGGCGTCGGTGACTACGTTACTACGCACACATAAAGGTCTACCAATTACCTATTGGCTCGCCCTGTTTGCCCATTGGTCAGTTTGTCAAAAACTGAACCACGTCAGTTCAGTTCAGTACGTCATTCTGTATGCGCTTCAACTTATTGATAAGATAATTTCAGCACGTCATCAGAACGGCAGCCATAAGTTAATTTTAATTAAGATTCAGTTGACTTTTTGTTTTCCGAATTGTTCGTTTACCGTCATAGATTATTATAATTTCAAGATTTTCAAAAGAAAGTGCAGTCCTTCTTTAGCCAATGAGTTTGGAATTTATCGATTCAAGAAAGGTAGATCAGCGACCGACTATAAGAACAAGAACGAGAACCGAAAACCAAGAACGACACCACGAGACCACATTTTTCGATGCCAAAGATGACCATGCATACAAATGTGTTGAAAGCAACAGAAATGAAGCAAAGTAAAATAAAATGAGCTAAATTGAAATGAAAGCCGCACGTTGCAGCTTTCAATGCATTTTATTTCATTTCTTTTCGTGTCAGTTCAGTTCAGATCTGTCGCTTTGAGTGTCCCTTAACGGGTCTAATGTCAATAATAATTCGTAATAACTGAGTCGCTGTGCAACATTGGTGGGACGTGGGTACGGAGAATTATCATGAACGCGATGCAGAGTTTCGTGTTGGACTGCGTTAATTTTTGATGACCGTCACCCGACACGATCAAACGCCGTAGTCTCAGCAGCTCAACTCGAAATATCGCCTCGACTCACGGATGATGGAAATTACACGTCCAGCACCAGATGTTGCTGCCATGGAAACATTCGTTCGACAACCAACCCTCCAATTATGGCCGCAAACACCGCACGCGGCCAGCTTTCAAATGCCCGACACGCGCCGCGAGAAGCTGGCTGGATGTTGAATTGTGTCCGTCTGTCCTGTTCTGTCCTGCAGACTCTCTGTCGCATGCATGCGTCCACTTCGTCGTCGTTGTCTCCGGCTGCTGCGTCGATGACGTACGGCGCATGTCGGCAATGATTTGATTTGACTGCGGAATGCAATTCGACTACAATTATTATGTAAATATTTCACTCCCGGTCTGTTCGTGTGCTGCGGCTGCTAAAATATAACGGCTCCCGGCTTCCACGCCCGGCTTTGTCTGTCGTGACGACGAGTGAATTCATCCATAATATATTCGTTTTAACTCGGCGTGATTAATTAACGCAGCCTAAATACTAAATACTGCACTGCTGGGGTGGCCGGATAAGCGAGTATACAGTACGAACTTATACCACTGCAGACAGCGATGTGTCGTACTTAAAGGGGAAATAAACCTTGAAAACAATATGCAATATGGCCTGAAATTAAAGTATATAATTGACAAACTAAAGTAGCGCTGGTAATAGTGACAAAAGATTTTAAACAAAAGCGACGTTTAAAGTTTAAAAAAACAGGAGCCGCCTTTTTTTTGTTGCGCAAAACCATAGATAAGCATGACAACAGAAATGAAACAAACTTTCAAATTAAGTACAGAACATCATTACTATTACATGTAAAGAAAAAATAGAACAAATTGTTTTTGTTTCTGCTTTATTTCTGTTTCAGGTGAGCGCATATCACGCCAGCTTTTACTGCGGAATCAGCTACAGAAAGCGCTGTTCAGAATTCGAGAAGAAACGTTTCGTCGTTAACCTTGAGTGACCTTGACTGATGCCAAAAGCCGCAGCTGGCTGTTGAAGTATAAGTACTACTGCCTGGGTTCAACGGAACTGCAGAACAGCTTGCGAGTCATTAGCGACGGACGAATAACGACATCATGAGCTGCTGGCGAAACGTAGCAAAGTACCGAGCGACGGATCACCAACGTCGTTTCCATTTGATTTCGAACAAAATTGAAAAAGTCGAGTACGAGCGACTGAGAGAGAGAAAACGACGAATCGAGGTTGGCGATGGCGAAGGCGAAAGTAAAAAGATTTCAAAATCGTTCAACATTTAGGAAAAATGTGGATAGAAATGGCGATGGCGGAGGTAGCCGGCGGCGCGTGAGAGTGTGGCTCGCCCCCGGCAGTGTAGGGACTCACGGCCGGGCGGTGAACAGACGACGTGGGCGCCTCGTTGGTTAACTGGACTGTCTCACGGCAACCTATGAACGGCCACATATTAGGTGGGCGCCTCGTTGCTTTTCCTCGCTTTGCTTTGCAGTCCAATCTCGTACGACGCGTTCGTTCGTTCGGTGTGTAAAATTGGATTTATGGACTTGTCGCTGTCGGCGCTCCGCGCTCGAATCGCCGCCAGATTCAAATGCGCTGTTAAGATGCCATTGAGCTGTCAGATGACGTCATTATGCGACGGAACCGCCTACCGACTGACCGACTTCCGGTTTGACGCGAGATTGCTTCACGACAATTTCGCATTGATAAACATGTGCCGATGACGCGGCGATGATTTGATAATCAAGCGCCGGTATGTCGTCAGAATTGCATAGCGGCACCGCACTGACTACACTTCAGCGTATAGAACAACCAACCAAATAGTCGTCTCCCTCTTACTCTCTAAACGCTGCAGAGCGTCACGACGATTTTCACAATACAATACAATACAATATTCGTTTAATACAAGCGTAGACAGACCGCTACGTAGGTTACAATAAATTAGGCTACGCTAGTATTAACAGTGTGTAGGTTACAGGATAAAAGTAAAGCGCAGTAGAACATAATATGCAATTTAAAAATCTGAAAATAGTAAAATAAAATAAACAAAAAATAAGTGTCATTTAAGGTCATTTAATCTTCACATGCGACACAATGTCTATTCCAACTCAATCAAAATTATGATAGATACTTCAGACTGCTATTCTACTGGTCGACTCAAAGTCAAGTGGACGTGGGATGGAATTTTATAAAAAAAAAGTTTAGGCTATTTGTGATATAAAAAAAAAATTGTTGACAAAGTCTGACAGTTACATGATTATTGCCAACAAAATTTCAACTACTTAAACCTACTATAATAATCTAAGGACAATAATGTTTTATTAGTTATTATTGTTTTTATTCATTTTTGGACGACCGCTAAGCTGTAAGCTTAAGGTCGGCCCTTTGTCATGATTGTCGTCCGTCCGTCTGTCCGTCCGTCCATTCGTCCATCTGTCTGTCACGGATGTATTGTGGCTAAACGGTGCAAGATAGGGCCTAGGTTGCTATTGATCATTAATAGAAAGTCGCATACTGGCTTTTAAATAACATATAAATCGTCGACCTTGAATGACCTTGAGTATGCAACTTCCTATTAGTGATCAGTAGCAACCTAGGCCCTATCTTGCACCGTTTAGCCACAATAGATGCGTTACAGACGGACGGACGGACAGACGACAACCACGACGAAGGGTCGACGGCTTAACGGTCGGTTCAATAACAGAGATCGAAAGTTTCACAAGCATTATTTGTCTTCCACCAACGCTGATGAATACCGTTCATAACGCAGTGATGGTGAGATTGGGTCGCAGTAGGTACAGTATATGTGATGCGATGTAATAATGAAAGCGATAATAATACGTCGTCACACTAGAGAACCAGCGAATAAGCGCAATAAAGTAACCGGCGTCATCGCTGTAATAGCGCGACTGTGTCTGTCGAATTTTATTGTTCTGCAATAGCCGTGCGGTGTCGTGTATATATACTGAGTGTCAACTGCCCCCGCGCAGCCGAATGTACCGCGAAACCGACGCCGTAATTTTTTTTGGCTCGGCGACTGCCGCTGCAGCAGCACTTGTGGCCGATATGTTATTACCGCGAGATTGTAATCCGCGCAGTGTTGGAACGTGGCGGCCGGCGCAGAAATTAAAACCGGTTTTATGGCGGTTCGACAGCCCGGGGAGGGGAGGAGGGCGAGTGAACGTGTTTCAGTCGGGTATGGGTGTGGAACTGCGCGGCGGGCGCCCGTAGCTTTGTCGCCGGCAGGTCATCTGGAAACCGAGCGTACCGTAACCATGGCAACGTAACCATGGCAACGCGGAGTCCGGCCTAATTTGCTTTTGTGCGCGCGCAATGAGCGATGATTGTGAAGACCGAAATCATCTTACTGAATAACGACCGACCGGTGCCGTCCCGCACACGAATTTCAACTCGACGGTCCAATCCTTTATGTAGGCAGACCGCTGCAGTTAGATCGCCGGCGCTCGGAAGAGAGACTAATGTCTACTGCAGATTAAGTCGCTCGCAGAACTCATTACTTTTGCCTCATTTCAGCGCTGCGTACATAGAATCGCTTTTATTGTATTAAATACACGATTTACTTACACGCATGCATTCAGTCACATTACTCGAGACTGTTGTCAGTTTTCATCGGGCGTCTGGTTAGTGTGTTGTTCACCCAAGCTGTGGGAATTAACCATTAATCACACGATGAATCGTTAGAAAAGTTGTAACGATTACTAAAATTTTAATCTTCAAAATTACGATCAAAGTCACGTCAACAAAAGAAACCGAAGTAATTTGGTAAAACGCGAAATTGCTGATCAAAGCTGAAACATGGTGAATCATAGATTAGCAGTTGCATGTTTCGGCTGGAGGTTCAACCCCAAACATTTTCCCTTTTCTGGGGAGCAGGGACCCTATGTAACTTAATATGTCGCTAGAGTAGACCCCGTAAGTGTACTTGCCAAAATGGGATCTTAATTTGTTGAACGGATTAAGCAGGGTGTTCGAATGTAACAGGCGACGGACAGACAGACCACGCTACAGAGAAATGTGTAAGTATAGGCGGAATCGCTTGCGCTGAAGAAAGCCATTCCATTTAAAACATTATAAAGTAGATATAAAATGACATCGTGACAAGTGTCTAAAATCATCGCAGTCATTTGTTTTTCCAGAAAAGTGAACATTTTACAAACACTTAATAATAATTGCGTGGCAGTGCATCTGTGACAGATTATACGTAGTTCAGTAACTTACTAAACTACGTATGAGCTGTCACATATGCATTACTAACCGAAAAATGTGCTAAACATGAATATGTTTTTTGACAATTAGGCCTACCTCTGTTAGCTTGTAATTAATCCTTAATTTTTGTAAAGTTAACTTCAAAACATTTATTCGTTACCAGCTCTAAAATTACACTGGAAATAAGACGGTCTTGTCTTGCTCAGTCAGCTACAGAAGATAAAAACATTTCCCTAAGATTTTTCTAGAAAGTTTGGATAATGTGGCTGCAAAACAGTGGGCTGTATCAGGTCGTGATGGACCGAATGCAAATAGTCTGCTCTTGTCAGTGGCCGAATACGAATAACTTAAAATCCGCTGGTAAAAAAGACAGTCACTCCTAGGTTAGCCTATAATACTGAATATCGTTAAATATGCAACTTATACATATGCGTACTATTTATAACTGCATAAAATGACTTTCGACTGATTTCTGCACGACGCGGCAAGCGTATACAGTGCAGACTACGTCAGCTGCTGGATGCGACTTTGTAATTATTAATTATCGATACACAGTTTCGCATTAATAGTATCCACTCAAACTGTTCCGATTTCTATTCGTGACGTAGGATACACAAAGACGGCCGAATTCCAGTGGAATATTCGGCGCAGTCACTAATCACTGATTTTGTTATCCGTTACCTCTTCTTTGCAGTCAACTTTCCCGTTCATTTTTTTCAGTCTCATTTCAATCAGTCTTGTCCGGACGACTCGCGTCTTAGTGCCAGTGACGCCAGTTTCTCATTTCCATGCACTCTCATCGTTTATCTGCCATTTGCTTTTCTATTGCACAATCAAGCAATCAATATGTAGTTTAAATTTGTAAAAAAAAACACCGCTAGGCAAAGAGTTCTCAGATGTCCCTGTTACCAGTAAACCTTGACCGTAACCTTGATTCATCCCGCGTCCACGTGGACGCATTGGGCCAACACTCCAACGCCATCCGTATCTGTCAAGAGCTGCCACCTTTGCTTCCTTCCAGGTAAACTGTGCCCCTTTAGTTTGTTTTTAATCGTTCAAAAATCAAAAAGCCATGACGTAATGCGCTGACCAAACCAAGTGGAACGTGACCATGTCACACTTTAAAAAAATCAGCTTATCCGCTGATCCTTCCAATATTAGAATGCACTTTAGTACGCTCGTACCCCCACTGTGCGATCGTTTTTACTGATTACTTTGTTGGTTTTCTAGGAATCCCACGCGCTTTGGTCTACAGTTTAGAACTTTTTAAAAATTTGTACGAATTTAATAATGAAACCCGTACAGATTTTTTTTAAAAACTACTAACTTCTTAAGACATAGTTTCTATTAGTCCTGTTTAACACATGCGTTCTCAAACTGACATTCTGGTATAGAAAATTTGGTTTGTAATTTTGTCAAGAAAGACGATAAAAAGCAAGCTATCAATCTGAAGATTCGAGATTCATGAACGAAAACGGGAGTATATGCGTATCTGCATGATAGTATCAGCGTGTTGACCACAGTGCTGCGAAAATGTGTATGACAACGTAACGAAAGAAATATTGTGGTCAAATTTCTAGCAGATAAATAAACTTATAATTAGAAGAGGCGAGCCAAAATTTTTGAAAGTTAATACTTTTATTTATCAACAAGATTAGTACTGCAGTAAACTAATATTTTGTGCGAACTTGGGCACTACGCGCGGATTGCGGTAAGTGTTTTCAGAATAAAAATCTAGCAGATTAGGAATAAAAAGTGTAAAACGAGAGTATTTTAAGCAATTTGGGTCTTAAACATTCGGACTACTTTCGGTCGTAGTTTGGGGCAATTTGAGACTGGTTTGTGAGTCACAGACGCAATGGACCGGCCCGACGGAGACAGCGGTATAATTACTGCTGAGACACATAAATGTAATTACAGTTTCTATTATTCACGGCTGCAGTGTAAACGGTCGGCAGCAGAATTACTTCTCGAGTCGACAAACGAGTCATACGAGCTTTCAGTCGAGCGGAATCGGCAATTAATGACGGAGACCGAGAAACGACGGCCAAGAAACAAGCAAGCCCTGCAGTGAATCATGTGACTAGACGGGAGATTCGCGCGTTACTTTGTCATAAATCATTGTGGTGTTACGGGGACAGGCTGTCCTATTTTCCCCGCTACGGTACATAATCTCAGCGTGACAAACATAAGCTTATTAAATTTTTTATTGTTTCATTTTTGATTTTTTTTATATCTATGTATTTCTTGCAAATAAACCTGCTGTCTGAATACAGCGTCATAGTTCAATTTTTGCAGCTAAGACTTCTCAATAGCAATAGCAATAGCAACGTACTTGCAATGGCCGCGAAATAAATGTTAGGTCTGGAACTCACTTGATGACGAGCCTGGAGACACGACGAGTGGTTTTGATAGTTTTAGACGGTTAAGCCTACTGAAGACGATCATATACGAGTGGCATTCGATAAATTCCAGGACTGTTTTTCTCAGTAAGCACACAGTGACAGTTGAAAACCAAAACTATTATGAAGTTGTACTGCCACTATTGTACATCACTTACCGTGGTTTCACTTACGTTACGTCATTATTATTAAGATATGAATGATAGACGTTGACGTTTGGCATACTCAGAGAATAATCATAAAATTTTCAAGTCGAAGAAAACGTAGAAAGTTTTGAAATTTATTGTAGATTATCTGTAGTAATCAGCAGTGACACTTTATCACATTTGAAAGTATTGCAGCGGTCAAGTCAGTTAGTGATGATATCAGTGTTGGAGCACTGCATACGGCAAAAACGGTCAGCTGCAGACAAAGCATTTTTTGGTTTACTTGGAGAGTTGTTCTCGCAGACTTTTTGCTTAAAGGGCATACTGTGAATGAACAATATTACTGTGCATTATTGTCCGATTGATTACGACCAGCAATTTGCAGCAATTGACCAAGTTTGCTGCACAAAGGCGCCATTCTTTAAAATGGCAGTGCCTACCGTGCAATATGCCCATTAGACAGATAAAAAAATTGAAGAGATGGGCTGGAAACTGCTACATCATTTGCCATACAGCCCAAACTTAACTACAAATAATTTTCATTTGTTTGGACCACAGAGCTTGGAGACATTAAGTTTAAGAACGATGAAGATGTTTTACAACATTGTGTCCGGAAATTTCTACAGGTGCCAACAGATACTGTCGTTGTGTTAAAGATGTAGTCCTGGAATTTATTGAACGCCCCTCGTACATATTTGTTTGGTTGCAGTTCGCCGATGAAGTAGTTACGCGAGAACATTAAAAAAAAATTTGTCTTTATTTTTCATTTTATGATCTTTTCTTAAGTTAATATTACACAACAGCTTATAAAAACACATACACGCACTAAATAGCATCCACGAGAACTAAAAAAACATATTACAGCTTACCAGACTAAATGCAGACAGTCCTTACCTTTACCTTTACCTTTACCTGAGGAGAGAATGGCCACATAAGCAGCCACCCTGCGCTGAGGTCACTTTATGGGCCCAATGCGCAACCCCGACAGACCTCAAGGTCGACATAACCTCTTAAAAGCTTTCGCAAATTTCAAGAGGAGAAACCAATGGATATTACTCAAGGTGTCTAACGAAATAGTATAGTCTCCAAGGATATCCTTCCGGAGAAGCATTAAAGCACTGCACTGGGCAATGAAATGTAGAGATGTATCCTCATCTTCTTGACAGAGAGGGCATTTGGAATTCTGACTTACACCCATAATAAAAAAGTGTCGATTAAGATCTGCATGCCCAGCAAGTATACCAACTAGGATCCGTAAATCCTTCCTGGAAAGTCTGAGAGCATACCGAGCTCGTGAAGAGTCAAATCCGTGCAAGAAGTACATAGCCTGCCTGATGCAGACAGTCATGTTTCAGTAAAACTGTTAGAACAGACAAAAAAACTGCATCAATTTTTGAGTATCCAATAAACATGTATTGTCGGAGGTTTTTCAAAGGACAGACAGCAACCGGAAAAGCACGGGATTTTTTATGCCTTACACGTGGCTAAAAAAACTATTAGAAAGTTGTACTTGTGGCCGCGAATTCGTTGGTCCGCCTCTCGGTGGGGTTGCTATCAAGTGACTAGCCTATTACTAAAATGGTTAACTGTTTGCGGACAGGTATATAACCAAAGCCAACGTCGCCAAGGTTAACTCAGCCTTTCATCCCTTTGGGGATAGGTGAGTTGTGTACCGGCCTGTCTGGCTGGGGTTAAGGAGATGTGCGTTCACTTGTATCAAGTGGCAGCGCCTCTGTATTTTTGAAAGTTACGGCGCTATACAAATTGTATTGTTATTATTATAATGCTCTGCGATCTCATATGGCAGGTGAAGTTCCGTAGCTCTGGTATGGGTTTAGTATGAAAAGCTATATCATTTTACCGTTTACACATATCCCGGCAGCGTCAGCGTTGGAGCTAAATGTGATGTGAGAGAGAACTGATGGGATTCAAAGAGCAGAGAGCGCGGGCAGACATTATACCAGTGCGCGATGTTAATGCGAGTGAGACGTTGAAATTGATCGGGCATCCTTCAATCCTGCTCGCTCGTTCGCTAGTTCCGTCGAATAACACGCTCCGGCCAGCCTGCTCGCCCGCGTACACTCGAACGCCGACGAAAATTGACCCGAAATCGGTTTAAGGCGTTTATTTAGACATTGCGTCAAGGAATAGACGTAGGCCTACGACACGACACACGATGAGATGCTATAGTACGAGCTTAAGCAGTTAAGCGGAGTTTCCACTCAACGCAATGCACGCAACATACGCAACGCACACATGAAAGCACGTGACATAACAAACGTAATGAACGCAAGAAATGTACACAACAAAAAACTGGCGTAGCCTAGTTGACGCAACCGCTGTCTTAATAATTATCCGCAACCCCCTCCGCTGCTCGGTCGTCTGCTTTTGCAATTAAATGCAGCACGACACACCCGCTACGAATAACGTTAATGAACGAAAATAAATCTTAGTTAACATAATATCTAAAAAAACAAATGCCCAACAATTTATTATAAACGACGGAGTGTCAAAGAAGCGGTCGTTTACCTCGTCGGTTGTTGCGTCCGTTTCGTCGGTCGGTCGCGTTCAATGCGTTACGTCTGTCGCGTTGCGTACGTTGCGTGCGTTGCGTTGAGTGGAAACTCCGCTTTACACATCAGTCCGTCAGCAGCAGCAGCAGCAGCAGCAAAAGCATCTTCTGTAGCCCGGTTGGTTCGTTGAACAAATAAATTTGCGGTTCGTGCGTGGT
>Ga0209671_1007515_pt1 | contig 11313 bp, 11 predicted proteins | sample WorMetHERISLAND2_2_FD_187401 | JGI IMG/M metagenome (GOLD analysis project Ga0209671, IMG submission 187401) | Marine gutless worms symbiont microbial communities from Max Planck institute for Marine Microbiology, Germany - Olavius geniculatus... | ecosystem: Host-associated > Annelida >...
TACCTGATAATTTAAAGTCAACACATTCGACAACTGAATTTAAGGAAAACTTGCGCCATCTACTATACTCTAGGTAGGGGGCCACTTAGGTTACAGTTGCTGCTCTGTGTTTTATAGGTATTGTGTTATCATGTTATTGTGAATGCCAGACATACTATTGTTTGTGTGAGTGCACCAAAATTTTTTTCTATTTTTTTATTTTATTATTTTTTTGTTTTTTTTATTTCTGTCTTTTTTCGCTATTTTTTGTTTTGTTTGCATTTATTGTGTTGAGTATGTAATATAGTTAATTTGACTGTTACAATGGGTGGCCAGCTCTTAATGGGTAGATACCTTTCTGGTCACCCTCCTATGTTATTTACTATTGTATGTTTATTTACTGTATTGTTGTTTTGGTAAATAAACTCTCTCTCTCTCTCAAGCCTAACACACAATATCATACTGTGCTGAGTGTGCTCTGATTGTCGTTGAATCTAAAACTTGTCACAACAGTCATCATTACTGAACATCACAAACTGCAGAAAATATATGCCGAATAATATTCGACTTTGACGAAAAACAGTATTTGCCTTTTTCTAACCAGGACATAAGTTAAACACGGCATCCGCCGATGAAAATTTATTCCCATGGGAATAAGAGCCATTCCCATACCCATACAGGTTGTTTCCCATTCTTTCTTATTCCTATTCTCAATTATGTCATTAATTCCCATTCCCATGGGATTTCCACGGGATTCCCATTCCCATTGGGAATCTCATTCCCATGGTCATCTCTAGTCTGGTTCGTTATCTAAAGCTTACTGCTGCAGTTGCTAGAGTAGTCCGGTGTACATTGTAAGCATGTTGGCAACTTGGCACTATATCGGTCACACTTCTGCGTTCGTGCACTTTTTTGCCCGCTAGCGAAGCAAATTACACGCTACCTTTTGTGATATTACGCCAAAAGACATATTAACTTCAATTTAAGCCGTAAGTGTTTTTATAATGTGGATGTTTTTAGAATATGGCTTATTGTCGTTACGGCAATTAAATGTTGTCTCTACTTTTCGACAGACTGCAACTGGAAACACGGGACTTTTTTCTCTGCTGGTACACATCAGTGACCAGATATTGTTAGTACAACGTCTAAAATAAATATCTAGTAAATAAGTAAGTAAGTAAATAAGTAAATGTGTGGACGATGTGCATAGGTGGAGCCGTTCTGCGAGCCGTGGCTGTTTAACCCTTGGGGTCAATGTTCACTGGGTCAAGCTCAGATACTCATTGGCTTGATCTTACTTAACTCGGTCCACGGCAATATGGAATATGCGTTTCAAAGTATTGGTGCACCTATCTGGGCAGGAATCATTGTACGTGTCAACTGTTTATTGGTGAAAGTTTTTCGTCGTTTAATTTTGATTGTGTTGAAACTACTGTCAGCGTAGTAATAGGGAGGTGTTTGTTGTTTATACTAGATTTGCTAACGATTAAAGCATGTTAATTTTACTAATTAACGATTAATTTCGCTTAAAAAATTAACTGTAATCATTGTAAAAAAAGTGATTTTCGTAAGCTTTATTATGTTATCGTTAACGTTTTTGTTATTATTTTTAAATAATATATTTTTTTGGTTTTTGTTATCTTTATCCTTAACATAAGTCATAATCAATTTTTCTGTAGTACTGTGTAAACACCGTTTCAAGTATCAACATAGTATTTAAATAGTACTGCGCATCGCATGTAGGCTTAGTCGAAAAAATGCTGTAAGATGTGCAGCATCGTGAAATGTAAATAATATATTGTGCACCTGCTGCATTGGGTTTTCGGTTTAACATAACATAACGTAACATAACGTATTTATTTGACTCTGGTCACAAGTACCCATAGAAAAAATAGCAAAAGCGAAATATTTGATATACAACAAGTTTCACACACTTCATTTACTCTATTAATCGTGCTTGCGTGTGTATTTACAGCCGGTATTTGCTGATGATTATTACGCCTACCATGGAGGGATGGCCAGGCTGAGTTGTCCTAGTTTCACACACAATTTTTGCGCTGCTAATTGTGCCTATGTGTGTATATTTGTAGCCGGTGTTTGCGGGCATTGCCGCCGCGCTCAGCCTCAAAGCGTGCAATCCGGATCGTAAAATTCTGGTGAGCAGTTTTACTCAAGTCTCTTACCAAAACAAATTCTAATAATTATCGTTATATTACAAAAACTATAAGAAAATCTACTATCACTACTATTACTATAAGCCTGCTGTTACCGAGCGAGTCTTGATATTTAAGCTATTTAGCTAACCTTTTATTGTCAGTTTATTCACGCCCCAAATTTGTCTGTGCAGTGGCGAAAATAACGTCACGGTTGGATTGGTATTGTTGCAAACATCCCGTACCAACGTACTTAAAGCACAGTAAAAAGTTATCATTTAGTAGCCATAGCTACCAGAGTTTTGTCTACCAAATTTCATTTTAGCAGAATTGTCATAATTCATGTTGTACATTCTATAAAAGCTGCAAAGTGGGTTAGTTCTTGAGACATGGGAGCTAGTGTTGAAGTTAAAATAGCATTCTCACTACGAACGTACTAGGCGCGTAGACGCAGCGTGTGTGAAGAAACTCGCGCAAATCTATGTGCTCGATTACAGCGCTCGCAGGGCGTCATTTAAAGGGGGGGGGGTCTATAGATCTCCCAAGGATTTATGAGTGTAATTTTTTTCTCCTGTAAATCGTACATTTCAAACAGTGTTACCGCTGCAAGAAGAATACGTAGCGTAGACTGAGACTCCAGTGATTACTGAGACCCGCCAATGATTTACTGAAATGACGCCACTGAGCGCGTACGCAGGTTTGTGAGTAGTGTGAATGTCGCTATCGACTGCGTGGTTGGTGACCGCGGATGAGCGAGATGTGCGTGATTGTGATTATGTGATTGTCGTAGAATTGGGCGGCAATTTTGCTGGAGATTTTCTCGATCATCGGCAGCGTCGTTGCGATCATCTTAGTCACACTCGGCATCGCCGACAACATCACGACTTTGCAACACCCCGACAGTAAGTAGGCCGCTAGCTTGCAGATGAGTAAATAAGTAAGCACGCAAGTGAAGCGTAAATTTTTTTATTGCCTAAATGCAAAACCACGAAAAATAAACACCCAAAACTTGCACAAACATAAAACGACAATGGTTGACAAATAAACTTTTTAAAAACCTATGAGCACAATGAACAAGTTGCATGCTAGTCTAGCAGAGCTGTCGATTTATTGGGTGATAAAAATTTTTTTTAAAAATGTGTTACACTGCCAGGATAGCGGGGTTACTATAGCACTGTTCATTTTACATTATACCGAAATGAACATGACTATATATAGGCCTAGAGTGATATATACCTACGACTTTCTAACTTTTGTACATACGTAACTTCATCAGTTATTAACCTATTCTCAAAATAATTTCATTTTTCACATTAATGTTAAACTTAGAAAAAAAATAATTGTCAACGATTTCGTCGCATCCTGTAAACGCGTCGTGAAATGTAAGCCTAATATTTGATTTTGAATACTGAGCGTTACATTGTAACTCGTATATTCAAAAATTTGTTTATAATTTGCAAGATAGTGCGGCGAAGCGTTTTACGTCTTTACTAATGGCATAACTGCAAATTTCCTGCAAAGTTTATCCGTAAAAAATTTCGATAAAATGGATCAAAGCATGTTTAGTGCAATTATGACAAAAACATATTTATACATACTGCAATCAAGTACTTTTAAGAGAAGTACTATAAGTCAATTAACATGCAGATAACGAAAATAAACGCGAGCGGTATCAATAAAAACTTCTGCTCTGAGATTTAACATTGTTCCGAGTTTGCAGTATGTACGTATGATGACCTATACGTTGAGAGATACTTCGTGTTGTAGACGTGATGATTTTAACGATATGGCCGCGCTACATGATGGTCTTCAGTTCGGCGTTGTTCGCCGTTTCGGACCTGACGTGCATCGTCAACGTCTTCTACTCGTTTTCTCTGCTCTTCCGCATCTTTTTCTGCGTCTGTACCAACTTCCTCGGTCGCGACTGGACCTCTGATGAATTCAGGTGCATCATCATTCTTTGTTTTCGTGCGTTTGTCTATTAAGACTTCCGCTCCTACACTCTTAAGGTCCGTTCTCACTGCGCGCGTCAACGCGCCATATATACACCGCGTAACGCGCGTTACGCGGCGTATATACGTACGGCGCGTTAACGCACGCTAAACGCGGGGACCATCTCAATTGAATTGGTTATGTATCCGCTCTTCTAGGGTGAGGTAGGGCTTAATTAAACAGTCACTTGAGATGGTCCCCGCGTTTAGCGCGCGTCATTGACGCGCGTCTCGCGCGTTAACGCGCGCAGTGAGAACGCACCTTTATTAATCGACCTCGGTCTGACGGCGTCGTGATACTCGTTGGTCGCGATAAACAAAGTTACTCTACGCCGGGCCCGATTAGTACTTGGATGGGTGGGTGACTGCGAGTAGGTAGACCATCTCTGTGTACAACAAGGTACACAGGTCAACTCAGCCTGGCCATCCCTCCGTAGGCAGACGCAATGAGTACCAGCAAAAGCTGGGACGTAAACAGACACACCGAGCGATGTACTAGCCCCGTATCCGTAATCTTGCAATGTGAACTGGAGTCTGGCTGAGGGCTAAGAAAACGAAGATCGACGCCGTTTTATGGGCCATGTGACGCAGAAAGGACTTCATATCTCCGGCAGTGTTGATTTGCTTGCTGTTGCTGTTGTGGTAACGAGAAAGCTGGTATGACCGATTGATCGGTGCGTATTTTAAGATGTAGCAAAAGAACGAATCATACGTGAGACGAACGTGCAAAGTTTAAATGTAAAAATCTGTTGTACTTGCTCAGATATCATATGACGAACTTACTTACAGTAACGCGTAAGCAATAATAACGAGCGACGGTTTGTTGTTGTCAGAATAATGGACGAGCCAAGCGACAGCGGCATAGAGGAGGCGGTAGTGAAAACATACGACGACGACAGGGAGCTGAGACGCGGTCCTGTGTTTAGTCGAGTTGACCCGTTCAGACCTGCCGCTACACGATCATTCTACGTCCGATAACTGCACCGCTTGTCAACACTTAACTGTTCGCTACCGACCGACGAATATATATTCTATAAGCCTAATTATAGGCCTGTATATTCTCAATAAAGTGATAATAATAAGCCAGTGTTAAGTAAGTGATTTTTCAGCTCCCGTATGAATTGCTACAGACCACAGTAGTGCTGGCACTGCACCTCGTAGCTTCTTACCCGTTCGTAAAACGAATTACACCTTTGTGCAATATTGCTTTACGCCAAAAGGAGCAAATTAATTACGATTTAGTGGAAACTGACATCTAAATCACGTAGTACGCGTTGTTTGTCTTCTATCCGTATAGAATGTATATTTTTCAGCAGTGGAAAACTTGTTTATAGCTATACCGACGGTCACACAATGTCATTGCCAATGCAGCATGAGCACAGTCGCGTTCACTCGCTCGAAACTGTCGATATAGATACATACCGGTTAAGGGTCGTTTTATTTATGCGGTCGTCCTTATAGACTTATAGACGAATTTTGCTTGTCTGTCCGTCCGTCCGTCTGTCTGTTTATCCTGTACGGGCTGTTTACTCCCAAACAAAAAACGTAGAAAAATCCAAATTCGTGAGAATGTCTCTAATGGCCAAAGCAACTGATGTTCCAATTTTTGTTTCAAAAGGATGAAGGTCCGCATTAGGGATTAGAGATAAAGATAAAAGCTGGAGCTTCGCAGTGTAGAGGCGAGTACACGTAGCCATGCAAGCGGACGACCGCATATCATTTCAGCACTGGGCTGACGTCATTGCTTGTATTTATGCGTCGATAACATGAAAATATTTTGATCGACTAATGCAGTGTGGGCGACTTTCGTATGACAGTACTGTCATTTCAGTTTCTGATACATTCCGTTATCTTATAGTAACTGTGATTTAGGCCTGTACATACGTTTTGTTTAGCGAAACGATGTTGTTTGGGCATGTCAGTTTTGCATTTGCTTTTAGTCCCATGTATCTGCGTATCCATCTTAAATCTTAACGACCGTCTTTTATACGTGTATATGCTTATTTATCTACAAAGTGCGCAAAAAAATCAACCACTAAAGTTGTCTGCCATTTTTCGAGCAACCGTTTGTAATTATTAATATGCGAAATGTTATGCATATATTAACTGTTTATACTTGCATACACAGGCTAAGCGGCATTTGATACTTTTTCGCTGTTGCGAAGCTACCAATTTTTGTGAGACTATGTCGTAATTTTGAACTTTCAACAATTTAGTCCTGTAACATATTATGCGTGTGTCAAAAACAACTGGTGCATCTTGTCGCTCGTGACGTCAACGTGTCGTAAACGTCATAAAAAAGTCGGTAAAGTCTTTTATTTTTATTTCTTATCGCACTCATTGACAATTTTTTTTACCAAAACTGAAATCCGTCGCTAAGCTCAAGCAATTAAGCACTGGAGATGACCGTGATTTGGGACAACTTGCCATCATCAATAACTAAAAACTTCGCACTAATTAGAGAAAATGCATGTGTGAAAGCTGGCCGTGGGCATTTCGAGTTTTCACAGTCACCGCCAGATTGTTCGTTATGTTGTTCTAGATGCGTTTTTCTGAGCCGCAAACGTGGTACATGGTTCTTTCTGCACACATTCTGCTGCATGTGGACCTGGGAAATATCGATGTGGTTACGCGAAAAATCCAATAGTTGTATTGTAGCTAAAGATAATGACTTGCCCATTCGTCACTTCCATTCGTCAGTTTTACGTGACGATAAACACGAACAAGTGCGTGAAATTTCGCCGTAAAATTCTAAGCGGTTGCTCAGAAAATGGCAAACAACTTTAGGGGATACTTTTTGCCACACACTGTATAGGCTATGTGGGTTTGCCTGCGTCCGAGATGTTTTGTTTGTTTTAACGTTTCACCGAAAGTTTAACTTTCACGCATTTGATTTGATGCACCAGTAACTATTATGGCATAATAGCGAGCGGCCAGCAAAGTGATCTGAATGAAGTACAGTGTACATTTGTCATTTATTGCAAGAATCGTAACTGGATAGCATAGTGACATTAATTGCACAACTGAATTGAATACAGTCCTGTGTGCAGTTGTATGCATGTTATGTGGAAAAACTGTTGTTTGTTGTTAAAACTATACACATGCACGCACGTATATACATGTAATTATATGGCAGAATTGAGCATGGCCAAGAGAATCTGATCAAGATTTTGGTGGCGATACGGAGTCTTTTGAGGATTCTAGATCATTATCCAATAATCTTTACTGCTAGGCTTAGCAATTGCAAATAAACTTGTAGCAATTTGCAGTGCATCTGAGCACTTCTGAACGGGTTTTGAAGACATTTTGCGAGAAGGTGATGGTAGAGTGGTCCAAGGACCAAAAATGGTCAGATTTTAGTAGCGATCAGGTGCAAAATACGGATAAGCCTAAAAAGTTCCTGAATTCGGATCATATCAAAGACACTTCCCTGGGATCACATAAACACAGCTGCTGCATTAAATAAGTAAGTAAGCAAATAAGTTAACAAGTAAGACGAAGTAAATAAACAACGCCGCGATCTAAACACCAGCACACAAAAAAATCTTTTAGACCTTGCTGCAGGTGACAGAATTATTTTCGCCGAATGTTTATGCTGTCCTGGCACTGATTTCCTAGTTCTAATTGCGCCAATTAAAAGACCTTCTACTTAACGCTAACTTCACCGTAGTCCATAAAAACGTGCCACTTTAGTTTTCAAATAGCTTCGTGCAGCACTGGCCGATTTCAATAATTTTTGGCGAGCAACATCAAGAAAAAACTCGACGCAAATGACTGCACTTCTGGCCACCGCACTTTAATACTGTCGCTACATTACTTTGTAAAATGCAAGTTGTTGAGCCTGCTGTTTGCGAGTGGTGTCAACGTTTGCCGCTTGCATTCGTGCTGAAGGAGGACATTTTGAGCATATGCTGTAATAAAAAGGATGTGATGTGACACGTGTGACTTTTTGGGAGACAATAATTGCTGACCGTGTTTATCGCTTTTCAGTTAATCATTTTTGAGCCGACGCGTGGCTATCCAGTATAAATTGTAAATTGCCAAACTACGACTTTTGCATTTCACAAGGTAGTGTAGCGACAGTAATAAAGTGAGGTGACCAAAACTATAGTCATTTGCGTCAAGTTCTTTCCTAATGTCGCGTGCCAAAAATTATTAAAATCGGCCAATCTTTCGCGAAGCTATTCGAGAAATAAAAGTGGCATGTTTTATGGACCACGGTGTATACACTGCTATACACGGTTCGTTGTCTGTTTTTCTGCAAGGCTTGGTATTAGAAAAAAACAATCTGCGGCGACTGCGAGACGAACGACAAAACATGCTAATTGTCAGTTAAACACTATAGTACAAATACACGCGTAGGCCTACACGCGATAAAGAAATTAATTCTAAACGACAATTGAACGCGGAGATAGTCAAATAGTTAACAAAACAAGGTTGTAGTAAACGTTGAATTAATGTCCCAAACGTTCTTTTTTATAAAACGTGTCATGACGTTTCATTTATTTTCCAGTTTTCTCTGACGAAAGTTAAACGGTTGATATGAAAATAAAAGTAATTTGAAACATCTGTGTACAAAAATTAAAACTGAGAAAACTGAGAAAATAATAACCGATTTTGTATTTCGATTTACTTGTTTATGTACAATGACAAAATTTGATGAATATAAAATATGTGCACAGAATCAACGGTTTTAGTCAATACGCTAAACGGAAAAGATTACGTTTTTACTTAACGGTTTGTCAACGATTTTTAAAAATCCCTTTTTCCTTAAAAACGCGTTTTAACGTTTTCAAACATTTCTCTGACGTTCATTACATCCGTGAATGAAAAGCAATGGAATATAGGCTAGAAACTGGTCTGTAGCGTCAACCGTGAGAGCCTGTTTGCTCAAGTCAAAACCCGAGGTAGACGTAATGCAGTGACGAAAGAGCAATTCCTACGAGTAGTATTCTCTGCAGTAGACACCGACAGCCGTAATGTTGACCCGTTGCCGCACTATAATAGCTTTCATCTGTATACGTACACATCAGAACAAAAGATCAAAAATTAGAAAATGTGCATATCTCTTCTCTTCATGTGAAACACATTTCAGACCTATACGGAGCGTCACCTGCCATATGGGATCACACGGTGTCACCGGCCACTCGCTACAGGCCAGGCAAACGCGCCCCGCGTCAACCCGAGCCAAACAAGCCCGTACTCGATTTACCTACCCCAGAGGGATTAAAGCCTGAGTTGGCGTTGGTGGTTATTTACTCGTATATACCCAGATAGTTTACTCGAAGACGTTTGTAGAATATCTAACGTATTTGAGTTTACCTATTTACAGACAGTCACCCATCCGTGTTGTAACCAAGCTCAGCGTGAGGCCAACTACGTTAATTGGGCGCAACTTGTTAAGCACATGATCGCGACAAAACACAATCAGTTGTAAGCGCTTAACACAAGTCATCGTTTTGCAACAAGTAAAATTCGAAACAAATAAATTCACAGTAACGGAACAAAACTAGAGAACCAAAGTAATGTCGATTTTTGGTTCTTACGTTCTAATTGAGACACTTTAATGTATAATGCTAAAAATATCAAAATAAATATCACATACTCTAACAATTGCATTTATTATTGTTACTACTGTACTACTAAAACCGTCACGTCAGATTAACTCGAGAAAGCGACATTTACAATAATATTATTGACTAGCTTGCAATCCTAAACCAACATATTGCCTCAACGACAAGAAGTTTTTTTTCAACTTCTATTGCTGTTTTAGATCGATTTCTGTGGTTCGCGTCTTTGACGATGCACTCTAGCTACTAGTCTGTAACTGATTCACATTTATCTAGTTGAAAAACATTTTCCGGATTGTTTAAGCGATATTTCAGGTGCCTCGGCTTCTTTTCTTAGATTTTATGACGCTATAAAAATCCGATTTCAACTTCAGCTTTAACTTTAGACCGGTAGCTAAACAAATGAAGCAGAATGTGGAGTTGATACCTGGTGTTAGCTGGAAGTGAAGTCGCGCGATGCCCATCGAGTTGTTGGCGATCAGCGTGTAGTTGCCGAAATGCTGCGGGTAGACACGGTCAATTCTCAGCATCATTCGACGAACTATGTTCTGCACGCACGCCACGACTATCTTCACTGTCATACTCATCAAATTCTCGTCATCACGCAGAACCGCGTAAATCAAAACACAACATTTGCTGTTATTTTTGTGCACTATTTACTGCTAATTATTACACATATATGTATTGTTGTTTTTCATTTTTTATACGATTGCTTTGAACCGCCGTCATTTGGCGTTCAACATTTTTAAAAGAACGTTCAAAATTAATTTTTACAAACGTTAAGATGCGTTTTTATATTCAAAAACGTAACTACGGCTATGTGTAGCTACGTGTATGTGTAAGTACGTAAGTAAACAGCATTCGTAGCGCCCAGTATGTCAAAACAGGTTGGAATCGTAGGCGAATACATGTAAGTACCGAGGTATCGGAATGTTGAAGCTGTAAGTAGAACTGCCCTTCTCTGTTTCCGTCTGACAGAGAGACGTTACGTGTCGGCGACTGTTTCCAGTGAATGCTCACTGCGTCTACGGCCGGCTGTGCTTGAATGTCGCACTGAACCAGCACGTCTTTCTCATAGACCCGACGTCCGACATTCATACCGTCACACGAGATGAACTTCGGACCGTCTGCGTACATGTATACACGTGCAACGTTCTTCTGTGATGTCGATACATAAGGCCTACATACATCTTGAACGTGATGATGACAGTCATCAATCAAGAAATCAGTCAATCACAGTTGCGTTAGTAGCACAGCTACTTCAAGATTAATTGTAATATAATCCGGGTTATTCCACGCTGGGATATACTCGTACTGCCTACAACTTAGAATGTCTACGATAACGTGCCGATAACCCACGGGTGCAGTCAAGCGCGACCAAACATAGGACAGTGCAGGACACACACAAAATAAGATAATATGACATAAAACACATAAAAAGTACGCATAAAAAGGAAAATAATGAGCACAATAAAAAACTCGTATCTAAAAATTAAAATATACACATAAAAAACTGAAGAAACCGTCAACCAATGCGAATTAAACGAGTGGTCGAAACATTCTGTAACTGACATTCGTTGAAGGCGATGACGACGGACGAGCTGACGTCGGTGAAGTTGG
>Ga0209671_1007516_pt1 | contig 11312 bp, 4 predicted proteins | sample WorMetHERISLAND2_2_FD_187401 | JGI IMG/M metagenome (GOLD analysis project Ga0209671, IMG submission 187401) | Marine gutless worms symbiont microbial communities from Max Planck institute for Marine Microbiology, Germany - Olavius geniculatus... | ecosystem: Host-associated > Annelida >...
TCATTATTATTATTAGGCACAGTTTGTTGGAGTTATTTCACTAATAGCAAGTCGTATACTGGCTTTCGATTGGCGCCGAATTCAATGACCTTGGATGACCTTGAACGCCAAAATAGGGTTTTTTATGGATTTTTTGGCCATTTTCGCCTGTGAGAGTCTATATCATTCACAAGGTGGCGCCACGCCGCTGACGCCACACGCGCCTATGGTCGATGTGTATTATGGTCCCGATGGGCCGAGTCCAAATGATATGCGACTTTCGAAACTATAACTACTGAACTGGAAATGCTATAGGCTTTCGCGCGTCTCGTGAGCTTTTCCCAAATTTCTTGTTTGAGTTGTGTAATATTTTGTAACCTGGTATAAAGATTTAAAAGATAATAAATTTTTGCCCCCCCCCCCAGTTCTTATTTTTGTGCCAGCTGAAACTGGAAGCACAGAAATTTTTTACATTTAGTTAAGCAATGCTCAACTTGAACTTTGATTTTGAGCTTGTTGCAGACGTGCAGTTGTGTGTTAAATAATATCTGACTAATACTTTAAATGAATGTTTGCCGTTACATCGCCAACCAGATGGTGCATTACTACGCTGATAGGAATTGACATACAGCGACCTATCTCTAGTCTAATCTCGTCCAGTTGCGCATAATCTCAAGAGTCTAAAATATACTAGAATTGATTGGTTTTTCATTGTATTGATTATAATCTTTAAGTAATTAATTTATAGTTAATTAATAATTAATAAAGTAGTCATTGTCAGTTCTCGGGATTTTAAAGTTTGTCAGTGATTGCATTCAAAAATTCAGTTCAAGTATTTTATTCCATATGCAGCATACTGTTTAACAGAGATGAAGTTTCTGCTATTATATAGAATGAGAACCAGAAAGACTTGGTTACAAACTAATCGGTTATACCACAGTACCATGAGCGCGTTTTGCACTTTTTATTTCTCCCAGATTCGGAGAAATAAAAATTGCGCGTTGACTATTTGACCGGCAACCGGCCAAATAGGCTGTAGGCTATTTGACCGGTCAAAAAAAATCGTATAGTTGCCACCTAGCGAATGACATTATAGATAATGTACGCACTAATGACTAGAATTTGCGTTAATATTATGGTGTAGTGTTTAGGGCTTAGGATTAGGGTTAATGTTAGGGTTATAGTTAGCGTTAGAATTAGGGTTTGAGTTCGGGTTAGTGTTTTCGTGTTTTTCAAAGATGTATAAGAACAATAGTGAACATTATTAATCTAGAGTATGGGTAATATATTAGAGGTTGCTGCAGGAAGCCATTGAGAAGCTGCTTGGCCGGACTGTCGACCCGTGAGGCTTCGGCCGAGGTCGGGCAGTTGCTTTGCTCGCCGTCGCCGCACGGACACGAATGGCCTTAGCCGGTATACCTATGACCACCATTTTGGTGGTCCTACGTACCAGCTGAGGCTGGTCAAGGCGGTGACCGGTCAAATATCCGGCCCTCACAGGACCGGATATTTGACCGGTCACGACCAATCGCGTTTGACTGCTGACAAAATTTGAATGGTTATATAGCCTTATCCTATGCCTAAAAAGTACGAAACGCGCTTCAGTACATATAGGTACCTTAATTTGGCGCGTATGTACTGTTGTCATACTGTCTACATAGATCGTTGGTCCGCTTGACCTTATTGCTGCTCTCGAAGTACATTCATTCTGGCTACGAATTTACTGTGTCTGATGTTACTGGAGTGACAGTATATTGAAGCTAGAAGTGGAGCAGCAAACCAGGTAAAGAACCAGGTAAAGAATCTTTGTGGCTCCACGAATTAGCTCAAATAGCAAAGCGTTGTAGTAAAAAGGTGTCTCCGTGAATCGTGTAGTTTAGAACTTGAATATCGCGCCTCTCTAATCGTGTTGCCAAAGAATATTTATCATTGGTTGTTTATGTTTACATGACGATGTCGGCAGAAGAAGACACAGAATTGCGCGATTTAGTGGCTCAGACTCTCGAGGCCAATGGCGTTCTTGGCAAAATCAGAGTAAATTCAACGTTATTTATTTATTAATTAATTTTTGCACGGTTTGTAACATGCATTATGTCAAATCTTATCATAAGGTTCTGTCCAGTTTTGTTTTGCTATGATCTAAGAAATTATCAAGAATAAAAACCATGCACAGCGTGTAACTAGTTAGTCACAAGTATCATTCGTGTTAGTGTTAGTATTCAGGTTGGAAGTATTTGCATGATTTGTCACTGGTTTAAATGCTGTTTAGACAAGTCTGAACACATTCGTGTTGATTCATAGAAGGTCAGTGCTAGGGGTAGATCGGCGATCTCGCACTAGTGAGCAGAAAATTACTAGTGGTAGATCGCCACTTTATCTAATTACATTTGTCACATTATTAATGTAAGAATGCAGCCATATTTCTTCACTGCATTACCAGGACTGTGGTTGGGACTGAAATACCAGTCACTTTGTTATCAATTATCAAATTTATTCAAAAACAATATATTTTTAAGTCTGTGTTACAAAGAAATAGATATGGCTTGAGATGGACTCTGATATAATGCTGAATAAGCCTGATTTAATTACCTGACAGTGTCCTCGCATGGTCCTATGACTACCAGGAACATAAGTTCTACCATGTACCTAATAATGTGCCTACCCGATCTACCTCTAGCAATTTTCCAGTGCTAACAGCAAGATTGCCGATCTACCGCTAGAATTATTGTTGATAGAATATTGAACTTGATCAGTTAGTTAGCATGTGTGATGTGATTATTTGTTTTTTGGTGATGAAATTTTTTAATGTGCTGTTTGGGCGCCGCCCCAAAGTACGACATCTCAACTTAAGCAACATGCCATACCTGAGCAAACTCATAATGGATCTTTACATTCAGTTTTGATGTTTTAATGGCGAACTGTACAGTTATTTTAAAATTAGTCGACTTTATAAACCTTCAGTACTTTATTAAAAGATTGCAACACAACACTAATATACCACAGAATGGTTCCTCAAGATTGACCCTAACTCTATCCCTAACGCTAACCCTGTCTCTAACTCCAAGCCTGACACTAACTTTAACCCGAAGTATTCACGCAGAAAGTGTGATAAACAACTAAAAAAACGTCACTATGAGTCTGCTGAGGTACACCATGTTGCTTAAATCAAGGTATTCTACTTTGGGGCAGGTGGCGTCTGCTGTTTGTTCTCTGATGTCAGTGTTTTGCTGTTTGATAACATTTTGTTATTTTTCAGGCACAGCTGCGAGCTAGCGTTTTTATTGCATTAGAAGAACAAGAAAAAGTACAGGTTTGTTATGCATATGTTTTTGTGGATTACCTACATTAATTCTTTGTAATTTGTAATTTCAGCTCTTTGTTATTTTCTTGCACTTTTTTGTGGTATTTTTTTGCTTTTTAGTAATATTGCTAAGCAGACTCATAATACTTATTATGGCTGATAGCAGAATATTTCTGTCAGCAGTTTGGTATTTTTTATATGTATTGTGTCTTGGTTTTTTATACGTCTGCTGTCTGTGAATGTTTTTTTGACAGAACAAGACACCACTTTTGAATGCCAAACTACAACAATTTATGTCTACGTCAGCGGGTATGTTTTGTGATATTTTCTGCATTAACTTTTTTGTTGTGTAGTGATATTCTGTGTTGTTTAAACTTCATGTGTAATATAGTTTTTTGATATATGTCAGTTATCACATATTTCCATAATTATTTGCTTGCATTTTTTGTTTAATGTTACTCTCAATAATGTCTGCATTGTTTTTGTATTAGGATGTCAGGCGGTTTCATTAGTGAGGGAATTTCTGCAGTTTTTCAATCTCGAATACACATTAGCAGTTTTTGACCCAGAAGTTGGCTGTGTAAGTATGATTTTTGTGGTTTATTACTTAAATAGGCTTTTTCACAATGGCGTGAAATGATAATTCTGCACACAATTCTGCAATGTGTCGTTTGCTTTATTTACAGTTGATTTGAAGTCATCTTTATTGCATGCTGCCAAGATATTAGCTGTGCGGACTGCAGATGCAGCTATATATTATGTCAATTGTTTTCTATCTCAGTTTGTATGATAACTGGAGTATGTGAGTTTTTTCAGTGCATCTGCCACTGTCTTGCAGAAATGTACTTAGAGAGATAGCATGGTAGTGTATCGAGCTGCCTGTTAAAAATGTAGCACATGAACTAAAACAACAAAAACCGTTTTAAATGGCACTGAGGTGAAAATAAAAGTCTCTGTTCTTTCTGGTGGTGTTGTTAGCCAGCTGAGAAGCTGGAATCAAATCGACATGAGTTGGCGAGACAACTCGACGTCATTGAAACTTCCGAGACAGCCAAACTGCCATTGTTGTCGACTGTAATGCGACTCAGTCAAGGCAGGGAGAAACATGGAGCCCAGCTGCATCACAGCTTAACCGAAGTTAGTTTTTCTTTTAGCTTCAATGTTACTCTCTTGTGATCTCATGGAATCATTTTTTTTCAGTGCATCTTACTGCAGTCTGACAAATTGATGTTTTTTTATCTCTGCAGCATTACTGTTTCACTGAGTATTGACTAAGTCACAGTACCATTCTACTGGCACCTAATGTCTTATGTTGCCATGCCAACAATGTTGAACCCATTGCCAAGACGTTTATAAACGATTTTACTCACATCACTATCACTTTTATTTTTGTCCATTTCCTGAAAACATCACTGTTAGGGTGTTACCACGCAAGTGCATTTGTTAGCAGCTTTCCTGGCAGTGATGCACTGCATAAATTGATATGTTTCTTGCTTACTTATTGACTTTATACTGTCATTTAGCTGTGATTATCTGATAGCTTCTCTTTATCATTAGAGAAATATTTTTAAAATCATGCTTTTTGATATTGCTTACTGTTAATAGTATGCACATATGATTTGCTATGATGTGTGTTGCTATGTAATAGATAGATCAATTAACAAATTAAGCTTGCTTACAGTTTTAGCAGAACACATGCTATTAGAATGCATTGGTAGTGCATTTAGGTTTTGTGTGTGTGTGTGTGTGTGTGTTTGAGAGAAAGATAGTGAATTTGATTTGCCTCTGATACAATTTTGACCGTATAATGTGCACAGTGTAGTTTTGCAGTTGTAGTATTTTGCCTCATTTGCACATATGCAATTTTATTGAGCTGGTTTGCTGATTTCATGTATTATGTAGTAGCATGTATATTTTACTTCTCAGTTTAGACAAAATCTGGTGTGATAGCATGCACAATTTGTAGTGAATTGGTGTGCATTACTCCAACAATGCACCTATAATACTGCCTCCTTCCTGGAGTACATCTGTTTTTGGCCTCATTTTAATGAACATCAAGAAACTGTTGCATTTTGTTTTCATATAAGAATCTAATTCCATATGCAACTGTATATGGTATTGCTGATTTACAGTTTTAAAAATTTAAACTGAAGATTAAGCTGGCATGTCATCGTAAACCTTTGATACATCTATTAGCGACTGGGTTGCTATCTTTTCTGGCAGTTGCGTAAGTGCAGGCTAGTTGTGACGCTGCATATGTTGGTGTGTTTGAAAGTTTTATGTTTACCGTGTTTATGTAATCGCAGGCACATTTGGCCCATGGTGCACAGTTGCACACATTTACCGATATTTTTAGCATTGAATTGGATGGCGTAGTGATGCACGTATTGTATAATTCAGTAGCATTAGTTTAGACTATGCTTGATTATGTGTTTCTGTAAAAGCCAATTGGCGACCAGGATGAAGCAGACATGCAGGAGCAGTGTGAGGTAGATCTAGGGACCACAGTTTTCTGCGGGATGTCGAATTGTAAGCCAAGACACAGGATTTCTGTTGTCACAGAATTTTGTAGAATTCCATATTGGCCAGTTGTTTTTTTCACTCCAATTTAAGTCCAAGTTTGCAAAGCTTTCTGACATGACTGCCAATCTTCTTAAATCGGCTGATTACTTTAGCAACCTGCAAAACTCCACTGCAACACTAAAATTATTTTCGCCACCGATGAGATTTAGTCAAATTAATGATTACTGAAGATTTGATACTCAGAGCGATAGACATTTTCGTACGTAATTTAAAAAGTCTTCAGTTTGCATAAAAATGGGAGACTACAGAATTGAGAGAGGTGCCACAGTGAGCTGCGGAATATGGCAAACTGGTTTGTGGAATTTGGAAAAATTTGCCGTCAAAAACTGTGGTTTCTAATCAAGAGAATTTAAAGGTTTTTTCAAGTGTGAATGACTGTTCACAACTTATGATTGATAATCTGTTGTTGAAGCACACTGCTTTGCTCCAGTGATTGTTCAAATGGCTGTCGACTTGGACTGTCTTCCAACTTTTGCTCTAAGCTTTGCATGTGATATCTTCTCACACACGTCAGCTTCCATCATTCGGTTTCGTATATTTTGCTATTTTTTCTTTTCTCTGTGTGTTGGTTGTTTTTGTTCACCATGATATTTCTGTTTAATTGATATTTCTGATGACGGTATTGAAGTGAATCACATATAAGCTTGACGGAAGTTTGCTATGTCGCTAATTGTGTGATGCGATGGAATTGACTCTGAAAACTAGCAAGCAGTTTAGAAGAGGATCTGTTTATCTTGTGATGATATGATGATTTAGCTTTCTAAAAGCTCTAGCATATGCAAAGAATATATGTGAATTGTCACAGTAAAAGTTAGTTTTGTGTCTGTGCAATTTTGCCTGGAAAGGCTGTCCCCAAAATGACCTGGACTGTGTCGGACAGGATGTTAAACCCTACTCACTCACTCACTCCCTCACTCACTTTGACAAGTGTTATTGCTAAGATAGATAGAGTTTAATAATTTGGCTTTTAGCAGTTTATTGAACTGAAGAATTTGGGTTAGTTTTCAGTGCAATTCATGTATGCTGCTGAGCTTGCCTTGCATACATCTTTGATTATTGGTATACAGATAATTGCATAAAGCTATGGCTGATTTAATGTCATGGTAATTGTAATTTGCTGATGGCTTACAAATACAGATCACTTTGCATCTTAGACATAGGCTATAGTGGTTCGTTGCATTTGGTAGCAATGCTGTTTTTTAGTAGTGACTTTATGCATTATTTCATGCAAGTAAACATCTTCACCTTGATTCTAAGCACTAGCTGTGACATTCAGTTGTTATTTTTGGGATGGATAGATCATTACTTACAGAGCAATACACTTACGGTACACCTTTCATTCCTCCAGGGCATAGATGTAAAAAACGTTCTTGAAAAAAAATTAAAAAACGTTAAAAAACGTGACAAGAATAAAAAAATGTTGAATAAAAAACGTTGGCCATAATTTTTTTATTTTCTTGCCTAATGCCTAATGCTGTAAGTGCAGTATACCTGGAACTATAGTTTAGATAGAGAGAACTTCATTTAATTTCAATTCAGCTGTGTAGTCATAAGACCATAGCATTAACCTAACTAAATATACTGGTTAAAAAACTTGTTATTTAGTATATTTGGACTAAGTAAACTACGTCACTATGACCTACTAATTCGTTTCTGTGGTCCCAAAAGTGCTTCATGAAGCTTATGATGGGATTTTCAATGCACGTTTTTTAAAAAATAAAAAACGTTGAGCAAAATAAAAAACGTAAAAACCTGGTGAGAATAAAAAACGTAAAAAAATCGTTTTTTTACGTCTATGCTCCTGGGTGTGTAAATCAGGTACTGGTCTGCATGACTGAGGTGAAGGTAGGGCGCTTTCACTAGTGTCTGGTGGTGGGTAACACTGTGTGAATATGTGATGCTATATGCCCTCGTAGCTCTGAAATGGGGTCCTGCGTGTTATCTGTTATAATTCCTAGGTACAGATATACAAGACAAATCAGTATACCTGATCAAAATACTAATTTGGTTAATTGACCAGAAGAATTGAGTGATTCTTTTAGAGTAGAGCACAGAGCTGAATTAGCCAAGTAATGAAGTTGTAATAATTGATATAGACATAGCAGGGACTGAGAGAATGTTTTTTTTTTGTTTTCAGACATTATCAGCACCAGTTGTCGCTGCTGCTCGCTGTAAATTTGACGAGTATGACAAGGTATAGCAATTATTAACTACTGTTCTCTGTCGATGTTTTATCTACAGTGCATTGACAGTATAGCTCGGTGTACAACCCAGTTTTGAGATTATCTTGCTGATTTTTAGTTTGTCCATTGGCTGGGAAGATGCTAAATGGCCAATTAATGTTTTCTTCTGTGTTCTTATTTCAGGTTATATTTTTGTTACGTGCTGCCAGTATCTTCATAGGTGTCATTGTGGGTCAATCATTGAGCTTTTAGTGGGTTTAAGTCATCTGTGATTATCTTGTATGCAGTGAATTATGTGTTGTCTATGGTATGTATTTTAAAATAGAGATTTTAATGTCTCTTCATTGGATAGTTTAAGTCTGTTAAATTTTTTCTGGTTAAAGAGAAATTTAGTGAACATTAACTATCGAGGAAAACTGATCCATGACTGATAAATGGGTATGTGCGTGGTTGCGCTGTAGGACCATAGTGGTTTTATCGACAAGAATGAACTCAGGCAACTGTTTTGTGACCTGTTTCCAAACTTTCACAGGTAACAACGGTTTGTTTCAGCTTTTTGGCTAGTTTCAGTTAGTCACTTAAAGTTGCTGACTTTTTTTATGTATTTCAGTGTTACCAACTCGTCAATTGCCTTGTTTGTTTGTGTATTCTTAATGCTGGGCAGCTGGTAGTGCTTATGCCTTGTTGTCCAGTTGTTGCATTGTTATATGTTGCAGTCTATACAGTTTTGTCCATTAGGTAAATAAAGAAAGTGAACAAATAAATATACACTGTATCTCAAAAAAACGTCCCCAACATTTTCGACTGTAACTTGAGAACCAATTATCAGATTTTGATAATTTTTGGTACAAATATTTCTGACACAACTTGCCATCAAATGACTATTCGGTTTCCCACCTCATTCAACTTTTGTTTTTGCATACCTGGGGAAATCACAACCAGCAAAATATCACTTTTTTGTCCGATGCGATGTGATTGCTTAATTAACATAACACGTAAAAACACATTTTGTTCACATTTCTGACACTTTGGCTGATATTTTATCCAGTTGTCCATTTTTTAACTGCCTGCAGTAAAATTGCCTGAAGTGTTGGCCCACTATGCGAACGCAGGCAACGAGACGCTTTCTCTATTCATTGACGGCAGTATCGATAATGTTCTGCTCCAGACCAATCCAGGCTGTACCAGTCGCTTCTTGACTTCACAAACATTCCTAAACTTTATCTGGTAGACACACTGTTGCATGACAGTCAAACCTTGTAATAGACCGGCTGTCAGGGTCTACAGATTCGGATAGATGGAATTTATCGATGTTTTTTCATTCATTTTTGCACTTATTATGCTTGGTCTGATTTCCCCAAGTAGTGCAAAAGCAGACGTTGGGTGAGGTAAAAACTAAAACACTTATTTAATGGCCTGTGGTGTCAGACATTTTTTGCCAAAATATTAAAATCTGCTAATCTTAATTCAAGTTACGATGGATAATGTCGGGATGTTGTTTTCAGGTTTTTTGTTTATTTCAACACATATTTCGCTTGATCTGATTTTTCTAGGTAGTGCAGAAGCATACATTGGGTAAGGTAAGAAACTGGGCGGTCATTTGATGGCAAGTTGTCAGGAATATTCGTACCAAAAACTATCAAAATCTGTCCTCTAACAGGCGGCATTATCACATTGATGACTGTCTAGAGGATAACAGGGAAGATTATTAGAACTACCATTATGTTAATTACATATGCATGCTTATAATGGAGTTCTTAAAATTTCAGGTTAACCTCGTTTTTGTATTTTTGTGTTTTGTGTTTCTGTAAGATTAAACTTTTTTTATTGTAAAGTTTAAACTTACTGTTTCATTATTGTGTTTGTGTGCATTCTGCCTGAAAAGGCCGTTTCCGAAATGACCTAAACTGTGTCGGGTGGGACGTTAAACCCTACTCACTCACTCATTATCATCCTGTTCGTCATAATCATAACCTTTTGTAAATATTTGTCTTGTCATTTTTAATTATAATACAAAACATTTCCATATATTGGGGTTTTGCTTTTGATTATAACTAGACTTGTCAAATCACAGCTCATAACAGAACAAAGCAGCTATTCATTGCGGTGTACATTAATTACGCATTACTGGTAATCAACATTCTTTTGCATTGAAGAACACTTAACCTATTCGTTTTGGATTTTTATGCCAGTAACATCACTTTCAGCTTAACTGACATGTGTTTTTTAAAGTTTATTTACGATTTTAGGTTGGGTACAATATCCAGTAGGCCTTGCAAAGTCACCTTTTAAGTCAATGGAACCAGATCTTTACATGATATTTTTTCTCAATGTAACTGTTTTTGCTGCTGTTTACAATGCTTTTGTTCTTTTATTGTAACTAACATATTTGACTAATAACATTTATTCAAATTTTTTCTGGCACATGTCTTTGTGTTGTATCCTGGTGTGCAAATGACATCCGAGTGATTAGCACTATTTGTATTTGCATTTGTTGTTGGATTGTGTTACAGGAATATGCTCGACAGATATGTCAACGATGAATTTCGAGCAGCTGATAAGGATTTCAGCAGTGGTAGGCATTCTAGCTGTTTGCTGTTTGATTAGTCTGTTCTTAAGATCTAAATTAGCAGTCGTAATTGTGGCAACAGTGGTAGTAATCATGTTGGTGGTAAACTGTAGTACTGGCAGTGATGCAAAAATTGAAATACTCAATTTTGAGTAAATTAATAGTTAGTTCAGCTATTATTAATTAGTCACCAATGTTCTTGATCAGTAATTTCAATAACGTATGTATTTACTGACTGTTTATATGAGATAAACTTAATTAAATTTTTAGCAAATTTAGCCATCGCTCATGTGTAGCTTTGCGCTTTTTGATGGAAACTGGTAAGGATTTCTGTTATCTTTTAGATCATATAAAAGTAAGTAAGTAATTCTGTATAGTGCATTAACTGTAATAACCTTGAACATGCTCAACGTACTAGTAGAACAAGACATAAAAATGTTTTAGATGATGACTAAAAGTATGTAAACACAAAATTAGTTATTCAAATTTTAAACTTAAGTAAAATGATGTAGTCAATGAATTTTTTTTAAATACCCCCGGTAGTAAAGATCCTGGGGGTTAAAAACAAGAAAGGTAAAGTTAAAAACTAATCCATGGATGGCCAGAGGTCTGAACACGTGGGAAAGCTGTCGTGGAGGATGACTGCGTTAAATCGTTGCACTGTGACCGAAAGTCTCTGGAAAAGAAAGACTGTCTG
>Ga0209671_1007517_pt1 | contig 11312 bp, 8 predicted proteins | sample WorMetHERISLAND2_2_FD_187401 | JGI IMG/M metagenome (GOLD analysis project Ga0209671, IMG submission 187401) | Marine gutless worms symbiont microbial communities from Max Planck institute for Marine Microbiology, Germany - Olavius geniculatus... | ecosystem: Host-associated > Annelida >...
ACATTTTTGCGAAATATCGATGACAAAATGTATTCAGCGCATTAGAGATCTTTTTGAGTATGCGCTATATAAATTTACACTTTACTTACTTACTTACTTTCTGTGAAGGTTTTGTAGCAAAATTATCCTTTGCAGTACATGGTAACAGACATTAAGCATTTATGTGAAACATCATTTTCAGAACTATCTGCTAAGCTAGATTTGTCTGTTCTGTTTTTTTTTCAGTTGAGCATTGTAAGACTTACATCAGTGCTGTGGGCTTGTTGCAGCTGTTAACAGCTGTTGGTGCAGTGCAGATAACTCATCCAGTTGTTGATTATAAACGTTATCTCAGTAATGAAGCAGACTGCCATTCTGAAGGTGTGTTTGAGTTTATTTTTTTTCTATTGCAGTATTACGGCGTGTTGTGTGTGGATGGACAGATATAGGTGTTGCAGTGCTTGTCTCTGTTTACATGGCAAAGTTTTGAATGATTTGTACTGATATTTTGCAGACACAACTTTTGAAACCATCAATAGCAAGTGTCACTGTTGAGTATATTGTATGTAGTGTGATAGAATTTCCAGTGCAGCACATTTTTGAACGTTTTCAGAATTAACTGCTAAGCAGTGCAAGTGAAATAAAGGTTTGACATGCATAGAACATTGTATTCCTGTTAATTCAGTTTGCTGTGTATCATGCATTCGTGAAATGAGTTTGAGTATAACAGTTTTGAGAATTGCTGGAAGGTAGGTTTTAACTGAGTTTTGTGTACTTGGGTACATCATCTGTTACTAGCGAAAAGACATTTTTTGTGTGTATTTGTTGTTTTGCAGAAGATTATGGTCGTTTGGTAGAAATCTATGATTTTCCGGAGGGAATGATTACACGTGATTTGCTTGTGCTTTTTAGAGAATTTAGGTAAGTGTGGGAAACATTTGGTGTTATTCTTTCATATAGTTATCTTCCTCATTGTAATGGCTCTAGAATTTTCTTTTATTGCTGAATGCTTTTAGACTGCTCATTTTCAGCTTTATGTAAGCGTATGTTTGACTTCACGTTTTATTTTTTTAATGTAAACATTTCTGTTATTCTGACGTCATGTAATCTGCAACAATTTGTAGAGACGAGCATTTTGACATCAAGTGGGTCGACAAAACACATGCTATTGGTGTATTCTCAAATCAGGAAATCGGTATGTATGTGTATTTTGTGTTTTTTTACATGCAGTGCTGATTTAACTTTTGATTGTTAGCATGTTAGCATATTGCTTGGTGTCTGAATCAGTTTTTGTTAGTATGACTTGTGCCAATGTGCTTTGGATTGTAACTTTTCATCGTGTAATGCATACCGGACACATTGTATTACATTATAACAGATAATTACCTCTGCCAAAGAGGTAATGTTTTTGCCTGACTTTGTTTGTTTGTCTGTCTGTCTGTTAGCAAGATAACTCAAAAAGTTATGGACGGATCTTTCTGAAATTTTGAGGGTATGACGGGAATGGCACAAACTACCAGTGATTCAATTTTAGGGGTGATCCGGAAGAAATCCTGGATTCTGGATCACTTGAAATTTTCATTACCATTGCTTTCAATGGGGCATAAGGGAAACCGCTGCAAAACCGAAGATGGTGCTGCCACCTAGCGAACAACATTGCCTTGGCGGAGGTGTGCGGGCTCAGACTGCTTTCTAGTTATTCATGTTTTACATTAGTGCACTTCCACATACACCGTGAGGCATAAAAAACACACCAAAATTCATCGATTGTAACTTAAAGATGGATGATCAGATTTTAATAATTTTCTGTATAAATATTTCAGACACAACTGGAGATCAAATGATCATTTATGTTCCTATCACACCTGACATCTGTTTCTGCACTACCTGTGGAAAACAAAACAAAATTTAATATTATTATTTGATCAAAATAACGCACATTTGGCACATTTTGTCCAAATTTCTAGCACTTTGGTTGACAGTTTATCCAATTGTACAGTTGTGCAACTACTGACAGTAAATATTTGAATTATGGGCCATTTGTGTAAGCACAGGCAACGAGATCCATTCTCTCTGCATTGATGGCAGTGTTGATAATGTTTTGCTTCAGAGTTCAACCAGTCGCTTCTTGAGTTCATTGATATTCCTAAACAGAATCCCATAAACTCGTTGCTGCATAACACTGCAAATACTGTCGAATAGACTGTGATTAGGGCTGTTAAGGGCTACGTATCTGGAATGAATAAATTTACTGATGTTTTTCTTTCTTTTTTATCTCATGTTGCATTTGTTCTGTTTCCCCAGGTAATGCAGCAACAGACGTTAGGTGAGCTCAGAATTTGAATGGCTATTATGTCACAGTTATGTCTCACATGTTTGTACCAAAAACTATTAAAATGTTGTTATCCTTCTCCAGGTTACTATCAGCAATGTCACGGATGGTTTTTGGCATTTTTTGTTCATTTTAATGCCGATTTTATGTGTTTTGATTTCCCTAGGTAGTGCAGAAGCATATGTTGGGTGAGGTGGAAACTCGAATAACCATTTGATGGCAAGTTGTGTCAGGAATAGTTGTACCAAAAATTATTAAAATCCAATAGTTCGCCTTCAAGTTATGATCGATAAATTTTGGTGTGTTTTTTATGCCTCACAGTGTAGTAATACTTTGAAGTAAAGAAGATTAATTTTTTTTGTAAAACATCAGTATTATCAGTTGATGTTTTCTGTGAAAAGAATTTTTTTTAATACTGGGTATGTATTAAGTTTATTTCTCCATGATAATTTAATTAAGCGTTTAGCATGCATAGTTCTTCTTATCAGTTAAGAACTTAAGATTGTAAGCTGTGTCTCAAAAAAAACATCCTGGACATTTTTGATTCTAACAGTCTAACTTGAACAAAAATTATCAGATTCTTATAATTTTTGGTGTGAATATTTTTAACTCAACAACGGCCGTTCAGTTTTTCACCTCACCCAATGTCTGCTTCTGCACTACCTGGGGAAATCAGACCAAGCAAAATATGCGTTGAAATGAATGAAAAAAAACGTTGATAAATTCCATCTATCCAGGCCTGTGGCCCCAAGAGCCAGTCAATTACGAGGCTTGACTGTTGTGTAGCTACGTGTCTACCAGGTGATGTTCAGGAATGTTTATGAATTCAAAAGCGACTGGTGAAGTCTGGTTTAGTCTGGAGCATAACATTATCGATACTGTTGTCAATGAAAGGAGAAATCGTCTTCATGTTTATGATTGCATTATTAACCAACATTTCGATCAATTTTATTGCAGGCAGTGAAAAAAACTAAACATTTGGATAAAGTGTCAGCCAAAGTGTCAAAAATGTAAACAAACAAAATGTGTTTTGTGCATTATTTACATTAAGTAATAATACCACTTTTGGTAAAAATGCAATATTTCGTTTTTTCTGATTTTCCCACGTCAGTCCAGAAACATACACTGTGTGAGGTGGGAAACTACATAATGATTTGATGGCCAGTTGTCTCAGGAATATTCTTACCAAAAATTATTAAAATCCAATAATACTTCTTCAAGTTACAATCGAAAATGTTCGGGATGTTTTTTGGAAAACAGCATACATATACATCGTGTCCGGAAAAAAGCATCCCGAATATTGTCGACTGTCACTTGAAGAAGGGATATCGAATTTTGATAATTTTTGGTACTTTTGTTTCTATCGCAACTGGCCATCAAATGACCATTTAATATTTCACTTCATTCAATGTTTGCTTCTGCACTACCTGGGGAAAACAGAGCCAACGAAATATGAGTTGAAATGAACAGAAAAACGTCAAAAAGCATTCCCAACATTGTTGACTGTGACTTTAAGAATGATTGACAGATTTTAATAATTTTTTGTGCAAACATCGACACTACTTGGCATCAACTGACCATTTTAGTTTCCATCTCACTGAATGTCTGCTTCTGCACTACCTGGGAAAACCCAAAAGGGTGAAATAGAATAAAAATGCAATATTTCATTGGTTTTGTTTCCCCAGGTAGTGCAGAAGCAGACATTAGGTGCGGTGGAAAGTTGGACAGTCATTTAATCGCTAGTTGTGTCAGAAAGATTGGTATCAAAAATTATTTAAATCTGATGATTTTTCTTCAAGTTACAATCGAAAATGTCTGCGATGTTTTTTCCGGACACGCTGTATTTTGTTCATATATATGGTGAATCAGCGAGGGTTATTTTGGCTCATTTTTGTGCAGCTGAGCAAGTCGTTGCCAGTTTCGATCATCCATACGTCAAAGTTTGTCCATTGCATTTAGCTTCTGCACAGACTAAACAGACTGCACGCAAATCAAAAGGTATGCACTTTCTTCAGTTGTTATCTGTACTTGCACTTTGACTTTTTTATTATTGGAACTATTATAATGTCTCAGGCATTTCAGACTGATGCTGCTGCTGTTTGTTTCTTGATGTGGTTATTTGCTTGGCTAGTTTTTCTGCAGTCACTCTAGAATAGTTTAAATCCCAGAGCAGTCATTGTTTGGAATTTGCTGCAGTGGGACATTTTACAGCTGGGATGCTCTTTCCGTTACTGAGCCATTAAGATCAGCACACTGAAACACGTGCATTTTGGAATTTTTTGCAATTCGTGATTGGTAAATAATTGCTGCCTGCTGTTAACGTTTGGAATGGTTAGCTGTAATTATTGCCATTGTCGTGTAGATTTTCTGGAGCCATACAAGCGTCGACCGGAGACGACGGCTTCAACAGCTAGGAATCTAGTGCATGGTGCTCTCGGCCTGCAACGTCCTTCATCCAAGGAACACACCAGTGAGCACAAGAGGCGCTCTAAGAAGTCTGATGGTAATTATTGGAGCTCCTTCTGTTCACAGTCTCTAGGCCTAGTGTTTGAAATGCATTGAGAGATACGATTGAGAGATATGATATGAGAGATATTTTAAAATGCTATTTAAAATATCTCCTCTTTGCTCTTCACTAATCTCGACACTGCAGAGCATTGGAAACTTTTTGTTTCTGTGAGCTGTATGAAATTTATTGTGTATTGTATGTGAGCGTTTGTGATTTTATTTACTGAAACAACAAGAAACTCATTTTTGACTGCCTCGCATCCATCTAGCCATTTTTATCTTTGCTAAGTTTTGCTGTTTTATTTTATTCTTGCATGTTTCTCAGCTGTGCAACACACAGCTTTTTCAGCATGGTGATTTGTTGAAACTAAATGATTATTTATGGGTCTGAAAATGTTCGGTTTTCGACCAAGTTTCTTTCCAGTGGACTGAAAGACTAGTTGTCTTGCTGTTGTAGATCACAGGCACTCATCGAGCAAGTCCAAGCGCCGGGTTTGGGATGGAACTCTACGACCGTGTGCTATGGACATGGAATGATGAACTGTTTTCATTTGTCGTAACTTGTAACATCTCATGAATTATATTGCTGTTGGTCCTGACTGCTGACTGTTGAGGCTACAGTGTCATGATGATAACTGTCTGGTAATATGCTGCTCATTGTTCAAAATACACAGTGAAATTTTTTGAAGCTAGTATTTTGTTTATGCTCAATCTGTGCTGTGTATGTAATGTGCTGTCATATGTAATAGAACGCACGCTGCTTGAAAATTTGGCATTTATTTGGACCGTTTATTGACCTCTGATCTTTAGTTAGCTGATTTGGTTGTTTTAGTCCCAGATTATATTTGATTACTGAATATTGAAACTGCTTATTATTTTTATGGCATTTGTGGCATTACTGAAACAAAATCTATCCACTAATGATAACATTTGTTTGAGTTTTTGTGGAAGGCAGTCAAGTATAATTTGTCATTAATTTTGAACTGAATATGAGATATGACATTATGAAATTGGAATGGCTTACTATTACAATCTGGCTACATTTGTTCAACGTCCAGTTTGTGTAGCGGATTTTTTGGTATTGTGGATCTTTTGTGCCATGACAACGGTTTGTTGAATGCTAAAATGTAATAGAAGATAGATTTGCTGTTATAATGTGATGAAACAAATGGCATTGGCGTCGTGTAGGGGGGGGGGCGAAATTGACGTCCTCTAAATTTTAGCTTGTCTGGAAAAAAATTTTCTCTAAAATTCTGTTACAAAGTTAGGGATTTATGGATGAAAATCCCCCATTTGGGGGGAATTAGGAGGAAAGTTGAACTCGTTAGCACCCGTGTCTTCTTTGTCGGCAATTTGCAGCTGTTTTTCAGAAAATTGCTAGTTCCTGCCTTTTTTCTTTACACACGACGCTGCTGACAAATGTGGGTGGTCTGTTGAATGTTTAAAGTTGAGTATAATGCATTTCGTTGATGCTGTCATTAGTAGATAATTTTTTCAACTCAGACATGCCGTTGTTGCTGCAATAGCGACGTTTAATGAAGATGTTGTAATTATTTTATTCTGTCGTTTTCACCGGTGTTGATTTTTGTGCAAACGACTAGCGTGTTGTTCTGCGAGCTTGACCCGGGCGTGTTGTCGTCGTGGTTCTGGCTGGCTTGCGAGTCGGTGCGTCGGTATGAACCGGTGCGTTCTGGTATTGCTGGTACTCATCACAGAGATCAGTCAGATTCGACTCCGCCTGCGCAAACTCCGCCTCCTCCATACCCTCGCCGGTGTACCAGTGCACGAAGGCTCGTCGTCGGTACATGTCGCTGAACTGGTGTCTCACTCTCCGCAGGGGGCCGTCGGCGATTGCCGTGCTGTTACCGACGAACGTGGCGCTCATGCGCATGCCTCGTGGCGGGATGTCGCACATTGCTGTTAGCACGTTGTTCGGCAGCCACGCCACGAAGTAGGCGCTGTTGCGACGCTGGATGTTCAACATTTGCTCGTCGACCTCCTTCGTCGACAGACGGCCGCGGAAGATGGCAGCCGCCGCCAGGTAGCGGCCTCGCAGCGGGTCGAAGGCCGCCATGTGGCTGTTGGCGTCAAACATCTGCTGGACCATAGAAGGCACGGTCAGGGCGCGGTACGGTCGGTTGCAGCAAGCGGTCAACGGCACGAAACTCGGCACGAAGAAGTGAAGACGCGGGAACGGGACCATGTTGACGGCCAACTTTCGCAGATCGGAGTTGAGTTGTCCAGGGAAACGGAAACAAGTCGTTACCCCTTCACAAATCAACGTTGTGGCAGCTGTTATGCGTATTAATCCGATCGTTTATTAATAGTTAGCCGTAGGCTTACTGTTTGGTAGCAATATATGGTCAGTGCCAGTACTGCATTAGCTAGATGAAAGTCTTCGGTAATATTACAACAGCAACTAAAATTATCTTAATTCAGCATTCTCCAGTTCTACTAAGCTTATTGCTTTCAGTTTACTAATAAGCCAGACTCAGTAACAATGTGAACAGGAGTTAATAAAACAATGCCAATGATATCCCTTTTATTTAGTTTCAAACAGTAAAATATTCAACACGAAAGCCATCTACTTATCTTGTGTATGGTGTGGTTGTCAAGTGCAGAATGTAAAGTTAGGCTTACCTGCCATGACCGCCGAGATGAGCATGTTCATTTCCTGGTAGGAGGCGGCGTTCAGTTTGAGCGTGTTGAGGCAGATGCTGTGCAGAGCCTCGTTGTCGATGAAGAACGTCTCGTCGCTGTTGGCTATGAGCTGATTCGTGCTTAACACGGCGTTGTACGGCTCCACAACCACCTTCGACACCTACCGTACACGTCAACACAGCGGTAAAAACACGCAAAGTTTTCAAGCCATAAAGCCGTCAGCCACGACACCAGCTTACACTGCAAGACCACACATACGGGGAGAGTGCATCGCGCGGTGTACCTGTTTACACCGAAGCTTTTATACTGTTGTTCATTGCGACTATCCATGAAGTGATCGATGAACTGGGTGTCCGGTTACTTTCCGAGATGGTTTATCCGTCTCATGATGGTCACCCATCCAAGTAGGCCTACTAACCCGTCCGGATCTGGGCTTGCTTAGCTCTTGTTAATTATTATGAAGTAAAAAAAATGCCAGTTAATTCTGGTATTTCCAGTTTTACTCGTTAGTCTTTTCGTAGACCAGCACCTAACGTTTTGAAATTTTATTTAAACTCATGCACAAATTTCCACTGATATTTTCCAGAGATTAACATCTTATCGTGATAATAATTCACACGACGAGGTTTTGCGCCGTAACGGCCTGTTCGACGTCTCATACATTGTCCGTAAACGAAGACTGGGTCTCTTTGGCCATGTCACCAGACTTCAAAGTGATGTACCAACAAACCAGATCCTTCGAATATGCACCAAGGCGACGGACGGTGAGCGGTCTTCACAGGAGTGTAGACGTGCCAGTGGTCGATCATCTACCATCTGGATGCACCAGATCTGCGTGACACGGCTGTCACAGCAACTGAGGCCCTGCAGCTAGCGGAGGACAGACCGTTCTGGCGAACGATCGCAACGGCGGGAGGCTTCGGCTAAACGCTTCACGTCGCATGATGATGATGATGGTAGGCCTATTCACACCATATTGTGGGTATATACCTACCTTGGGCGACGGAAAGATGCAGTGCGAAGCAATGATGCGGTCGGGATACTCGTCACGCATCTGGTCCAGCAGCAAACAGCCGAGACCGCCGCCCGTGCCTCCGCCCAGCGCGTGGACCATCTGAATGCCTTGCAGACAGTCGCAACTCTCCGCCTCGCGCCGCGCCACGTCCAGTATACTGTTAGCCAGCATCAGTCCGTCCGTGTGGTAGCCACGTGCCCAGTTGTTCGACGCTCCCACACGACCTGCATGCATCGTAAGTCATATTCATACAACTATACACGATGTTTCATAAAAAGGACTCCTTTTTGTTTTTTTCATAATTCACTCACATGATGAGCAATTTGCATGAAATTTTTATCAGTTTTAGCTGAATAAATACTAATTCGAAATGTTTTAACAAAACATGGCAGTTGATTAAATATTCTTTGCTAGTCGTGATGTAACGCTGACATTATAATGTGTCACAGGTACAGACTAATCCCAATTGGTGCTGCCAGTTGCTACCCTGCTTCAGTGGTGAAAAATCTGGTTCGTTGGTGTCAAATATTTGAAGTTTTACAGTTGCAGCCACAAAAACGTGCAAAGCGATCGAATTTGCGTGTCTGCGGGGATAGTTGGTCTTTCACATGTTCGAGCAAGACAGTGCACTATCACACCGAGCTTGCAAGATGTTGAGTTTTTGGATCACAAGACGCCCGATTTCATGTTTCCATGTTGCTCAGTGCTGACACGATAAGCATTTATCATTGGCGAACCAGATTAAGTTCACCGTCGAAGCAGGGTAGCAACTGACAGCACCGGTTGAGACTAGCAAGTTTGTACCTGTGACACATTATGACGTCAGTGTTACATCACGACTAGCAAAGAATATTTAATCAATTGCCATATTGTGTTCAAATATTTCGAATTAGTTTTTCTTCTGCTACAACTGGTAAAAATTTCATGCAAATTGCTCATCATTTGAGTAAATTATGAAAAAAACAAAAAGGGTTCTTTTTATGAAACACTGTGTATAATTGTCGACCTTTACATTCATTGCAGTGCACCAGCCATGTAAGCTTGTATAGGTTTATTTATGCATCTTTGCCAGCAAAAGAATGACACATCAAAGACAGTACATGGGCTGGACATAAGGGCCCTGGGCACTGACTATAAGCTATAATCTATCATATTTTCAGACATTGATGACCGTTTGTTAGTAGTTCGGCTCTCGTAGAAGAAAACGACGATTTTCAGGCTCACCGCCAATGATGTTATCAGGTCGGAAGATGCATCCGAACGGCGTGGCTCTGACATTATCCAGTGTTGATGGTTCCAGATCGGTTAGAACAGCTCGCGGCACAAATCTTCCACCTGTACTCACAGCATTCGCAGGCTATGCGCTAGATGCTGATTTGGAGAAATTGCTGGCTCAAAAATGATCAACTGTATAGCGACAAACACAAGTAACAGTTGTTATCTTTCAAAAAGTCATACGTAACAGATTTTCAATGAGTTTGTGGTCACAGTGATTTTCTGAGCCGAAGCATTCGCTACACAGTATGAATTCATTGTTATTCATTGTTGTAAACGGCCAAACTACGACTTCTGCATTTCACAAGGTAGTGTAACTACAGTAATAATGTGAGGTTGGCTAAACTACAGCCATTTAGGCCTACGTCAAGTTTGAAGTTTCTTCATGATGTTGCTTGCCAAAAATTATCAAAATCGGCCAATGTTTCACGGACTTATTAAAAAAGTGGTCCCGTTGTTAGAGACACGGTGTATCGTATAACCGATCTATTTAGCATACTTGTTGCTTCGTTGAAATAAACGTTGATTCTTTCCAGTTGCAGATCAGATGTCCCAGAGAAGTATCCCCGCGGATCAACACCGTGTTCATCGCTGATTACTTCCCAAAACTGCGTCACACCGGAACACGATCAGTCCAGTTTATATGTTTCATTAATAACAGAATACCTTAAGCTTTTCTACAAAAAAAATATGCAGCTTGCCCCACATTTGGATTTTGGACGTTGTCAAAAGATAATTGTATCGCACCATTTCTTAATTTTTTTTTACCGAACGGAAGCTAAATGCTGTATAATAGGCTTAATTTACACCGTGTCCGGAAGAAAGAGTCTACGGTATTTTAAACATATCTTTGACAAACCTTAACCTATTCTCATAATTTTTGAATATGTACTTTATTAAACAGTTGCGATATTTTCTCTTTCTATTGCCATGTCACTTCGTAGAGCTGACGTAATCATGACGTCATCGAAAATGCCGTTTTATTGTATTCGAGGTGAAAAAACTAACAGTGTTTCGGTTAATAACTTTAACAAATCTAAACATATGTTTATATTTTTGTATGCAACATTAGAAAAGCAACCTGCAACTGACAATGTACTGATAGTCCACTTCGCCCGAATACTGACGCCACTTTACCGTGTAAATTAAAACACTTTTTCGTATTCTTACTCCACAGCAAAACAAACAAAAATGCAGAAAAATGGGCTGTTTAGCCTGCAGCTGCCGTTCTCATCAACAGTGACAAAACTTGCTATTGACCAACTTTTGAATCAACAACTTTATTACAAGTGTACACTATCGCGACGCTAACGCATGCTGCTGAAATGACGCTGCTTGCTGATAACGGCTGCTGCGCAGCGACGTTCCCAATAGGCCTACTGCACGCGACGGCCACGCGTTAACATGGCGAAAAGCAAGACTAGGTTAAAAATTTTGATAACAAGTAATTTATTTTTATGCCAACAATCTCCGAAGTTTTTTTACTGCAATTTTCTTTCATCCGTTGTCTTTTTTTTTCGTTTGCAGAGGTTCATTTAGACG
>Ga0209671_1007518_pt1 | contig 11311 bp, 10 predicted proteins | sample WorMetHERISLAND2_2_FD_187401 | JGI IMG/M metagenome (GOLD analysis project Ga0209671, IMG submission 187401) | Marine gutless worms symbiont microbial communities from Max Planck institute for Marine Microbiology, Germany - Olavius geniculatus... | ecosystem: Host-associated > Annelida >...
TTTACAAGTGTGTGAAGCGACCAAAAGCGGACCCACACTTAAAAACCAAATTGTCTTTTTCACACAAAACAAAATATATTTTTAAGTACGTGGCGGACACCTCCAGTGTCCGTTCTCGTCTCCACAGATTTGCGACACACAGTAGTAACGGAACAGAAGGTGGAGGTGGGACTGTCCCGTAGGTCCGTGTGCCGTGGTGAACCTGTAAAAACTATAGTAGCACTTTGGTTAAACCAAGTCCATCCACAATTGCTACTGCCTAGAAAACAGTATCTTCGTCGAACGTGACAAAAAGGAGTCCTAGGACAGAGTAAGACCTTGCTAACACTTTTACAGGCAAGAATACCGGTCCTTGGGTCAACGCATGTCTGCCGGAACAAAGCGTAGTCCATGAAAACGAAATGTGAGACCTAATAGGTCCACGGTCTGTAACAGTAGATGCGGGTGTTGTGCCGTGACAGCAGAAATCAGTAAGAACCGTGACATAGGACGACAGGAGACTATAGTAGGATCGCGAAAGACCGTGGTGCGTCACAGTGGCGCCCAACGTGGGGCCAATGGAAAGCAGAGCCTGAAATTCATTCTGACGTAGAATCGGATGCTCAGACAAACGCTAGTTTCAAAACAGCTTTGACCTCGGTATCTGCTTTTTATTGCCCGGAGGAAATGCAAACTCGTTCTGTCAAGGACTTCCGTAATCGGAAAGAATCACTTCCTATTAACAATGACATGGATAATGTAACTTTGCCGACTGATGTTGTAAGTGACAAGACAGTTAATGATGACACTGTTACGGAGACCGACGTTGACGTTTCAGAAGGGGAGGATCTTGCGACTGTTTTCCGAAACAACGAGCTGACATGTGAAAACTTGTCTCGTAGATGTGTCCTACCGCGATGTAGTAACACCTTGCGTATACCACGGACAGAGCATAGCACTCAAGTGCAAAGCGCTCTCCGTCGCAAAGTAAGAATAAACTGTTTAATTCTTTGCCAAGTGCCGTATCGGCTAGTGGAAGTTTTGCTATAACAAATGAGATCCCTCATAAGGACAATGATACTTTGGTAGATAAAGACCGTAGTGCAAGCTGCCGTGGTGTTTCCCCATATGACCGACATTCACTTTCGCCGGTTCGCCGACGTGGTGCATCGACGTCAATGGTGGAAGGGTATTTAACTAACACATTACAAATCGACAGACATTCCGCGTCCGTTCGCCAGCTATCATTTGTAAGTAGAGTTGGACAATGTCCTAATCGCAAAGTAAGTTTACAGATGGAACACTCTGATGTTCTCCGCCATTCGCGAGTCCAACAGACAGACAAGACTGAAGACGAACCTGTATCCGCCAAGGAGCGATTTTCCCCTTACGTACATAGTGCACGTGAGTCATGGACAGACGAACCTACCAGTAGGACTCAATGGGAGGGAAAAAGAGGCACAAGCCCATCTGCTGGTGAGTGTTCGCGGAAGCAGGAACGTCGTAAATCCTGTCGAGAAACTAGTATTGGTCAGAAAACTAGTAACAAGCGGCTCTACCGATCTTCTAGTACCGACTCAGGGACAGAAGATACGGACCATGGTGCTCAGAAAAAGTCGATCCCATCTACAGATGGTAAAACTCCGCACCATACCACAAGTAGGTCCTTTACTAGGAACTCAGGTCACGTAGCTGCACATACTAAGAAACCGGCTGAGTCCAGTAAAACTGAAGTTTTGTTTAGGACCCCTAGTCCACACACGTCACAACCAAACAGACGTAGGTTTCGCAGTAGAAAGGGGAGCTCTTCTAGCGAAAAGACCTTACGGAAACCTAGTGCATCCCCATATCCGACACGCAACACAATTACTCTATATTTTTTGTCCGGCAATAAGAAAGAAGAGAATAGTAAAACCCGTACACGGAAACATTCACTTGAACCTCCGACGTTTGATGGGACCCAACCCTTTGAAGCCTTTTGGGCTAAGTTCTGCAATTGCGCAGAATACAATGAGTGGGATGAGAAGGACAAATTGGCATTTCTTCGCAACTCGCTTGAGGGAAATGTGTCCAATGTGTTATGGGACTATGAAGACGAATTGGCTAATTCATTCTCTAAGCTAACTGCTACGTTAAAACAAAGATTTAGTGGCCAAGCGTTTGTAGATAAGCACCGACTCGACTTCGTAGTCGACGACGGGAAAAGAATGAGACTTTGCAAAGTCTGCATGCTGACATTCGTCGCTTAGGTGCTTTGGCTTTTCCGACTGTCAAGCAAACGGCTAGGGAAGCAATAGCCATTGACTATTTCCTTGATGTCTTAGACGATGCGGACTTTGCTTTGCGTATTCGTGAACGACAACCGGTAAATTTGGATTCTGCATTAGCAGTTGCGCTTCAGATGGAGGTTTGGGCCAATAACACTCGCATGCGGCAGGCTGAGTCTGAATCGTCCGTAGAGATCGAAGAAGTCCAGGTAGTAGGAGAGCAGAGTGTATCTTCGTCCGATTGTTTTGAACCAAATAGCGAGGTGCTCCAGGAAGATTTAACAGAAGCTAAGAAAATTGCTGCAGAAGCTAGGAAGGAAGCAGAGAAAGCAAAAAAAAGGATCGCTGAGTTGAAAGCTAAACTAGCATCAGTGGTACCCCTCTCTTATGCAGGTGATACTGCGGGAACAGGACCAAGGCCAGGCCATTGTTTCTGTTGCGGAAAAATGGGACATTTTGCGAAAGATTGTCCTATCCATGTCAGCGGTATTGCTTCGTCCTCATTCACCAAAGTGTCAAACGATAATCAACAGGTTTCGCGATCTTGTATTAGCACGCCTTATAAAACACAATTGCCAGAGGTTCGCCCCGTCCGCAGAAGGCAGTCATGGACTTGCATTAACGTAAAGTATGAAAAGCATAGAATGACAGCACTTCTTGATACGGGCAGCGACATCACAGTAATCGGCTCTGTGCTCGCCAAAAAGTTAAACTGGGAAATGTTTCCTGTAACATTCACCATGGTAAAAGTCGCCAATGGAGATGATATGTTGATTAGCGGAGTCGCTTATGTCGTTTTACGAGTAGATACCCAAGACATTGACTCCGAGGTCTTGATATCTCCAGATATGACAGGCCTTATTCTGGGGATAGATTGGATGGAAATGAATGAGTGTGTGCTCTATTGTAAGGAGAAGCAGATTCGTGTAAATAATGAATTGGTTGAGTTGAAACGTGAACCTAATAAACGAAGGATATGAAAAATATATGTTACGGAGGACACGTTGTTACTGCCTTCACAACAGACTGAGGTAAATGCTTGTGTGCGTAACAAACGAAATGGGAGACAGGAATGTCAAGGCGTTGGTTTGTTGGAGAATGGAATGATAGAAGGTCTTCCTCACGTATATAGTGCACGATGCCTGGTACCCGCAGGAAACTTTGGGATTAAGGTTCTTGTGTTAAATGCAAACCAGGAGAGTCAAGTTTTGACTGAGGGAACGGAACTCGGTAAGGTACAAGAAGTAGAGATTGTTTCAGGAAAATCTATGATAGAGGACCCTGTGATGCCAGAATTGACTGAAGAAGAGAACGATGCCTTGAAGAAGATCATGGAAACGCTTCCGTCAGACTTGACCGATGAACAGCGACAAAAGCTTGGAAACTGCTGGTTAAATATCGGACTATCATTTTTAAGGGGGACCATGATATCGGTCGCACCGATTTAGTGGAACACCGTATTGATACCGGTGACAGTCGTCCCATTCGCCAACCGCTTCGCCGACATTTATTTCAGCATCTGGAGTAAATAGATGAGGAGATGGCCAAAATGCAAAAGCATGGAATCGTGAAACCCGCTGCTAGTCCGTGGGCTTCCAACATTGTGTTAGTGAAAAAGAAGGACGGGACCCTTAGGTTCCGTGTTGACTATCGCCGACTTAATGCCGTAACCAAGCAAGACAGCTATCCGCTACCCCTTATCGACAATTGTCTAAACGCGTTGTCTGGTTCATCCTAGTACAGTAATCTCGATCTCCGCTCAGGATGTTACAACATTCCAATCGCAGAGGAGGATCGTGATAAGTCTGCTTTTGTTACAAGAAGCGGATGTTACCGCTTTACCGTCATGCTGTTTGGGTTGACCTGTGCTCCGAGTGTATTCCAACGATTGATGGATTTTGTCCTTTGTGGTCTTTCCTATATTACTTGTTTGGTTTACCTCGACGACGTGATTGTTTTTGGGCGATGTTTTGAAGAAGAACTGTCCAGGCTTGACGAGGTATTCTCGCGGTTACGTTCCGCCAAACTGAAGCTAAAACCATGCAAGTGTTTTTTATTTCAACATAGTGTTGAGTTCTTGGGGCATGTTGTTTCTGCAGAGGGCATTGCTATGCAGGACAGGAAAATTTCTGCCATTCGCGATTGGCCCCCTTGCCGAAATGTTTCAGAAGTACGTGCATTCATGGGACTTAGTGGCTACTATCGCAGATTCGTAAAAGACTTTTCCGTCATTGCGGCTCCCCTCTATGATTTGATGAAGAAAGGAGCTAAGTTTTATTGGTCTGCGGAATGTCAAGAGGCATTTGACGAGTTAAAAGACAGGTTGATATCAAAACCGATTCTTGCGTTATCAGAAGACGAAGGAATGTATCTGCTGGATACAGATGCGTCCGAAACCGGCTTAGGTGCTGTGTTGTCTCAACTCCAGACCAATGGAGAACGAGTCATTGCATACGCTTCACGGACTCTATCAGCACCGGAACGAAAATACGAGACTACTAGAAAGGAGTTATTGGCTGTGGTATACGGGTTAAAACGATTTTGCCAGTATCTTTTGGGCCGGCACTTTGCTATCCGTACAGACCATGCTGCGCTGTCTTGGCTTCGCCGTACTCCCGAACCAATGCCGCAACTTGCACGTTGGCTGACATTTATTGAACAGTTTCACTATGAAGTCGTGCATAGGTCCGAAACAAAACATGCTGATGTCGATAGATTGAGTCGCAGACCAATCGAGATTAATGAAAATGATCAGGACGAAGCGAGATGTAGAGGTATTCGTATGAAGAATGAAAATGTTCGACCAACAGGTGTTGAAATTAGCAAACTTCTTGCAGATATTACTGAGAGTAATAAAGATGATAGTGACGTGGAACGTAAAGTTGAGTTACTGAGAGTCGAAGGAAAGCACCCGGTGCTTGGATATTGGCCAGAGTTGGATACTGTTCAGGAAGAAAGTGAACCAGAAAGTGTAGACGAGGTTAGCTTAGAGGAAAGATCTAATGTCGAGAGGTGCGAGTGGTCCAGAGTAGTGACAGTGTGAATGATAACCCGGAAACCGAACGAAGTTTGTTGATACGTGCGCAGAGAGAAGACCCCGAGCTCGGAAATCTCGTAAAGATAAAGTTAGATGAAGATGCATGTCCGAGTGCTGAGATACTGCAGACGGAATGTGAGTTGACAAAACGACTGGCTTTGCGATGGGATAGTTTGGAAGTACAGAGTGAATTGGTGTATCGTAGAAAGCAAAGTCCGAGAGATGGAGAACCTGATTTCTTGCAGCTCTTGTTCCCGCGTTCACAGGTGCAAAGTATGCTGGAAGAATGTCATGGCGGAACAGTGTCAGGACATTTTGGATTACAGAAGACTAAGGACCAAGTGGCACGTCGATTTTATTGGAATGGATGGAAGACTGATGTGGAACGATTTTGTCGAAGGTGTTCACAGTGTACGAGTTATCATCGAGGTAAATTGACAAAGCAAGGACCGTTAAAACCAGTTCTGCCCGGAGCCCCATTCGAACGGTGGTACATTGACCTGACTGGTCCGCACCCACGGTCGGACCGAGGAAATCTTTGGATATTAACCTGTATGGACAGCTACACAAAGTGGGCTGAAGCATTTGCTATCAGGAATAAAGAAGCTGAAATTATTGCGAAGGTACTTGTTGAACAAGTCTTTACTCATTTCGGATGTCCTTTGTCGATCCTCAGTGACCAAGGCAATGAAGTAGACGGCCGTTTGATGGCTGAAATTTGTAAGCTGTTCGCAATCGAGAAACTTCTTACGACGTCTTACAAGCCATCAACAAACCAAGTCGAACGCTTCCATCGTACCTTGAATAGCATTCTAGCTAAGACGGTAGCTGACCATCAGAGAAATTGAGATGCCCAACTGCCGTATGCTTTGGCAGCCTTTCGAGCAACAAGGCATAAAGCGACAGGGTACTCTCCAAATTTCCTGGTCTTGAATCGTGAGGTTCGAGTACCGGTTGACATTATGTACGGAACTCCTGACGAGAATCCGGCAGAAGACTACGATGCTTTTGTTGAACAAATCCGTGGTCGAGCCGTTACTGCCTATGCGCAGGTCCGAGAGCAACTTCGTCGTAGTGCTGAGCGTAACAAACGCTACTATGACATTGGTTTGAAACCAAAGCGTTTTTCTGTTCAACAGTGGATTCTTTATTTTAATCCACGGAAGTTCCGTGGTAAGCAAATGAAGTGGCAGCGGCAGTACGAAGGGCCATATCTGGTCGTCGCCACGCCGACTCCACTAACCGTAAAAATACAGCGCAACGCGAAAGCGCAGGCTAAAGTGGTCCATGTGGACAAACTTAAGAAATATTTGGGTACTCCGCCGCGATCTTGGTTACCAGACCAAACGACAGGAGACTTGTCTCCGTTGTCAACTCCGACCACAGACCAGACGGACACTGAACCACAAAAACTTGATGATGACCAACCCGTAACCCCGTTGCGTTGTTCACCGGACCGACGTCACCTGATGCATTCGCCATTGGCTACTGAAAACTTTAACCAGACTGACGGTACTAGTGTCCCACTTTCTGACATTATTGACGAGTTAGATATAGTTGAACAGATGGGAATGAAACAAAAAATCGATACGTCAAGTAGTAATGAGAGTCCGTTTAGTTCTGAACCCGTAGCAACTAACTGTGAGGTTTTAGGTGGACAGCGAGACCGCGCTAGACAGAACCTTGTGCGAAGTGATGCTAGGAATGGACGTCCCAGACGTGCTAGAAGAACCCCAGCGCGATATCGTGACTTTCGTATGGAAGGTAGCATTGGAGGACAACAGGGGAAGAACGAAGCTTTCCAGACTGGGCCCAAGTCGGTAGGAGCTGTCCATTTCCCACCCGCCCTAACCTGCACTTCGCCACGAAAGCAAGTAACACCGCGTTTATCTGTTATCAACAATAGCGGGGTGTCGCGCCGTTCTTCAGGCCCAGTGATTGTATTGGTAGGACCAGGGTCTAATCTAAGAATCGATGAATTAGTACGAATGAACTTTTGACTTTAAGGGCGTAGTGGACGATTGACGTTGTGAATACCCCCTGATTGGCCGAGGTGCATATCGATCAATACTTGGGCTAGGCACAAATCATCCTCCGTAATAAAAGCAGTGTTCCCTTAATGAGCTGATATACGCGCATACCGCACCCTCTACGTATATGGTGTTTTCCCCTCCAATTTTCATTATTAAAATTTTCCACCCCCTTCACCCCCTTCCTACAAAAATTCAAATTTACTTTTAATATACATGGTATGAGTGCGTTATGGTCGCCTTAAGTTAAGTATGTTAATGTTGAAAGTATGTACTCTTTTTGTCTGTCGAAGCAAGCTCTAGTAAATTTTTGTCTGTCATTAGCTACTTGGTATGATCGCTGTTTGTAGTAAGAATGCATGATGTAGTGTTGAGTAGTAGATAGTGGTTGATGGATAAATGTAAGAAGTAACCAAGAAATGTTGATGTTTTCTTTTTCGCCATATATTTGGATGAAAGTTTTTCTGCCGCTCTGAAACGATGAGCGATGAGCTGGTAGCTTAAACTTAGTTTCCCTGACTAAGGAGATTTGATGTTGGCGTTAGTTAAGTAATGTATCTTTGTTTCCCGTCTATCTCTGACCAAAGACATTTATTCGTTATCTACTGCTTGAAGTGTTGCATTTACACAGTAAGATGTTAAAAGTTACGAAGTGTGACAAGTGGACATTTAATGATGTTGAACATGTGCGCTGATTTTTATATGGACTATAAACAAATTTTTTTCGCGTTTTTTTTTATTTTTCGCTGCAACACAAGACGAAGATAAGTTCGTGAATATGATCTACGGTAACTGTCTCGCGTCCGGCAAAGAGTCATGACAAGTAAAGATCAAACCGACAAGTAATGAGAGATCAAGGTCATCGACGAGATTGTGTCGTCGTGACATCGGCGCATTAACAAGCAAGCAAGGAGCGTTGTTCGCCGTCATCAGCCAAGTCTCGTTTTCATCGATCAAGCTCGCGACGTCAAAACCAGATGTTAATTTGCACTTCAGTATTTATATAAATTACGTAGGTAGATTTCAAACTCTAGGCGTTAAGCTATATGATGGCCTTTTGCTTAACTAGTTTTTAAATACAATTGTTAGGACTGGCCAAAAAGTTGCAGAGAGATACTAGGTTTAAACCACAGTGTTTTGTAGAATTAACTGTTTCGATCAACATAACTGATCTTTACATCTTAAATAGGCTTTGTTTTATAGCATACAGCCTTGAATTCAGTAGAGGCAATGAAATTGTCATAGTATAAATAAGTTAAACGTTCACTTAGCGAACCATTGTTCTGTGTAAGGCTTTGTATCGTTGATTACGAGAAAAAGAAAAAAAGAAAAAAAGAAAAAAAAACATAAGTGGGGGTTCAAATTGCTAAGAAGGTCGCCTTAAGTAAAATTTATGTCGCGTTCATAAGAAAAGTGAACGACGATTTAAATGCCTAAATTGTTTATCTCAGTTTTACCTCTGTTAGAGCTACTCTATAACTATTTGGCGTTGTCACAGTTCGGGGACGAACTGTAGACCAGATAGGAGAGAATGTTGCAAATTTTCGTTACCTACCAACACCATGCAGTACTCTTTCTTTTTATTAGATTGCAATAAGATCTTTACTAACCTTCGGTAATATGTTGTATTCACTGTTCGTCGAGTCCGAATATCAAAATATTCGCATAACATAACATAACTTTAACAACATTTTCGTACAAGTTTTCGCTCGGATGTAAACAAAAACATAGATTTCCAACTATTCAAAATCCAGTTGTCTACAACCCACTAGCTACTACTTAAGTTGCTATTTTTAGCACGCAAAATTTTCAGCCATTGCTATCTCTGTTTCATAGTCACTATAAAAGCACCTATAAAAATATGACCCTGGCATTTTTCAAAGAAAAACCCTTCTATATTTAAAAAAGTGCAAACATTTAGCCGTCGAATGCCGTTGTCCGCATTCTTTCAGCATTAATATAACTCTAGCGATTGCGCGTCGAAAAGTGAATGTCGGAAATTCGAGATCTTTCAGGTCGGCCATTTCTGAGCGCTTTTAAGACTAAATCCATAATTCTTTGCGATTTTCAAGTTCGTATTATTGTTTCTAATTTTTAGTAAACTTTTATTTATATCTTTAAAAACAATAATTTCGCGTCCTTTAATTAATAAAAATACAACGTAATATACTTACCTCGCTAGGCTTGCAAATCGATCAGATATTTTCAAATGCAGTTAAAGAGTAGCCTACGCCCATAATACTAAAACATAGGCGAAACTTGTTTAATGCAGACCACGCCCTCGAGCTGAGGATATTAAAAGGACCTCGAGGCAACTTTAGACCAGTTCGGACGATCGAGCTATAACGAAAGGTAGTCTGGCGTTTCCTTAAGAGACGTACCTACTTTTCATGGTCAGGCATGCCTTGTCACTTGAATGCAAAGTAGAGTGACAAGGAAGCCTACCTAAAGCTAATCTGTTTGCCGTGGTGACTTTCTTAGCTAGTGTGACCGTTCGAGTAAGTTTGCAAAGTTCCCTTTAAGTGTCCTTTTCAGTCTTAGTGACAAAGGTACGTGGTCAATTGACTGCAAAGCCGTTGTCCTAAAGACATAGGACGAGTGTCTTCGGACATAGGTGCCTTAAGGTCAGTTACATAGGGTCTTGTCTCTTGACATAAAACCGATGTACTGAAAAGCTATAGGTTTGTCCTCCCCTTTCAAAAGTAACTTGTCTCACAAAAACGAAGGTTCGCATTCGTCGGTTAATGTCACCCAGCTTTGATTGTCATCCACGGTAGACAGCAAAGCTAATGCCACTTTTCATTGTTGGGAAAAAGATAGTTTAGGGTAGTCAGTCAGTCTTGTAAATCGAAGTAAGAACAGGTTGAGTAGCAACTGCCAGTGGCGCCTTCTTGCCGTTCGTCATCTACAGGACCGACTGGTTAACCTCGCCGTGGGTGGATAGGGAAAGGTAGCCGAGTGTACGTTGGATAGTGAAGGCAGGTTGCAAAGTAAGGGTGAAGGTTGCCGCACCCTTCCTGCATTCAACGTTCAACGCGCATACACGTACCGTTCGATCCGCACATAGGAGTTTTTAGCGATAGGGAGCAAAACATAAGATAAGGACCTTAGAAAAACTGTGAGAAAACTAAGGGACTAGCGAAAAGGTCATCAGGAAATATACGAGGTAAAAGCAGGTTAACATTGGCCGCGGTTATCCTTTACCTTCCGATTGTCGTCGTGTCGGAAGAGGCTTTGAAGGACCTATCGTTGTCCGTTTTGTCGACTTGGCGGAAAAAGCTTTGAGGAAAAACGGGGAACCTTACTAAAGCCGAGGAACAGTCGGTCAATCAGATACACTAAGGAACACCCGACGTCACTGTCAAATAAACCGAGGAACGAGGTTGGTTGGAAGAGGCTTTGAAGAGACATCTTCACATTCCACCAATCTTTGAACTACTCGAGGTGACAGTGATAACCGGGATAGCCTTGTCTTCTGACGGCCACCAACTACTCGAGGAGCAAGCAACTTGTAGACTTCTTCACCTTTCGCCCGGGGTCGGTCATGACAATGGACACGATGTGGTAGCATAACCGCCGTCGCGTTCCTGCCGCTCGTATATTAAAACTCTTCTTTTTCATAGATCGATTGCTCAATAGCGTATAGGTCGTTGACGATAGGATAAGACGTTGTCGTCGTACGATGCGTTTGTTGTCGTCGTCGCTTGTTTTAAAAAACCCTTGAAAAACCACACCTAGGTAGGACTCTTGTAGGTCTGTCGTCTATCGTAAGGTCTGTCGATAGGTCTGTTGTAAAGTAGGCATCAGAAGTGGCAGGAACTTTTTGCTACTTAACAGAAATAGGTTTACAAGTGTGTGAAGCGACCAAAAGCGGACCCACACTTAAAAACCAAATTGTCTTTTTCACACAAAACAAAATATATTTTTAAGTACGTGGCGGACACCTCCAGTGTCCGTTCTCGTCTCCACAGGTTTGCGACACACAGTAGTAACGGAAC
>Ga0209671_1007519_pt1 | contig 11311 bp, 1 predicted proteins | sample WorMetHERISLAND2_2_FD_187401 | JGI IMG/M metagenome (GOLD analysis project Ga0209671, IMG submission 187401) | Marine gutless worms symbiont microbial communities from Max Planck institute for Marine Microbiology, Germany - Olavius geniculatus... | ecosystem: Host-associated > Annelida >...
CTGCTAAAGTAACGTGACGGATTCACTAATTTTTTAACTTCGGTATGTGCACGCAAGTAGTATAACCTCATTCTCTGCTCCGATAAAATATCGACAACTGTTTTGTTTTGCTAATATGATCAGGTGTACCTTGATGTTAAAAATCATTTTTTGCTAGTGATAAAGCACATCAGATTTAATACAAGTTCCACGACAACTGCTGTGACGGAATCACATGAAATTCGTGACGGAATCACACAATGAAATGTCTGATTATAGTGCATACTTACTCGGCCTACGCCTAGTGCGAGATCGACTGTAAAAATGTGTTATTGACGCCTTAGTACACAGCATAGCTGTAGCGCGTCAAAAATAAAATACGCGTATCATACCGCATTCTGATGTTTTTACAACGTTACGTTCACTAAAATCGACCTCGTGAACGTGTTTCCGAAAAGAGCTAAGCAAAATAGATAGGCCTACGGTACGTATCCTCAAACGTCAAAGTAAGTCGTAACAGCCAGCTTCCAGTAATAGGGTGTTTAGACGATCGAGCAAGCATCGAGCAGCTAGCTCGACATTCTATGGTAATTAGCATGCTAATCAGGAGGGCGGGCGGATTGTAATTGGAAGGCCTATATAACACGTGAACAGCTGTGGGCTAAGAGCCTAAGCCTATGCCTACATTTGGGCCAGGAGGCGGGGCTCCAATAAGTCTGCTTTAGCCAGCTCGATGTTTGCTCGATGTTTGCTCGACGTTTAACTTTAGTATATGCCTCTGAAAGAGCGGCTACAAACAGACCGAAAATTGCGATCTTAACTTTCTTGACTTTTAGATATTGGTTTCGTATGTGCATCGACACTGCGACAGACAGAGAATTACAAAATTAAAATTACAAAATTACAACCATGAATTGCAAAGTTACAAATTACATAGGCCTACATTTAGTGCTGTACAATTGTACTGGTGGTGGTCTGACTCAGTTTGCAGCGTCGATGATTGAATCAACGAAGTTAATCAACACCAGGCCCGGTTAGTACTTGGATGGGTGACCATCCCGGTATGTAACCAGCCATCCAAGTCGACTCAGCCTGGCCATTCCTCCGTGGATAGGCGCAATGAGTACCAGCGAAAGCTGAGACGTAAACAGGCACACCGCGCGATGCACTGGCACCGTATCCGTGGTCTCGCAGTGTAAAAACTGGTGTTTGGCTGAGGGCCTTAGGAAACGGAGATCAGCGCCGCCCAATGCGCCTTAAAGCTCAGGAAGGACTTTTTACAGCGTTCTAGACCGCGCGAGTGTAGTCGCGAGACTGCATATCCCGACGTCACACTTGTAATCTTATATACACGCTGAGAGAAGACTATTTCATTGCAAACCATCTCAGCGACACAGTCACGAACAAAGATATAGTAGGCCTACACTTGTTTACAAATCTCCGTGGAGGTTCTTTATTGGCCTCTGCCCGTCAATAAACACGTTTTATTGCTATATCTTGATTGTATCATATAGGCTTAGGCTACGACCCACTTGCAGGGTTTTGAGTCGGCATTTTGCGGCATTTTCTAGGTCATCAGCGCGGAACGATTTTCAGTCTATAGATGGCTGTACGAGTTATCTTATAAAATTGCGGTCACTATTTTGTGCACAATAATTTTTGTGGTCAAAATAGCCAGACTGATTTGTATCACAGGCGCGCGGTAGCGCAGACCTGTGTTAATGGCGACCGGCTAAGTCAATGGAAAATGGCAAAATTCGACCCCTCGCAGATCCGTGCCGCTGAAATCCGAAAGTCAACGTCGGACTTCGGGTCGCGAAATTTTTTTCAGAGTGACTACAGTTCTATATACGCTATGGTGACGCTGCTATATCGAACGCAAAAATCGACGCTAAGAAACGATGCTTTAATTCGGTGCATGTGGGTGGTTGGCTGCAGGCAGAAACTTTGCATTCAAAATTGCGGCCAAATCGCTGCAATTGGGGACATGGTTACTATTGACAGCCTATAGGAACTCGTCATCGTTCTATCCAACTGCACCATTGTCGACACCCTACGACGTACGGTTTAACCACAGTACATGCATTACAGGCAGACGACAGACGGAGACACAGACCACATTTCGTACCAAAGGCTAAAACGTTTTGCGGTAAATCGTGCATCGCGTGGCGATAATTTTGTTGATAGCACATCTCTAGTTGCTGCAACTGATTGCATTCTCGAATCCAGCTTATAACAAGGCCTGCAGTCTGCTCGCATATACGCCAATGATATACTGCTATACGCTGACACCATTATTACTATATTCATTTTATTTCATGATATCTGCCTGCTATTCGCGGAAACCTGCCGGAAATGCCGGCGAGTTACAGTAATATTATTTTGCGCATTTGTTAACCAAAAACCGGGGAGAAGTTTCTTGACATTTTTGGGAGGGTGATCGAAGCAATCGGCGAATCGGCGTAAGCAAAATCTTCGCGTTTTAGTAGGCTACTTTGCGACAATTTTTGCGGCGGTCGTGGCGATGGTATAGTCGCTTTACGGTGACGAGTAAAGTCTTTGATTTTTTAAAAATTTATGCAGAGTTTTTAGTGAGTAATACCCCGTTTACACGATCAAGCAATCATCAAGCAAACATTGAGCAATTAAAGCACACGCCTTGCACGTGTATTTTGAATGCATTTGCTGGATGTTTGGCCGATGGATGCTCGATGTTTGCTTGATCATGTAAACGGCATATAAGTCACAGTTTCGATCTTAACCCGACATGTCTTTAAATCAACCGTTTACGCTGTTCGAAATTAATTTAGTTTTTCAACCGCGCTGAAACTTTACGACTTTTTTGCACATCGATTTTATGCCATTCGAATGTGATAACCTATTTCTGTCCAGTGGCTTCTATTCCCTAAATCTGGAATCGAAATCGGGCGCAAGTTCCCCCCAGCTTTGGGCTAAGGTTTCCCTTTAATTTTTGACCCAAGTTTTTTCCTCAATTTTGGGCTTCTTCCCTCTTTAGGGAAAACGTTTTGTTAAGAGTGTAGATTGCCCAGTATAGAAAATAAGGGAAAGTAGAATATGGGGGGGAAGTTTGTAGAAGGTGCAGATTAAAAAATAGGAAGTAAGTAAAAAATAGGGGAAAGTTTTATTAAAGTATAGTTTGCTTACTGAAAAATAGGGAAAAGTTTTGATTTAAAACCTTATCAAAACTCCCCCTTATTTTTCACTAAGCGCAAGCTGCAGTCACCAGGTAAAGGGCCAGAAATTATTGTAATTTTATAAAATGTTGCATCCATTCACTTATGCATGCATTTATTTATTAATCTGATTATTTATTCAAATGAACGGCATATGAAATCGTGTAATTCTTGTCATTGTCAATGAAAGACGAAAATAAATTGAAAACAGCAAAAAGCTGACTTGGCATGCAAAACAAAGCAGTCCTGCCGTAGTTAATTTAAAGAGATTGTTTAATTGCTTATAGTGGGCCTGTCGACTAAAAATGTCATAAATTTCATTCATAAAAATAAGCGATCCAGTTTTGGCCGTAGGCGGCAAGTTTGGCTGAATCGGGTTTTGGTCACATAATTAGCCCATGGTGTTTATCAGAGTTCGTTGTCTAATAGGGTGTTTACACGATCCATCAAACGTCCAGCAGACGTCCAGCATTACACCTGCTGGAAGTTTGCTGGACGTTTGCTGGATCGTGTAAACACCCCATAACGGATCCTATAGCTATGAGTCTGCGCTATATAGTTGCCTTGGTGATTTATTGACACGTGTAGGCACTGCTGCCTTGACAGCAGCCTAGCTAATGACGAAATTGACTAAAATTGTCTAGTTAGCCGTAGACTATAGCAACGTCTACATTTACTTTTAAAGCACGAAATTAATAGTAATAGCCATAGTAGTTTTAACAGTAATCATAACAGATTTTCAATGCTGTGGGTCGGCAGTTACCGGAGACGCATGCACGAAATTAATAAACCAGGTCCTACGTCTTTTCTTTGGCGGCGACGTATTTTTCTATTCTGAGGCACGCTACAACTTTATTTTGATCATGCAAAGCATTTGCTAATCCTAATAAAGCACCATGCTTTTAATGAAATTTAATCAGTCTAAACTTTGTCTTTAAGTTTTCCTCTTAACCATCAGAAGTAAAAAATGTACAAAATATTATTATGCTGAAATGTATAAAGTCATAGGCCTAGTGACGTACTTCAGAGACACTGACTAGCGGAGGTCCAGGTTAAAGACAACGGTAAACAGATGAATTTTAAATTTAGATATGAACACAGAAAAAGTCAATACGTGTCTACAGGATGCGGCAAAAAGTAGCCCCCTAAAGTTTTTCGTTGTGTTCTCAGCAACTGTTTAAAATTTTAACTCGAAATTTTACAGCTTTATTTAGTAATAGCTTTTACTTCTAAATGCCAAGTAAAATGTGATTTTCTGTTGAAAAACGACGAAATTATAGACTTTTTAACATAACCGCCTACCGATTTTTCAGCATTAGAAAATATTCAAGCTACAACACCAATTCAATAACATCGTTAAAAACACAGTTAACTAATGATCAGATGCCAGAATTTCATTATCGCTGTAAATGTTAAGTGTCCACCACCAGCTCCAAGCTCCAACACAAGTTTTCGGTCGCTTAATTTGATAAGTCTTTCACAGCCTTGTTGATCGGTCCTCGTGGCAGGTTGCTTCAGATAACCTGAAGCGCTTCTTTGACTTCGGCGATTGTTTTCGGCTTTGTTTTAAGCTTGAGTAAGCCTTTAATATTGCACCACACACGCAATAGTCCATTGGGTTTATATTCGGCGAATTTGGAAACCACTGGACATTTGTGATGAAATCTGGACAGTTGGTCCGCAGCCCGTTCCGTGCGCTGCGCGCTGTGTGTGCTGGCGTGCCGTCCTGTTAGAAGATGAACCCGGTTTTCAGCCGGCGATTGCTTAAAAAAACGATAATTAAGTGATAATTTAATAGAAAAATAAAGTACTGTTTATCAAAACGTCACTGTGACGTCATCGGCAGTAATGTGGTAAACGGCATTTGAAAATTAAATTGCATTTTAGCTTTAACATTTTTAATGCAGAAAAATCGACAGGCGGTCATGTTAAAAAATCCATAACTTCGTCGTTTTTCAACAGAATCAAATTTGGCTTGGCAATTAAATGTAGAAGGTTTTTCTTAATAAATGAGTAAAATTTTAAATTAAAATCTCAAATGGTTGCTGAGAAAACAGCGAAAAACCTTAGGGGACTACTTTTTTGCCGAACCCTGTATAGAAAGTGGACAGAAAGTTTTGTGTTTCGAACTGTACGTTTGTGATTCTACTAAACTCTGAAAAAGCTGCCAAATCAAACCGAAACCCCCTAAACACCGCTACAGGCTCCCCAATTTCTGTGTATGCTCCAAGCACCGGGCTATCGTGTTACGATATCATATCAGACAATCAGACCTCTGTGACACTGAACGGTCGTTTCAGCTATAGTGTTGTGTTGTGTCTTTATTTTAGGTTATGTGAGGCGCCAACTCCATTAAGCTCATACTCCGCCTAATTTGACTTGTTGTTACAACAGACTGTTAGACAACAACGTTCAACAAATCTACAACGAACGAAGCAAAGTGGAGTTTGAACTTTAGAGAGCGGAAAACATTTCCCGAAAACGGAGGCAAGGAAAGTGCGTTTATTCTTTACGTCCCAAGCCGTTGTTTTGCTTCAAGTTGATTGAATTGACGCGTTTTTGTTCGTAGCTATAGTGCTGTGCTGCTGCTGTGCCGTGCTGGTAAAGAATGTTTATGGTCTAGAAAAATTTCGCAATTTTCAACCTGCGATTTGGTGCATTGTGGTGGTGCATTATATGGAGCTTAGTAATAACAGTAATTTATTAATTCTAAGGTACTGGGGCTAGAATGACGGCCATTACAAGATTTTCTAGATTTTGCTAAATATACTGGATCATAACAAATTGTCTGCTTTGTAGCCTTAGCATCCAGAACGACGCCAGATGGGATTATTACAGTCGTTATAGCTTCAGTGATGAGATGGTATTCGTACGGACACTCTGTCATGGTCGGGAAGTTTGCTTAGTGCAATGCTGTTTGTCTGACTGTTAAGCTTGACTGCAGTTAGTCTGTTTATCGGATTATCGGATTCATGTCCATACGCGACTACATATTAGTTAGGCTTATTTTGTTAGTCGAACAGTCAATATTACGGTCGCGACGTTGCACTAATAGGGTGTTTACACGATCCAGCAAACGTCCCTGCAGCATTAACACGTGTATTTTGAATACATTTGCAAAAAAGTTTGCTGGACGTTTGCTGGATAGTGTAAACACCCCATAACGTCACCAGCTATGCGTCACTGGCACACGCATCCCGCTATCATCTAAATGATTAATTTTCCGATCGCTTTACAGCCGCACAAACTTTGACATTCGACATCGTCAACATTATCGTTAACAGAAGGCGGCAAACCGATGCACTCTCCACTTCTCCCGATCATCAGCCGCTATACAGACCTCCCGAGCAGTTAGACTTGTCTGACACTTTGATGACGTCACCTAAACAGCTGCTTCCTTGTCTTCTGGGCTTTCTTTCCCAGCCAGGATTACGGCAAAAGTTTGCATGGAAAGCGCCATGCGCTTCACGGTGAGATACAGTAACCGTAAAAGAATGTTTGGGCTTCTGATATAAGCAAGTTGTTGCTGCGAAGTGTTCTTCGTCGTCTTTGCGTCAATTTTATAACAGCGACTACTTTTCAATCGCATTAAACGCTTTAGCACGTTAATGCGTTTGTTAATCGGCTACGTTGGCTGATGGACAGATCTGCACAACTCGTGACTATGGCTTAGCGGTATGATATACAGCAGCGGTCTCAAACTCATCTGATGGTGCGGGCCATGCTGCAAGATATCACTCAGTCGGTGGGCCGCATCGTTTTTAGAAACGACAAAATGCAGTAAATGCAGTAGTACAAATGACAAAAGCTACTTTTGCAGTATAGTTCCGAACGTCAGATTTTCTTCGTCTCCGACGAACGTCTCCGACGAACTCTGACGGCTGATTTGATAGCGTTTGGAAGAAACCTGCAGAGTGTCTGTGTGCAACGTGTGTTCAAGATCCTTGAACTCTTGAAAATGTCGGAAAGGAAAAAGGGAGACCCATTGTCTGGCGTCAACGTTGGTCGCTGCCAGCACCAGCATGCCGTTTCGCTAAAAGTAGTGGTTTTGCTGGGTTACCTACTAGAATAAAAATACTGTAAAATGAATAAAATGACTTATTTTTGTCCCAAATTTTTAAAATTTTAGAATTTTAGATAATGTCACGGGCCGCAAATAACGCCTTCGCGAGCCGCATGCAGCCCGCGCGGGCAGCCAGTTTGAGACCCCTGATATACGGTCATAAAGCACGGAACTGGTACATAGCTTGAGGCAACTGAAAACGCGAGACCTGACATCGCGGGACCATCAACATTGTTGGGACAGACATCGCGGGTCTGTACAACATGTCACCAAGTAGCATAGGTGGATATCGAGCGATATGTTTTAATACGCGACTATCAGCTCACTGCAATTTTTGCTGCGTGGAACACTATATGATCTGTAGGCTTATCTATCAGTTTTTATTCAGTCTTTTCGTTATCGTCAAAAATCTTAATGTCACGTAATACGTAAAATAACGGTAAAAAAACAGAAAAAATTATCACATTTCACACGATAGTGTGAGGGTTGTAAAAACGACAAATTTTGCCCACCTCCTCTCATTTATCGCCCTTGTTCGGGGTGACCCCCTTCGAATTTATGGAAAAGCTTTACGGTTTCTGAAACTAGAGTCTTCCACGCAGCCAACGGTGAAGATTTGGTGATCGTAGCTTGCACCGCTTTTGACTGATCCACCCGTGCGACAGACAGACGTACGGACGGACAGAATTGCGATGGCGAAGAAGCGCTGAAAGCAGTAGCTGCTTTCGCGCGTAACAAAAACACTGAATAAACTTCTGACGCTGACGTCGTCACTGCTGGCATGGGCGCCTGACTGGCTTCATCCTCGTCTTCGTCTTCGCTACTGATGCTGTAGACACGCGGCTGTAGGGACTACGTATGAACGCCGAAAGCAGCAGCAGACTCATCAGACAGTGGACGACGTTTTGGACGTCCGAATCACTTTCATACGCTTTTTCAGACCGATCTTATTCGTGCGCTTGATAATGGCCTGCGCGTAGTGAAACCAACACCCGGCTACCCTATGCAGAGTCGCTGTAGACGTGCTAAAATCCCGCCACTGACATTTCTCAAAGTTCACCATTGCATAGGCCTACGTCGATGCGAATTGCGGCAGCAGCTGCTGCACTTTATTAGTTTTTTTCTGGAAAAATTTTGTGCACATATCTGGTGCCGCGTTGTCAGGTCTCGCGATTTCAGCGCCCCATAGCTTCAACAGATGCGCCTGATTTATAGCATTGTACCGCACTACGCGCTTTACAATTAACCGATCATGAATTATCCTTCACTCATAGAAGGCCGCATGCTAACCGGAAGTAGAGGTCAGATGCATTGTGGTATACGTGGTCACGTGACAGACCGGATGTGCTTTGGCAGAAAGGCGGCGGCGTCACGACGAAAGGCTTTGAAAATCCGCATGCCGGTACCCTGTTGATTACCGTATTTGGGCTTTTGATACAAGCAAGGCGTTGCTAGCTATAAAATCATCATTACAATCGCTATGCATCATCATTACGAGCATGCTAATTCTACAAAGTGCTTTCAACGTGCTGGATCATAGACATAGTGACTCCCTTCTTGCGAGTTTTCCTGCAGAGAATGAGACAGCGAAATACATGACATGATGTGTCGTTTGTCCGTCTGTAAGTCTTTTAGGCTGTAACGCGTCTTTCCTGAGACAGCTGGGCTTTCTTGTTAAAAATAGTCACAGTTTGGCCTAACTATCTTGGCAAAGTTGTGGTTTACCTTTATGGTGCATATGGTTACTGCTTAGTACTCACTTTTCTCACTCCAGACACTGGCTTAACCCACTTATTCCACGGTTGCCGACGGTCGGCAGTTTAGCCAAGACTGCAGTCTTTCGCTTGGTCATGCTCCTTGATTTGCCTCAGTGGAGTTTTCAACCCGTTATACCATTGCAGAGATAGTACTAGAGACAGGTAGCGGCCGTGGACGAAAATGATGTACCGGGTGGTCCAAAAAATGAAAGGTGAGGTCGTACAGCATAATTTTAATCTTATGTATTATGGATTTCTTGTTGTAACAGTGAAAAATTGTTAAAATCGGTGCACATGTGCGGACGTTATCGCGAAATGAAATCGGAAAGTTCGTTTTTTAGACCATCCTCTATATTCTGCGAATAAACTGGATTCGTGCGAAGATGCAGTTGGTCACACTCACACGTAAGACCTATACCACGGCGAAGTTACTCCGGTGACCCCTGCACGCTATCGCGTCTAACAATCTACAGCCAATTATCACGGTATCATATCGGCGTTACCGTGCTATCCTACACTAACTGTACCTAAGAGCTCTCCAGTGTAGCAAAGACTCATCGATACAGGCTTAATAAAAACAACCGTGGCTTGCCTGATTCTAGGCTACACCACGCAGCATTGTGTCATGATGGGTTCTACTAGGAAAAAGACAGTAGGCTTATAGGTAAGAAATGACTCTTGGAATTACGCTTTTATTCTTGCGAAAACACGCACAATGGTGCACGCTCAAGAGCCGATGTTCGAAGGACGTATCCCGTTTACTCTAGGCTTATTAGCAAACGATTGGGCATCTTATAAGTTTAGTAGGGTATTAAAAGCTGTATATAGACCGGTCTTTACGGGAACTGATCTCCGAGCTACGAAACATTGCCTGCAGCCATTGTGGGATTAGTCCGGATCACTTATACCCCGTTTTCACGATCGAGCAAACATCGAGCAAACGTCGAGCAAATGTAGCTTATTCAAAATACACGTGTTAGTTGCTCGATGTCTGCTTGATGTTTGCTGGCATTCATCCAGCTAGCTCGATGAACTATGGTAATTAGCATGCTAATTAGGAGGGCGGGCGGGTTGTAATTGGAAGGCCTATATAACACGTGATAAGCTGTGGGCTAAGCCTAGGCCTACATTTGAGCCAAGGGGCGGGGTTCCACCAGGCCTGCTTGACGTTTGCTCGATGTTTGCTCGATCGTGTAAACGGGGTATAATAAAAAGCTATAGCCGCGCATGTTGGCCCACCAGAGATCAATTAACACTGAGCGTGCTGAGTAGACTAATGCGATTGCGTTCCGGCCACGTGACGTGGCTAGAAGCGGAATTTCACCCTCAAAAATACTCCCCGGTCGCACTTATACGGCCCGGAAGGCCTCGCGTCAGGCTCTGTCCGAAATTTCTAGTTCTTGGTGTATTTCATATGTGTACACATCTTGGCCGATCGTACTTAAATTACGGTCAAGCTATTGGCATGGTTGTCGTCCATCTGTCCGTTTGTAACGGATGTATTGTGGCTGTAAAAAAACTTTTTACAGAAATAATTAACCATATGTGTTAAACTCAAGCAAGCAATATTTTAGCCATCCAGTGCAAGGGAAACATTTTCAAATTGGGGGTTAAATGGGGGGGTGGAAAACTCAATGGAAAACCGGCCATATCTTGAAAACGGCCAAGGTTACTATTAATCACTGACAGGAAGTGCTATACGTTCTGTCAGATGCGATGGATGACCTTGAAGGCCGTCACGCGCTATTGTGGCTAAACAGTGCGTGATATGGCCTAGATTGCTATTCATCACTAATAATAAGTGACATATTGGGTTTCAAATGACATGAAAATCATCGACCTTGGATGACCTTAAAGGTCACTGACAACTAAAACGGTCGGTTATCCTAGCGACAGCTGGGCTTTTTGTTGATAAATTTCATAGACTATGTGTAGAAATTATTACTGTAAAATTATGCTGCCAGAATGACAGGCGCACAGTTCATGGCGCGTACAGAGCGAAAGAAATAAACCGAACTGAATTATAATGGCATGATAATATTCAGTTATTTCAGCTAATTTTATTTCATTCCAATTTATATCGTTCCGTCTGTACGCCAGTGGCTTCTATCCCGATACCTAGTGGGCGCAGCTTGCGCTCGGTGAAAAATAGGGAAGTTGATAAGGTTGTAAATTAAAATTTCCCTTCTATTTCTCACTGGGCAGACTGCACCTTTAACAAAACTCCCCCCCTATTTTTCACTAAGTAAACTACAGCCTTAACAAAATTTTCCCCTATTTTTACTTACCCCTATTTTTCACTGGACAAACTATACCTT
>Ga0209671_1007521_pt1 | contig 11310 bp, 8 predicted proteins | sample WorMetHERISLAND2_2_FD_187401 | JGI IMG/M metagenome (GOLD analysis project Ga0209671, IMG submission 187401) | Marine gutless worms symbiont microbial communities from Max Planck institute for Marine Microbiology, Germany - Olavius geniculatus... | ecosystem: Host-associated > Annelida >...
GACAATTGCTATTTTGCATAAAAGAGCATAGAAGATGTATGACTTTGTTGTGTTAGCTTTTGAAGAAATATGACTTGAGATATTACACAGTATCGGATCTCGTTGTTATTTGCTTTAGTTCATGCTAATGAAAACTAGCACTTGCATGAAAATTAGGCTGTGCCATGACGCTGTAAAGATAAACGGGGTGAAGTGCGCCATAAGAACTTAAGGGGCGACATTATCACGGGGGGAGGATTTTTCGCTGTGAAAAAAGCCATACTTATGTCACAAAAGCCGTTTTCGAGAGGGGAGACATTTTAATGGCGGGAGAGGATTTTTAATGGGGTAGGCGGATTTTTCATGAGGGGGGCGACTTCTTAATTAGTATTAATTCGTGTAAAAAGTCTCCCCCGGCGATTTTTTACCGGTAAAAATCCGCCGGGGGCGAATTTCTACCGGTAAAATGTCGCCGGGGGCGACTTTTCAGGGGGGCGATACTGTCATAGTACACCGGCTTACAATTATTTAGCAACAAAACGCCAAAAATGGAGTATTGCAGCATATATACAGAGTTAGGGTTAGGTTTAGATAACGCAAAAACAGCGGCGACGTGGGTTGGTAAAGAAAGCGTGACCGGAAGTTGCAATTTGTTGACAGACTCTGCAACTTTCCGACAGAGAAGCTCTTAAATATTATTTTTCCCAAGTTGGTTTAATCCCAAATTTTGCATTTTTGCACGAATATTTTCATAAAACAAAAGGCTTTTCTGACACTTTTCCGAAACCCAAAATTTAAATTAATTAAGTAAATTAAATAACCTAATTTACTATAAATGCCTTCCTTTCCTCTGCCAGGACGCCACTGCACAAGACGTCCCATTTCTGAAGTTTTCTTTTAACGGATAGACTGATAGTAGGTCTAGTACACTATCGAGGACCACTGACCGAAATATTGGGTATTTTACGTTTTATATCTACGTGTACATGTATGACCAATGAACATTCCCTCTGGCTCACGTAAGTGGCCACTGGTTCTGCGACAACCAGCAAACAATCAGTAGAACTTTATACCCTGTTTACACGATCAAGCAAACATCGAGCAATCATCAAGCAAAGATCCAGCAAATGTATTCAAAATACACGTGCACGACGTGCGCTCTAATTGCTCGATGTCTGCTTGATGATTGCTTGATCGTGTAAACGAGATATTACTGGAAGTTGTATTTTCCATTATTGTACGATAGTTGATGTCTTTGTTGTCTGCAAATAAAATGAAACTATAGTAGGCCTATTGGTAGTAGTGTTGTGACTGTGTGTAGTCGTTGTTGGAGTCAATGGGCAGCGCAGTAGCGGTGGATCTGCTAGACGTCTCTGATCTGCTGGAGGTTCTCATCGTCTCCCGGTCTCACGTATTCGTCAGCTATGAGCTACAGAGCGCTGTACTGGCTCTGGTCTGCTGTAACCTCGTCTTGCCTACGCTTCTGCTGCTGGCGTTGTCTTTGGGACGCTATGGACACACTAATGAGGACGTCTGGCTGAAGCGAATGCGCCTGTTTCATCGCGTAGTCTATTTCGCTCTGGTCTGCGATTTTATCACATTTCGTGGATTATAACGTGCTTCGTTTGGACTGCGTATGAATTTACAAATTTTACACCCAAACTAACAGTCATTTTTTTTAAATTTCTGCGACAGGGGACACTCTTCTCGATACCCAGCCCCCATACCCTTGGCGCTTGCGGCCTCCATTCTTGTTCTTTCAGTGCTCAACCTCGCTCTCCCCTAATCGAAATCTTAGATCCGCTCTCGATTCTGCTGATTTTTTGCAATTTTTTTTTCATTTGATATACACGACATTTTCCGGTGACACTTTCCGGTTTTTTTCTAAACTCACTCACTTGTTTAATTAACTGACAGGATTTTCTAAATTTTTCTTGGTGCGGTTGTTTGCATGATCTTTTCCTCCAGCTTATTTTCCCTGACTGTGATTTTGTATTCGATATGCTTGATCAATCGATTCCGATTGATTACAGATAAACATCTCGCTGTTGACGTTGCGAGCGATGGTATGGAAGAGACACGAAAGTCACACGTCCGTGTTTCTGGTAAAGAACGTGTTCGGGCTCGGTGTGGCGACTTACGAACTGATCTCTGCGATCGTACAAGTCATCACAGCGCAGCGCTTGAGTACCAGCCTACAGCGCAAACACGAACTCAGCACCGCCAAACAACCGACTTAACATTACGGCGCGCAGTGGCGTAGACAGAAATGTAAATTGGGAGGAAGCTCGCCTTCTTTCCCTCTTCTTGCCTTTTCCCTTTCGTTTCTTCCAGGGATGTTAAGTTCTCGAGACCAACGTGGTCTCGATACCAAATTTAATGGTCTCGTTCTTGGTCTCGTTGTTGTTGTTTTCGTTCTCGTTCTCGTTCTCATAACAATTGTTCTCGTTTTCATGCATCTTGGTTTCGTGGTCTCGTGGTCTCGAAATTCAACTATACAAAATACTTATTATTGCTCGCTCTGGTGACTTATAACTCTGGACTTAAGTGTCAAAGTGACAGCACTAATCATAAACTAAGTAGTGGCTATTAGATCTACAATAAAACTCACTCAATCGTAATTACAGAAGCTGCTCATGCAGGTGGTGTCACGAATGTAGACTACCGGCTGAGTTTTGACGCCGCTGGCCGCGCATGAGCGCAACGTCATTATGCAGAGTGGGCCATAAAAACCGTCCCCTATATTATTCTGTTCAAAATGCTACCGCATTTGTTTATATGGACAAAATGACACACCATATAAATTGCTAGTCTGTTTTGCACATTCGACCGTTAACTTCGCCCGGTGACGTTACATTGTTTTCCTCATTGTGTTTCCTGTACAGTTGGGTTGCTTTCATTTATTTTATACCATTACAAATTATTTAAAATATATTTGCACGAAATTTGCACATGTTATTCATAATTGATTATGTTTCAACGTGTGTTACTCACTTTAAATGTACATTACTCTCGGAAGACATATTAGCTAACATGACTGTAGGGGGACGGTTTTTATGGCCCACTTTGTAGTATTATACGCAAATGCTGTTAAACTGCATGCATGTGTTTGCTTGGTTCCGTGGCACAGAAATATGATAGGTGGAAAGTGAAATTTTTTTGTTTAAAAATTTCATACATGTCATAATTTTTTCGCCTTGACGCGCATATTTTGTCAGCCAATATTAATCAATAGATCAGTAAACAATAATAATGGCAAACAAGCATCCCAGCTGACAAACACACAAAAGCAGCAGTCACTTAAGTGCACTGAAATTGTCTTATATACACACATTCATTTGTAACAACTTGACAAAATGAGTGCACACAGAAGTTCAAGGGCACGTTCAGGAGGCCTTACGCTTGGCCCCTCATTTTCCCTTTATCGTCCAAATTGGCTCTTAAATATGTCCAGAATAGTAGACCAGATTTTGGTGGCGTTCTGAATCATTATCATTGAATTTTCAGTGTCGAAAATATTAAATATTTTAAGAATTCCTATACAGTGAAACGCAATCATCGCCAAATTATTTCTCTCATAGTTATTACTATTAATTATAGTATCATTGCTCAAGACATACAGTTTGTCCGTGGACAACACTGAATCGGCGAGTCTCGGCGAAAGTTTGAAATACACGCTAGACGAGGCAGTTGTAGACAATTGCGGCCACGAGCGCCAGCAGCACCAAAAACAGCAGATATGTTGATATTCCACCAGAAGATGATGACGATGATGACGTCGTATTGATGACCTCACTTTTTTGGCTGCTGATCTGTAATAAATAACAAAATAATAAGTGCTAATTTTTTACGCTGTAAACCACAAAAATGTTGACACTGTTTTGCAGTATAACTTCGAAAATTTGCAGTTAATTTACAGATGAACTGTGGAAGAATTGAAACGAGAAAGTGGTTAAAATAGTTCACGTTTGTCAAAATTGTTGTAAAATGTACATCTACTACTGATTACTAAATGCTGCTAATTTGTTACATAATTCAATTTTTACTATAAACTGTAAGCCTAGTTGAGTTTATGGACATAAGGTACTTATGTTGATGTTTGAAAAAGCGTATTTTTTTACCGTAATAAGCTATATACTTGCTGCAAAAAATAAATGGGAGAAAGAAAACAAACACCGATAATCAAAAATTAAAAAAAAGATAAAAAATACACAGGTGACAGCACAGATAAGAAGATCAGAAAACTAAACAAAAGAGAAAAAACAAATTAATCAGTCAAAAATAAGCTATTAAATCTATTAAATATGTACGTACAATTTCTGGTGCCGGACCGTTGTAAATCGCCTGGCAAACAAACAAAACCAAAATAAGTACAAATATTTGCATTGAGCTGCGACGCTTTTTACGTGAGTCAAACTAGTGACAAGAAACGATTTACAATCTTGGAAGTGGCAACTGATCGGCATCAGCTAATGATACCGCAGCGCACTATGCGGCCATCCATGGCCCGCGTCATCGAACAACTGGACCCGCAATTTGCAGCTAGCAGACATACCACTGCCTCAATAAGCCACACTAGGCCTTCACTCCGTAGCCCCTAAGCTACTATTCATTTCCCAGCCCGCTGAGGGTAGAAGGCTGAGTTGACGTGAGCTTCTTACCCAAGATTGCTTGCAAATGTTGCGCAGTGAGTTTCGAACCACCATCTAAAATTTACGAGTCCTACACTCTGTCCGTCAGACCAAGTGCACCAGCAGAGTCAAGCAGGTGTCACAGATATCTCATGAGTATTGGTTCAAACGTTAACATTTAATTCAAACAAATAACGAATAATCAATGAATTAGTCAGAATTGGAGTAGTAGGCCAATAACTTTCAGATGTAAGCCTATTGCAATTAACTCTTCTCTGTATGTTGAATTTTTTACTTTCAACTGGAGCATTTGCAACCTCCCTCATCACTGCATCAGTATGGCTAAATGCCGAGAACGAGAAGTGAAATTTTGCTTACTTTTGGAGGCTCTTCAAAAACGCAGGACAAACGCGAATGCATGACGTCGCCGGCTTTCGTCTGATGCCACTGTAAACCAAAACATGCAATATCAGCTGTCTGTGCAGTATTAAGAAAACTTTCAAGAAAATCAGTAGTCCTACGCTATTCGACTACGTGTTACGTTGTGCACATTGTGTAGCCTAACACTTAAGTTAAGGCATTATTGTTAAATGCAAAACGCATGTCGAAAAATAGAAACAGTGTTACTGCTAAAGTGTTTAGGCGAGCGAGCGAACTGTCCTGAACCGATCTGCGAACGTTTTTTCTCTTTTCTTTCTTTTGCTGCTGAGTTTTATTATGATTTGTGTTGCGGACTTTCATGATTTGTGTCCCCGATTTTGTCGCAAAGTCGGCGTAATGGAATTTGGGCTTAAGCAACGCGTGGGCTAAGAAAAATGGCGGGAAAGAAATTTGCAACTTTTCGACACACACTGCAAATTGTCAACAGGAAAGATTAGCCTATGTATACTCAATATTTTAATTTTGTCCCTAAATTTTTTCAAATCGGGGTTTTAGGCCTACCTCCAAAATTACATTTTTAGACGGAAATTTTTAAATTAACGTGTACTAACACTGAACATTCACTCTGGCGTCGCGTCGCACACATGTAAGTGGCCACTGGTCCCGTGACAGCCAGCAGACAACCAGTAGAACTTTACTGGAAGTTGTATTTTTCATTATCGTACGATGTTATAGACCTACCAGTCGTTCGAGTGAGGTGACGTCGGCTTTGTCCGGAGTGAAGATGGTTTCGACAATGAACTTGTGCTGACAGTCGGCGTCTGGACGAGCGCCGTCCGTGACCGGCTGAAGCAGTACGCTCACGTCTGTGTGGCCGTGCGGCAGAACCACGGCGATGCTAGGCTGTACGCAGTACTGACGAGGCACATTCGACTTGATCTTGAAGCAGACTTGACGCTCGCTCGGGTTACTCAGTCGCAATTTGGCCCTGATCACCTCCGTGTACGGACCTCAGTCAACAAACAACGCAGCGTGCCATTCGCTTTTATGTTGGCAGGCAAGAAACAAAATCAGTGGCCTCTATCCCCCGAAATCTGGAATCAAAATCGAGCGCAACTTCCCTCACTTTTGGACTCAAGTTTTACCCCTCCATTTTGGAATTTTTTCTTTCCTCTAGGCGGAAGATTGAAAATTGAGAAAAGGTAAAAACAGGGAGGAAAGTTTAGCCAAAGGTGTCGATTGCCCAGTAAAAACAGGGGAGAAAGTTTTGATTTACATCCTCAACATAACTTCTCCCTATTTTTTACTGGGCGCAAGCGGCGCCCACCAGGTATAAGGATAGAAGCCACTATATAAATAATACTATGTCTAATATTAAGACAGAAACGGCATAATAATGATAATGACTATTTAATCTTTATTCACAAAATTAACAGACACACCGCACCGTAACTGAACTAGACTAAACAGACACTGTTTGGTTTTCGACGAACTGACGAACGGGCAAGCACGAAGAGGCTATTGGTCATTGGCTGACGCGTACGTGAGCGTAGTCATGTAGGCCACCGACGCCGTTATACGGTGCCTACTGTAGTGCATTACTGCTTGCTCATTGGTCAGTTCGTCAAAAACTAAACCATGTCAGTTCAGTTCAGTTACGTCGCTCTGTATGCGCCTTTAAATGCAAATGCACAATACGATAAAACAAAATAAAAAAAATTAAAAGAAACAGTAATGTGCCTCTAACATGTGACAACAAACAGTTTTGCTGCAAATAGTAAGCAATGGCAAAAGCAACGACATAACCACGGGGGGTAGAGTTGTCTTGAAAGGCCGCATTACGGTTCTTACCCATCCGTCCCTTCGTTTGTCCGTCCGTCCGTCCCGCAACGTAAAGTCTTTTCCCAGCCGTAAGACTTTTCTGTTGTGTAGTTTTGATGTTGATTTTATGTTTGTGCAGAACATTTTTACTCCAAATTCACGCGAAATCGAAGTAAGCCAAGTTTGTTTTTTAAACGTCGTCTGCGCTCTCACGCGCCAGACAGACAACTTATGTCATGTTGTATGTGTTACTTTTGGCTGGTGTATATGTTGTATATATACCAATCAGCTGTTGGTTCATTTTGCCGTCGACGCCGCATACGCTTCAGACACGCGAAGGCTTTGCAGTTGCAGCTGTCAGTATTATGAATGAGGTTCACTTTTTTGCACTGCATTGTATGAGTTCCTATGTACGTACTGATACTGTATGTGCAGAAGAGATTAATGGCGAACGTTCAGTGGCCTAATTTGCACCACTCCCCAAGTCGATCTTCCGAAAAACCTAGGTAAGTCTGACATGTAAGACAATCTAAGAAAAAAGCGATTTACAAAGAATTCTAGAAAAATAACACAAAAAATCGTAAACTCCAGCCTTGAATTAATAGGAAGAACCTATATGAAGATCTTAAACGAAAATTCCTAAAAAGTTTTGTAAATGATCGCCACAGTTTTTTAAGCTATGGTCGCGGCGCACTGAAGGTGTATCGAATGACGTCAGTGTGAAGGTCACACGTACGGACGCATCATCCTTTCGGTAACCGGTACAACAGCAGCAGCAGCAACTGGCATCTGAGAGATTTCAGCGGCAAAAACCGCACTAATCTGCAGAGGCTTCTAGGCCCCTATTCTTTCAAATCTGGAATCGAAATCAGGCTCAAATCGTCCTACTTACTTTTCTTTTTCCCTTTTTCCCACCCCATTTTTTCCTCACTCCCTTTCTCTATCCTTTATCTTCCTTCTTCTTTACTATCTTTTTTCTCCCATCTTTTTTTCTCGACCTCGCGTTTCGTCATTTTTTTCTCCTTCCCGGGACTCTTATACCTTTAGTCCAGTTGGGGAACCGTGGGAGTGTGGTCCAAGCAAAGACCGGCCGCCAAACGGTTTGTGGTGCATTTTAAGCTTTAAAAAGTGTTCTCTGGTGGCAGCAATTCTGCGTGCACCTTTAACAAAACTCCTTTCCCTTATTTTTCACTGGGCACAAGCTAAGCCCACCAGGTTTAGGGAGAAGTCCCTGCTGCCCTGTGAAAGCCACGCCATTCTACCACCAGGTATCCGCTAACAGTCGTGTCGTAAGATATATAGGCCTATAAGCAGTGTTTGTCTCTCTCTCTCTCTGTCAGACGTCAATCGTTTTGCCAGTTCTCGGTTTACTTCGTGTCGTGTGCATTCCAGGCAAGCGTGTCTCTCTTACTTGCCTTGAGCAAACGGATGTCAGCAATTGTAAAAATGTTTAGGCCTAGTGCAGCCTGTTACTGAAAGTTGACCCTTCGCAAAAAATACCGTACAGAATTCGTCATAAATAATCGACAAAAGTTTCGTCTATTTTCGAAATCCCACCAGTTAGCCTGTATAAGAGTGTCGCCCTGCCAAAGCAGGCCTACCTCTTCAAAGAATGGCTCAGCTATAGGCCTATAACCCAGGGGTTCAAGTCGAGCGGTTCTATAGATTGGGCCGCCGAGATTTTGCGAGTCTCCAAAATAACAACACGAAAACAGAGCAAAAAATAGTTTGCTAAAAAAACTCAAAGCAAAGTACTGAAATAGTTGCGATTTTCGAAATTCGCTGTAAAGTATTGTCTTATATAGGCCTAAGCTAGACAGACTGGCGCTTCTAATGCAGTGCACACACGATATTTTACATCAGGTGAGCTCATCCGAAAACAAAAAACATCAAAAATCATGGCTCATGGGGCTTTGCCCTGAACTCCACCGGGAGCATAGCTAGAGTGCTGCCTATACCTAAAGTGGAAAGCCAGCAGCTAGCCCTTCCCAAAACCTCGCATCTGTTCTCGGTCCTTCCGGCTTTGCAACCGACGGCCCCTAATACCCCGTTTACACGATCGAGCAAACATCGAGCAAACATCGAGCTGGCTCGTCCAGCTAACATATAGCCAGCTCGTCGAGCCAGTTTGATCGTGTAAACGGGGTATAAGCTACGTAGCCACTGACTATAGAAACAAGGTTTCCATTAGAGATGGGATGTGCGATGCGCGGAATTCGGACGTGATGTATTCGCCCCTGATGAGCAGCAGCAGCATCTGTCAGATCCCAGCGTTCGTCACTCACTGATAACCGATATAATACCGATATGCCTACCGGTATAAGCCTATACTCCACTCGTCGTCGTTGTTTCTATGATTTATTAGTGCCTCGTAGTCGGCGGAATAAATCACTGTTACTTGACCAGTGGAAATTAAGGATTAATATCGCGATTAGTCGCTAGAATACTTAACAACCAACTTAAAGTTTAGGCCTACTCGTTAAATTTTTAATTAAAGTCATGTAAGTCACGAAAAAAGGCACTAAACAGGCGTATGATGACAGTTATTGCTGTTAGATTTCAATCAAAATTAATATAGTTAGTTGTTAATTTTTGTAAAGTAGGCCTAAGCTACTAAAATATTAACTTTGTCGTTTCCCAGTCTTTAAAGTTTAAGTTTTAACTGTGCCGTCTCTAACCGTTACAATATTACGCAGTTCAGCAGTCTTTATCTTCAGCAGTTCAGACATCACACGTATAACGGCGGTAGCCTGCCTGGCATCAAGTTATCATCAACCTTAATGTTATCAGATTTCTTATCTTGTCCCCAACGATAAGATTGACCAGTGGCGGATTAAGCACTAAGTTAACAAAGTTTCATCTTATAGGGGATACGATTTTAGGTGCCCCCGATTAAGGCAGTGATTTCACTGAACATTTTGAACCACGGACTCTGTAGCTGCTGTCCACGCGCAGAGCTCGCGCTAAAAATGGTAAATGATTATTGTTTAACAAGAAATATTTTTATCGCCCCAAACAGTAGCGAGTGAACGCAACGTACCGTGAAAAGTGAGCTGCGTAGGCGGATCTAGAACAAGCACCTGTCCGGCTGGCGATGACGTCACGGACCGACCCATTTTTCCGCCAATCGCGTCTCGATACTTCCGCTTTATCTTTGGCTTGACTTTGCAGCGAGATTGTCGATTGAACGAAATAGACTAGGTAGAGTAATTAGCAACGCTCGCGTTCTCTGCACAAATAGCCACAGATACGAAGCACAATCTTCGGTCACAGTCTGAACGGTAGTTCATAATAATAATAATAATAATACAGGATGCGGCAAAAATGTAGCCCTCTAAAGTTTTTCGCTGTTTTGTCAGCGACCGCTTGGAATTTTAATTTGGAATTTTACACGTTTATTTGCTGAAGCCTGTTACATCTAACTGCCAAATAAAATTTGATTCTGCTAAAAAATGACAAAGTTATAGACTTTTTAACATGATCGCCTACCGATTTTTTGGCATTCAAAAATGTTCATGCTAAAAATGCTATTTAATTTTTAAAAACTGGTTACACGTTACTGCCGATGATGTCACAGTGACGTTTTGACAAACAGCAATTTATATTGTTTATAAATTATCATTAAATTATTCTTCCTTTAAAGCGATCGCCGGCTGCCCACCGGATTCATCTTCCAGTAGAACGGCGCGTCAGCACATACGTAGCGCGCAACGCCGCACAGCGCACAGAACTGGCTGCGGACCAGCTGTCCAGATTTCATCACCAAAGACCAGTGGCCTCCAAATTCGCTGGATATGAACCCAATAAACTATCTTGTGTGGGGTGCAATGTTGGAAGCTTACCGCAAGCTTAAAACAAAGCCGAAGACAATCGCTGAACTCAACCAAGCGCTTCAGGTTATCTGGGGCAACCTGCCACAGGGACCGATCGACAAATCTGTGCAAGACTTCTCAAAGCAACTGAAGGCTTGTGTTGGAGCTGGCGGTGAACACTTCGAGCATTTGCAGTGACAATGAAATTCTGGCATTTGATTATTAGTTAACTGTGTTGTTTCAACGATGTTATTAAATCGGTGTTGTAGCCGGAACATTTTTGAATGCTGAAAAATCGGTAAGCGATCATGTTAAATAGTCTATAACTTCGTCATTTTTTTAACCGAATCAAATTTTATTTGGCAGTTAGATGTAACGGGTTGTACCACATGAATGAGCAAAATTTCAAATTTAAATTTTAAGCGGTTGCTAAGAAAACAGCGAAAAACTTTAGGGGGCTACTTTTTTGGCCGGACCCTGTACATTTGTATAGCGCCGTAACTTCAGAGGCGCAAGCTTCAGAGGTTCAAGCCCTGTGTTAACGGCGACTTCTCTGTTTTATCATCATCGTCATCATCGACAACCGTGGGCTCAATGCCCGTTGGTGTCTGACGCCATTCTTACTATCGCTGCCCACCGCTGCCTATCTAGGGCAGCGTGGCTTAACTCCTGCAGGGTTGTCCCAC
>Ga0209671_1007524_pt1 | contig 11308 bp, 6 predicted proteins | sample WorMetHERISLAND2_2_FD_187401 | JGI IMG/M metagenome (GOLD analysis project Ga0209671, IMG submission 187401) | Marine gutless worms symbiont microbial communities from Max Planck institute for Marine Microbiology, Germany - Olavius geniculatus... | ecosystem: Host-associated > Annelida >...
GGGTGGGAAACGAGGCCCCCAATTAAAATTTCTGGCTACGCCACTGCCTTTCCCTACTTTCTTGACGCACGACGCCGCTGCTTAGGTCGCCGAGATTTCGGCACCGCCGCGATAAAGATGTGTGAGATTTACGACCACGAAGTCAGAGCCATGCACGCTCGCCGTAAACACCGGCGGCGTCCGGCGCGCTCGTCGACTCCGCTGGTACTTGGCAAGTATAGGCAGCCAGCAGCAGCAGCAGCCACGCGAACTGTACTGTAGTCTGTATAGTTACACACGCAGAGAGAGAGAGAGCTGTGAATGAAAAATTGTCTCTGGTTTGCAGCCGCAGCTCGCCCACGTGTACGCTCTGTACTACCGGGTAGGCTACGCCAAAAAAACTGCGAACCGCACTTTCTTCTGCAGCCCGTGTATAACTTTTACGAAATACTGACAAGATTGGCGCCACTGTCGGCAGAGATCAACGCCATTTTATTCTGAACAATAACACTACGTCATTCGAATAAACATTGGAAAAAAGTGACTCCATCTAAAGATGAACTTTTGAGTTTACCGCTAGGTGGCGACGACTAGAACCTCCCGGAGGCTCCCCTACACCCCACAGTCGGCTGGAGAGGATAGTATAGGATCTGAGCCGATCTGATCGATTCTTTTGCAGTTACTTACAACTTGCAAGCCGTAAAACAAAGTGCAGGCCATGTTTTTGGCCCACCCTGTAGCTCTAGAATAGATTTAGTTAGCCCGTGGCTTCGCGTCGGTACCGTCGTTGTAAACTTGTCGGTGTTCGCGGAAATGTTGGCGGCGATAGACGCGTACAGGCAGACGGCACTGCTTAGAGAAAACACACCCGCGGGCTGCGGGATTCTGCTGCAGCGAAATAAATAATTCGAGCTTTCGAAAAGCTGTTGACCCCGCCAGAATTACTGGCCTACTTGTTATTTTTTGTCTGTTTATTGCTGTTCGAATCGCGAGACACTATAGGCAACTCAACAACAGTTGGAACGGAGCATATTATACTATAGCTGAACTAGAAAGCAGTCAGAGACCGCAGACCTCCGCCAACGCCATGTTGTTCGCCAGGTGGCAGCACCATATTCGGTTTAGCAGCGGTTTCCCTTATAACCCATTTAAAGCAATGTTAACGAAAATTGCATAGTTTCCGGATCACCCTCAAAATTGAATCACTTGTAGTTTTTGCCATTCCCGATATTCCCTGAAATTTCAGAAAGATCCTTCCATAACTTTTTGAGTTATCTTGGTCACACAGACAAACAAACTCTGGCAAAAACATAACCTCCTTAGCGGAGGTAATTATTTCCATTGTTACCAACGAAAAGATGTGCTATAATTTTACTGCAAATCGTGCAGGGCCTGTAGTGTTACGATTGCTATTTGCTAAGTCAACCAAACGCAATCGAACAGTTTTGGTTGTGTGTCTAAAAACAAACTTTAATTTTTCAACTGTGTACAGCTCTGGACGTAGCAATTATTGTACCATTTCCCTGACTCAAAAAGTCACCTTTCCATAGGCCCTACATCGGAAATATGCATGTAGGCTCAATAGGCCATACGACTTCTACGGGAAAAAGACAGCTTCAGCGATCCATTACAGATATGCATCCATAAATGAGTTATAAAACAGCGTGACTGCGATAATTTTTGAAATATGGAAATTCCAAGACATACGTGGATTTTTCTGATTATCGCGCAATGATTTCTCAAGTTATTTTTTTAAATAATTGATCGTGATGATGCATCCTATCTCAACTGTCTGCTCAGGTCATAGGAAACATCGATCGCGTATTTCACATAGTTTTGAACATTATCCGTGCCAACTGAAAAATTTAAGAGAATCCTTTATTCCGTTTTCCGTTAATCGTTATCGGAAACATTTTATATCATCAAAACAGCGTTTTATCGGACATTTTATGAGACGTTTTATTACAACTGTACTGTATTGTTATAGTGTGAGCCCCTACACATGTATTTTCGCAATCCAGCCTTTTCGCTGCAACATTAATAGACATCCATTCGTTTATACGCGCGATAGCGTACTGCTGCAGCGCATCTTAGCCACCGCGATTTTGTTCGTCTGTCCGTCACACGGGTGGATCAAAAAACGGTGCGAGCTAGGATCGCCAAATCTTCACCATCGGCTGCCTGGAAGACTCTAGTTTCAGGATCCGTAAGGCTTCTCCAAAAATTCCAAAAAGTAAAATTTGCAACGTTTCTGAGATACGGCGACTTATTAGTCGTCTTATCTCAGAAACGGTGCGAGATAGGGCTAAGGTTACTATCAATCAATAGGAAGTTCTTTTGCGCTTTTGATTGGCAATGACAGCAATGATCTTGGATGATCTTGAAAATATGAGTTTTCTTGACTTTTCTTCTCGATTTCTGGCTGCAACACACATTTCAGGAACGAACTGCGCCGAAATCACTAGAGACAGATCCGGACAACCTTGTATAAAATTTGTAGCATTAAACGTAGATTTAAACAGTCCAAGTCTCGACCGCTTAGGTTCATCGATCCACAGCTATCGCGCGTTCTCTTTGCGGTAGCTAGGCATTCTTGTTAAAACTAACAGAATAATACGGTTCTGTAACTTTCATTTATGGGACGACCCTCGTAGTTCCTATCTGTGTTTTGCGCTGCATGTAAGCCTACTGTACATGTGTGTTGATAGAAATAAACACATTTGTACATTCACGTATTCATTCAAGCTGAATGCAAGTGACAAGTTACGTACGCGTCCTCATGTCACGCAGTCTTGTGAAACATTCAAACAACAAACTTGTAGCAGTCAAGTCATAATAACGCCGGACAGAAATCACCTCTATATGTGGGCCTATACTCGCTTGTGCAACGACCAAGTTCCACTACCTCCACTTGTCGTGGACTGGCTCGACGACAAGTCGTGCAACATGCTGTAACCTACGTCATCTTGAAATGTCAAGATATTCCCAATAGTGAAGTTGTGGCAGAAGGTAGGGGGAGTCAACACTCTGAATTTTGGACATTCGGAAAATTATCTTCCAAAAATACAAAATATGGGACTGAAAATCCCCATTTTTGAGGAACGAAAGAGCAAAATTAAACTTTTGAACACCCACAAATCTCCTTTGTGGGAAAATTTCCAGGTGTCTATCGGAAAATTGCAATTTCCCGCTTCTCCCATTCCTACTTTATTAACCAACGACGACGGCGCCGGTTGCGAATTTCAAGTTTTTCGACTTTCACTACGGAACAAGTTGTATGCAACAAACTGGAGTACAACAGATCGACAAAAGTGAAGTTGTGGCCTATATGCGCGAATGCTACCGAATGCCATGCAGTATATGGAGCGCGCAGCAGTTTATAAACAGCGACCAAATAAAAACGCTGTCCTGCAGCAAATGTGAACATACAGACCGCAGTTGCACGTGACAGAACGCTACGAAAATAATTTATGAACAAGTAAAAAATCGTTTGAAACCGAACGCCACAAAAAGCGTTAAGCGTAGGCTACTTCGCTACTTCTTTTGACGGTGTCAGAATAATGTCACGATATGCTGTTTCTATTACAAGCACGGTTCCTTCGTCCGAGGACAGCTTTGGCTGAAGGCAAAAAAGATACAGTATGGCTATCAACCCTCCCGACTGACCCGACATGATCTATCCAAATAGAAACGGTCGACGTCGTGCGATAACATAAAATAAATACATTAAAATAAAACAAGTTCCTGTCTAGTATATGTCACAGGGCGAAAAGTGGGCTGCAGATTGGCAGAGAAGTTATCATCTCGGGGCATATAACAAGCTACGGCGTTGTACGACGTTTTTTTTCCGCTGCTCTCGCAGGTTGTTTTAATCTCTTTTATCGCACCGTTATCGTAGGGGTTTGCAGCAAAATAACAGAGTTGTCTTAATCGTAACTCTATTTAATGTCGTTGCAGTGTGCAGACATGCTTTGAGCGGAACATTAAGAAAGAATCGCCGCGATGAAACAGGCCTAACCCCCGGAGGGACACTAGTTGACTACGTGCACAGATGTTAGGTCAGTGAAAAATTCATCTGCTTCCGGTTGTAGCCTGGCCTATAAATAGGGACGGGGGTAACATTTTCTTTTTATGTCACGACATTCCGTGTAATATTAGCGTTAACGAGCAACACAATAAAAGTGCCGACCATAACCAAAGCCAAAACACCGCAGTCTAACAGATGTGTGATATTTAAGACCCCCCACGGAGTCGAGCCGCATGGACGCTGCAAACAGTTTTGATGCAGTAAAACTTTGAAAGCGAACAACAACAAAAAACCGCACCAATATATTGAGGGTCCAATAAAAATTTAAGGACGAAAGTTTTACTTCATGGGAACGGACGAACGGCAGCTGGAGGCGCAGACATTCTACGCCTAGTCGAATCAGTGGTTGAATTGTGAAGAATTAGCTGGGAGGGGCTGAACTTTTGGACGGCCAGAGTCTAACCAAAATTGACACGTAAATCGTAAGTATATAGTATACAGATGATCCCCACTACATAATTTGACAAGTGTGTTAGGGGGATTAAGAAAACAGTTGGGGACCAATACTAAGTTGAATAAGTGCACAGAAGTTATTACACGATGAAAAGGCACACGACATGCACGTTGCACAATTCACATGCGGCGGCGCGCTACAGTCGGTTCAGTACAGATAGAGTCAATGCTCAATAGGCCTGTTAGGCAGCGTGCATCTCAGCACTATATAAACCGTGTACGGAAAAAAACATCCCGAACATTATCGATTGTCACTTGAAGAAGGGATAACCAATTGTAATAACTTTCGGTACGATTATTTCTGGCACAACTAGCCATCAAATGATAGTTCAATATTCCACCCCACCCAATGTGTGCTTCTGCACTACCTTGGAAAAACAGAACCAACGAAATGTGAGCTGAAATGGACAGAAATACGTCAAAAAACATCACCAACATTATCGATTGTGACTTGAAGAGAAGATTGTCAGATTTTAATAATTTTTGGTGCAAACATTTTTGACATTACTAGCCATCAAATGACCATTTTAATTCCCACCTCACCAAATGTCTGCTAACATGCGAAATAGGATAAAAGCGCAATATTTCGTTCGTTTTGTTTCCCCAGGTAGTGCAGAAACAAACAATAAGTGCGGTGGAAAATTAGACAAGTCATTTGATTGCCAGTTGTGTTAGAAATATTACTGTCAAAAATTATTGAAATTTGATAATCCTTCTTTAAGTTACAATCGAAAATGTCCGGGATGTTTTTTCCCCGACACGGTGTACGTGTGTCCGTGAGGTCAGCTAAACAGTCAAGGCACACAGCTTCAAGTGAACAATAACAACGGTCCTTCATCACAGAGCTAGCTGTGACATCACAGCGCGGTCAACAACTAGCCGTGATCGTCAACACTCGCCATACATGATACGTGAAAGCTCCAACCTCAGATCTGCCGCAGCCGTATAGTTAGTTCCCAAAATAGGGTTCAACGAAAAAAAACGATAATTAATCAGACACCCAGGGTGACCAGTGTACAGCAAAATTAAAGTCTGTGAGATTTAAAGCATTTTTGTAGCACGCTTAAGCATTCTTAAACACGAAAATAACATAACCGGCCTAGTAAACACTGCAGAACAAGGCAGCGCTATGCATCAAAAGCGTACAATGAGGAACAAATGTGTTATAATACAATGCTACACAATCCCGGAGTGTCGCCCCAAATATGACTTAAGTTTTATTTTAAAATTTTACTTCAGTTTTACCTAAATAAGAATTTTTCTCGAACCTTTGGGAAATTCCTGACTTGTCCCTGACAGACGTCAAATTCTCTGGAAAAAGCTGGTTATCCGGAGTCCCCACCCTAAATCAGCAAAATTTGACATCACGGACGGAGCCCCATGCAGCTGCGCAGTGGAACGCCAGCATATGTAGTGTACACATCAACGCATTTGTAGCTCAAACTCCAACAGTTCGACTTGTCGTGGAGTTGATGGACAGCAAGTCATACAACGAGCCGTACAACATAATTCGAATTTCAGCCCTGTCTTGCTGGCTTTCAACTTTTGCACAGCAGGCCTCGTTACGGATCTCGCCCGTCCGTTCGTCCCGTGCGTGTTCATAACAGAGAACAGGGTGCAGAAAAAGTGGCGTAAATGTTTCCCAGTGGACCAACCGGTGTGCAAATTATCAGCTAAAAAGGTAAAAAAAATCAGACGGACTGCCGCATAATATACCGGCACTGAACCGACATCGTTTTTCAATTTGACCACTTGTTGTGGATTTGCTGCACCGACTTTTGCCTTGTTAAAAATGGTGTAAACAGTTCTTTACGGAAAACCCATCTCCGCTACGGAGCATCACCTGCCATAGTGCTCCAGCTGCTCAGCAGGCTGATATTTGTATAATTTTGTCATACAGGTGGCAGAGCTCTTTGTATGACTTGCTGTCCGGTAACAGATCGTCACAGTGCAAACTGTCGGGACAGCTTGCGTGGTTCACTGGGTGCGGACACCTTGGTTGGTAGGACAGTTGTGGCAGGCATCGACGGCGTCAGTAGGTGAAGGGTAACATGGACGCTTTTATACCCATGCTGCTGCTGTTAATTTTACTTACCAGGATTTAACTCAAATTCTAGAAATGCGCTATGAATGATCTTTAAACGGATTTAGCTGTGGCAATTTGAACTACTGAGTGTTCTCGTCAGCTGACATTCAGTTTCGATAAATATCTGCCGTTAATACGAAAGACCCGCAACCCAATTAACCACCCAAGGTGTCCGTCTGTACACTGCAGAGGGGACGTATGATACGACCCAAGATGTCACTGACACAATCACTGCAGTGGAGTGCGTGCTTATAGCGACTCGGTGAGACTGCACCGGCAGACGTGCGGTCGTCCGGTACACCGACGCACGCACGACGACACGGTCCGGATCCAGCACGAGCACAGACACGGCACCACGCAGTCCATGAGCGGACAGGTGCCCCGCCGTCTACCAGTGCCCCCCACTGTGCCAGTCCCAGCACAGCGGCACTGATCCCTGAATGTGGTCCTGCGGCATGTGCACAGCAGTAAGGTGCGCTGGCAGGAAGCGCAGCGACAACCGCCGCACAGTTTACACGTCACGCCAGACAGCTCGTGAGTCACGGCGGCACGCAGCGAAGACGTCGACGAACTCAGACCACCAGCACGGTCCTTGGACGACACCGCCGGCGGCACGCGCAGTCTGTACTCAGCCACGCAGCTAGACGACTTGGTCGACGCCGACGATAAATCGGACAGGCCTGCCGCGGTCTGAGACGGCAGCACGCCCGGCGACCGATCAGACAGATTGCCGCCGTAGCCGAGTCTATCGGACACGGTCGGGGGAAACAGGTCGGCGAGGCGTAGCTGCGTCGTCGGCTCTGGGCTGGTCGTGGCGGGTGAGGTTGCCGGCACGCTGACGCTGGGGTGGTCCGGGGTGATGACCGGGGCGCAGGACGAAGGTTCGTCGACGTACTCGTTGTTATCGGCCCGTCTACCTCCGCCGCTGAACGTCGGCTTTAGGTGCAGCAAGTTTACCGGTAATGACGACCGCATTTCTGTCTCCTGGTACTGGCTGCGATGTTGTTGTTGTTGTCTACGGCGTGAAGTTTCCTCGTCCACGCGTCGGCACTGAATGCACCCGGCCGCCGTGCCCCCCGTGTGACCGAAACCTACCTTGTGCCGAAACACCGCGCGACGATGCTGTACACAGCACACGAAGATTAAATAAGTTAAAAGCGCGTAACTGAACGTAACGACGTAACTGAACTGAACTAACATGCATGGTTTGGTTTTTGACGAAATGACCAATGGGCGAGCAACAATGCACTACAGTAGACATCGTCTAATGGCGTCGGTGGCATGGACGTCACTACGCGCACGTACGCGTCAACCAATGACCAATGGGCTCGACCCGCTTGCCGTTCGTCAAAAAAATAAACCGTGTCAGTTCAGTTAAGTTCAGTTAGGCCTATATGTCGCTCTGTAAACGTTGTGTATAGCTGAAAGGTTGTTTTATAAAGCTTCATCATGGAAAACCCATCGCAGAGCTACGAAGCGTCACCTGCCATATGGGATCAACGCATCAAAGTGTTACCTGCCATTCGACACAGGTGAACGCATCCCACCTTACCCCCAGCCAAACAGGCCCGACCACCGGTATTCGACTTACTTACCGGGAGGGATGGAAGGCTGAGTTGACCTTGGTGTTGGTTATATTACCTAGATTAAATATAAAAAACTTACCAGTTTACATTACTGTGTAAGGGCGACCAAGTCACACATCAAAAACAGCAGAAATCATTTTACTAGGACACAGAGTGATAGAACTACGAACTGGCTGCCCTTACAAACCATGTGACGTGACCCCATTTAACCATTTAACAAGCAGACTGTCAAACGATTAGAAGCAGAAGTTATTGTTCAGGTGAGTGGAATAACGTGGGAACTTTGCTGTGGTCGGTACAAGGACGAGACTGGCAGATTGAGCAGAGAATTCACCGGCAGCCTGGAACTCCCTGACTCCTGAACTACGAATTGAACGCCACGTCTTGGACTACGTCTTTATCTCAACCGAAAACTTACAACACTGCCGCGCGTATACCTTCAAAGTTTTTTTTGCTCTATCTGTTGCACCGTTTTACTCTTAGCTTTTATCCGATTTCCTACTTATACGTACTGCGCATTTCTGCACTGTATATTGTGGTGCCCCTGTGCTACGGATGAGGTGTGCCATACTAACTATATTATTGCTATACGATATGATATGATAAGATGACATGAATATTAATGTCGTACAGCGCTGGGGCTGAGCAGTGCGGCCGTGGTGCTGGTTGTTCCAGACAGTGTGTCCACGGCGGCAGAGTCAACTCGTCGCTGCCAGATTACGTCGTTCTGCTGGTTCTGTAGCACGGGGTCCAGCTCCACTCCCCAGCTGTCGTCACCCTGATCCAGGACGTCACCGGGCGGGGGTACGGCCGGCGCACGACGTCCATACACTGGTGGTCGTACCATGCCTGGGGCACGCGGTCGGAGAGGTGGAGGGGGAGGCCTGGGCGAGGCCGACTGCGACTGTACAGCCGTCGTCATTCCACCGCCCATGAACCTCGCCGGACACCTACATCATCAAACAATCAATCAGGAGTTTTTAAAGTGGCCATAAGTAATGCAAACTACGGCTAAGTTCACTAGAGAAAATGAGTCAGTCCAGGAAATAGTCAGGACATGATTTGGCGAAGAGATGATGGCAAAAGATGGACAACGACTCGGCAGATGACACATCGTCTGGCAGGTCAATCCATTTTGGCAACAGAATTCACAATTCACGATCAATTTATATAGCTCAGAAAGTTTCCACTGAACGAGATAGCGTCGAGATAGGACAGAGCAAACAAGATGTGTTAAAATGAACAGCTTTTTAAATGTCAATGGAGAAAATCGAATTTCTCCGATACAACGTATTGCAGACACATAAAAGCCCGGAGACTGACATCAGCATTCATTTATTTACTGAACTGCGAGCACATCGTGTGACTCAAAATCATATTAAAATATTCAAAGTTCTTAAACACATCCGTGACATGATTTATGATTATGCAATATGCAGTACAACTGCCCACAGTACATATGTGCACAAACCCAATTTAATTCTATTCTATTCAATTAACTCTTTACTTCAACGAACTCGGAAAAGTTGGCAAAAAAGTAAAATTAGCCGTAGATGTAGGCGGTCTGATTACCTTGCCTTAGAATGCAGATCGTGGACTGTTAGCAGCAGTTGTCTACAGTGGACTGCGCCGTCGCTGCTGCTGAGGCTGAGCTCACAGCATCTGCACAGCACAATCAGCCATAATGGTAGTTGCAATAATCACAGTTGTGAACTTGTGATAAACGGTTTTTACCTACTTTCCCTACGAAACGCGTTTTAACGCTCGTTTTTAATTTCTGCACCACTTTTTGTTGTGATTTTACAGATACTGATGCCATGTCTTGGCTATGGCACAGTTGTATGTCTGTCTGTCCGTCTGTATGTCACAAAAGCATGCTAGTCTGTCAAAACGACCTGAACCGCATGATCACAAAATCTTCACTGGTACGGAGAAAATTACTGTATTTACCCTGCAGTCAACTTCTGCTGGGTTTTCGATGCAAGACAAATGACCACACCGTGTAGTTCGCGGTTCACGTAGTCCTGCACTATTTTTTTCGAGATACCTTTGCATGGTGTCATCCGATTTTGCTAATTTTTGGCAAAAACGCCAGGTCACCTTGACATGTCGAGATGTTGTGCATCTGTTGCACAACATTTTCCACGACAAATCCCTTTCGAGGTTGACACACCCTGGCAAATACCACCCCCCCCCAAAAAAAAACAGCTGTTTTTCAGAATAAACTCGCCTAAAAACCGTTAAAAAACCACCGTACACTTAACGCAATTTTAGTTTCTAATGAAATATATTACCACGGCTAAGTTGTTGAAACATTTGAACTTACAAATTTGCAAATCTTGGTGTTTTTTGGTGTGGGCAGCAAACGGAAACTTGTGAATGAACCAACTAAGAAGCCATAAAAATCCCGAAACCTATCAAGTTACAAAAACCTTTCCCCCCTCCAAACCAATACCCCAAAACCCAAAAAAAACTCAAGGGGCTGGGCTTTAAAAAAAGATTTTGTTCAACGCTGAATCAACACGGAAAAAATGGAAGTGGAGTGGAGGAGAGTTTTGAGCTATAAAGCACGGCGGGAACGACGTGTCGAATCGGGCATGTCTATCACAGAGCGCAGACAGATGTTTATCATCTAGACACACGGCAGTCAAACGGACGCCACGCGCCAGCCGACCAAGCATCAGCATAGCGCCTCAGTAGCAAGGTCACACACGCGGCCGAGGATCCTATAGTGATTTCTAGCACGAACAGTGTATACCCGAAACCGGCTCCAAATCCGGATATCCATCCGACGCAACGCGTGCAACATACACAAGAAAAGTACGCAACAAACGCAGCTGACGTAACAACCAAAACGCGAAGAGAGAAGCGCTCGGTCGCTGAATCTGTTGCGTCAGCTGCGGTCGCTGCGTTACGTCAGTTGCGTACGCTGCGCTGGATTCATTAATTATCTCCGCCAAGGAGGTAATGTTTTTGCCGGTTTTTGTTTGTTTGTCTGTGAGTCAGCAAGATAACTCGAGTTATGGACGGATCTTTCTGAAATTTTGAGGGTATGTTGGGCATGGCACAAACTACCAGTGATTCAATTTTGGGGGTGATCCGGCAGGAATCCTGGAT
>Ga0209671_1007526_pt1 | contig 11308 bp, 7 predicted proteins | sample WorMetHERISLAND2_2_FD_187401 | JGI IMG/M metagenome (GOLD analysis project Ga0209671, IMG submission 187401) | Marine gutless worms symbiont microbial communities from Max Planck institute for Marine Microbiology, Germany - Olavius geniculatus... | ecosystem: Host-associated > Annelida >...
CATTTATATAGCGCACTATCATTTCAAAGAAATTGTGAATGATTGCCCAGACATAAAATTTCCCAGCAGTCTGTCAACCTTACACTTGGCTGAATGAGGAGGCTACTGGCACTGTTGGAAAGCAGGTTCAGTGGAATCGTCTTCGATGGTTTGGACATGTGTGCCGAATGGACGATTCCCGCCTGCCAAAATAGTTCTTATAGGCGGAGCATCTGGTTGGTTAGCATTGCCCACCCAATGCACCAAGGAAACAATGGAAAAATCAGGTCACTGCCAACATGACAACTCATCTTCCCAGGCGTCTTCACCGTGATCCCATGACGGTAAATGCCAGCATGGTACACGGCAGGGTTGCAGTAAAACATGACGGGCATCAACCGACGCCATGACCAATCAAGTGAGTATGCACATCCAGATGTCACGAGCATTGTTAGATAAGCGCTGATCTAATCCGCATGCAGAGCACATGCTAAAAAGCCTCTTATCCTTAGTGAAACAGAAATTGAATACATGCAAAAGTGGACCACCCTGGTGCAGTACAAAGCTATTTCAATTCAGCCAATGACAATCATAAGCAGTTAATTTGCCAATTGCTCCAACAGTATGCAAATTAATTTCAATAACATGCCAGTGATAACTATTACATAGTCCCAGTGCCCAAACGGTGGTGCCAAAATGTCACATACCCAGCAAAAGAATCATTTAGACGATGAATGTTTTCACAGAGTTTGAGTGAATTGATAAAAAGAGCTCAGAAACAATTAGTAATGTGAAATAAAATGTTAAAAATGCTCTGGCCCACAATGTGAGTGATGTTGGCTGTAAAAATCACATTCGGTATTTAATGGGCTATCAAACATTAGCTACTGAAATTGATGCTCGTAGCATTGGATTTTTAGGAAAGCAACGGGTATCTAATAACTCTGTCATGCACTTACTGTATGATGCATTTGGTCATGCTAAACTGTAAAGTAAAAAATTTTAGTTGTAATTAGTTTGTCAATTTTTACTCCTCACGCACTGCATTCCTAATGCAGCGAAGAGGAGTATATGAGATCAGTGTAATATTAAAAACTGACTGACGACCGACTTCTGTTCCTTGAAGAGCCTTACTGGAAGAACTTCAAATGGCCGTATCTCCATAACGGTGCTAGATAGACGCATGGTCACTATGTACCACCCATAGGAAGTCGACCTCCGGGAGTCGAATGGTCACGCGACCTATGACGCCACGTGACTCCAAAAAATCAAGGTCGTGACCCCATTACCTTTGAGGCACTGTATCTCCGTAATGGTGCCAGATAGACGAATGTGTTGAGGTATAACAAGACAAATGGCAACTGGCATCATTGACCATTATTGGAAATTTTTCCTCTCAGTTCCTAAAATCGGGCAATATTTTACGAATTTTAGGGAGACAATTTCCAATAACGACCTCAATGCCAGTCACTATTAGTATAATATTAAACAGGTCTCAATTAGACACTGGGTCGCTAATACAAGCCAAAAGAAATGAAAAAGCTTTTAAAAGAATACATAAGAAAATGATGCGAGCAAGGAGTACATTAGATTGATCACAATCTAATAATATTTTTTGTTCTTTTTATCTGCTGTTCTATTTTGTCTATGCATACTCTATTTTGCTACATTTTTAAAGGAGAAATACAGTTTCAAAAAAGCTTCAAAATATGAAATCATACAAATACGTAGTTAAGACAACAAACCTTGACAATGTTTGGGTCAGTGAACAGATCATTGAGAATGTGGATGTGCTCGCGGAGTTTGAGTGCATCAATTACAAAATCTTCTGACCGTGTGGAGATCTGAACCAGACACGTGATGCCTTGGTACGTACGATATGAATGATGCTAAAACACAACAACAACAACAATAGTTGTACAGAGTAAACTGGGTCACAAAAATACCCGACCCTTGTTACATTTTTAAACAACTTCAACAACCCTAATTCAACGTCAAGAAAAAATTGTCACAGCGCTCATTACTTTGCGAAAAATATTAAAAACAGAGTACCAACTGATATTTTTCTGTTACACCGACATTGCACAGAGCTAATACTAGAGCTTTGCATAAGCTGCCCAGACGTTGGGCCAGGCAAAGCTTGAAATTTCTTCTAAAAATCGAGCCTGGCTGGGCCGGGCAAAGCCAGATCGAATAGTTAAGCCGGGCCAGACCAAACAAGAAATTTTGGCCCAGGCAGGGCTCTAGTAAATATACTCCCAACAAAACAACAACGTCAGTCACGAAATCACAAGTTGCTTTGACACTAACGTTACCAAACTAATGATTAGCAACATCACAGTCAGAAGTTACGGCAGATGTTCAAACTGACGTCTTTTTACTTAGTCACAGGCTGGAGACGTCTTATTCATTCATCACATGGCCCTGCAACCGTAGTTATTTCATTTATTTATTCAGTTTATGCACTTCGGTGCCTCTAAAGCTCTGCATGTGATGCTATTAATATAATATTATATAATATATTAATCAAGCAGCTGTACCAACCTCCGTATCAACTGCAATCTCCGTCTGAGTCTTTAGCATGTCACAAAGCTTCAAAAGTTGTTCCTCAGTAGAGACGAGAGTCAATGGCGTCGTATCCAATGGCAGCACATCCTGTGACAGTCAAACAACGTGTACAAGTGAAAGATCAAGGCCAAAGGTTGTCTATTAAGATAACCAATCTCTCAAAGCATCACCTGCAATATAGGATCACAGTGCTACCTGCCACCCAAAACAGGTGAATGCGATCCACCAAAGCCAAGGCAGACAGACCAGTATTCAATTTATCAACCCCAGAATTTGAAAATGTGATAGTGGAAGAACAGATGGGAGGGGAGGAAGACGGCATCGGAGACTGAAGTATCTAGATAGCTAGAGCAAATCATGGAATGATAAAGTGAGGCCAACACAGCTCATCGGGGATTCAGAAGACAGATTGCTCTAGCAGTGCACGGTTGCCAACATCATCAACGACAGCACGGCAACATGACATAACATGATCCCACAGGGATGGAAGGCTGAGTTGACGTGGATGGTTAGATGTATACCAATGTGGTTTAAGTGTCCTTTGCCCTGGGTAGTTCTTGCATAGTACTACCCAATTTTGCAACAACTTCATACGTATTCACAGCTTGGTACCATTCATGCAGTAACTGCCAGTAACTTATAGCTATAGCAGAAAAGTAATGTAAAATCAGTACCAACCTGTATTTGTGCCTTATCCAGAAATCTCTCATTGGGAATGTAGTTGTCAAGTTCAAACTGATACGGATGTGGATAGCTGCAGTCAAATACAGTCAGAATACTGAATGCCTTTCTTCATCAAAATGCCGCAAAAAGATGACACACAAAATAAAATACACACAGGAATTTAAAACACTACAAACTCAAAAATAGCACGTCAAGGTACAAGTTTACATAAAGTTCAAACATTCTCCTTGACTAATTCGACTGCTGACAACTTGTTCAGAATGAATGACACATACCATCGAAAAAAAATGAGAAAATAATGACACAGCAACAGTATACAGCACAGAATTACGAGACAGGCAAACAATGATAAAAATTAATTTGTTCAATCGCAATAAAATGAGTAAAATACAAGTGACCAAAACTGAATAAAACAACTTGCACTCATTAGAGTAGAATAAATTTCCAATTAGATTATTCCAACAACCATGTATTTCATGCCTTGTTTCCAGTGACTTTGGCACAGAAGAAATACTAGTTCTAAGAGAGAAAAAATGCAACAAATGTTTTTATATCATAATCACCTAATTACCAAATAGCCATGTGGTAATTCAATGGATGAATACTGCATTCAATTCCGCACATTTTTAGATCAAAGTCTCATTATGTTCGAAGCTTTTCAGCCAATGAGTAGCCCCTAGTGTAATGAGTTTGTGTTTTTGCAGTCATTCTCTACGTTATTAAATAAGATGAACATTTTTCTGTTAATCACTTTCAATTTCTGCATGTAACTAAAAGGAACTAGCACTGCACATCCAAACAAAACCACAAAAACCCAATTTAAAGAACCCAAAACCCTGCTGGATTAAGCTTATTCTTAAAAAAACAGAGCTTTTCTTGATCCTTGAAACCTGTCAGCTGCACACTTGAAATTGAAAAAAACTAGATGTTATAACTAAGACACTACAGTTCAAATTAGGGAACATTTCAATGCTTACCTATGATCTGCTTCATCGGCATCTTCTGATGCTGCGACTACTAAACTGTCTGCATCATACAAATGAACAAATAGCTGGTTCATTAACTCGTCAAACAAACCTTTTTATGGATTTACCAAAATGGCACCCGACTAATACACAAGTACATATACCCATACGGCGCAAACCGAATTAGTAATGAGATTGAAGTTCTATGCAATTTATCAGGATCACAGGGTGGGACTGATCTCCATTTCCTTAGCCCTCAGCCAGACACCAGTTTACACTGACAGACCACGGACACAAGGCTAGTGCATCACGCAGTGTACAAGCTCACGCCCTAGTAGTGTGCACTACGCCCAACCAAGAATGGATGGCCATTGGCCAGCCAAAGCCAATGTGGATGACTCCCGATCCAATTAGTAACCAGAAACGTGATCAGTAGCCAAGCAGCTAGGTGTGCTTGCCTAGCCACTTGGCAAGCACACCAAGCACCTCGCATAGATGCTTGCTGCCGTTTGTTTACAAACAATGGATGATGCAATACTACATAATAGTGCAAATCATTGTATATTTTCGTTTTGTCAGCGCGGCATGTTTTGAATATGTGTTTCTGGCATTACGCTGTTCTGTTACTGACAAATTGCACCGCAAATGAATAAGAATTATTTACACATTTTGGAAATTTATTCGTTCAACCTTCGTTATGTTTTCACGTAGCAAGCCGGCAAACATCATGAATATTCATGCTGTCTATGAGCAAGCGAACCATTCAGTAGGCAGCTTGGAAAGCACACCAAGCTGCTTGGCTACTGAACATGCCTCGGGTCAAATGCAGAACAACCGCATTGATCAATATCAAAGTCATTACCAGTACTGCAAACTGGTACCCACTTCAGACTAAGTACAAATTCTAGCAAAATTCCATGAATGATGCTAACACTATTACTGCTGCAATTGCAACAGTTGTTCGTGGTAGCTGTAGCAAGTTATAATCGATGGTGTAGATAGTTCTTCTATTTGCTTTTTAACTTTTTTGATAATTCAGCTAACTAAAATCAACCGACACAATCAACTTTGTTACTCTGTTTCAACAACAGCAAAAATGCTAGTATCAGCATGCACCTGTTAGTGACTTCAGGGCATTCGGCTTTGAGGTAATTTTAGGCACAAAAGGTCTGTCGGAGTTGTCAATTTTATCCTTGAACTGTGACTGAGGTCGTGTGATGTGCCTCGCAGTCAGAAGTCGGTAGCCAGGACTTCGCTTGGTCGATGATGGCATCAGCTGCACAGGATCACAGAGAACAACAAAGGTAAAGGTTTAAAAAGGTAAAGGTGGAGTATAGCTCTTAATAGGAAACCCAAAACAGAGCTACAAAGCATCACCTACCATATGGGATCACACAGCGTTACCTGCCACCTGATACAGGTAAACGTGCCCCACCTCAACCCCAGCTAGACAGGTCAGTACTCGATTTACCTACTCTTGAAGGATAGAAGGCTGAGTTGACCTTGGTGTTGGTTACATACCTAGATGGTTTACCTGTCCACAGACAGTCACCCATCCAAGTAGTAAAACCTGATAGTGACCCAACCAAAATAGGAAAAATCTGAAATATAAATTTTGTAAAGAATTAAATTCTACACATTTGTGGAAATTTTTTTGATGATAACATCATTATTGTGACATCAGTTGTTAATAGAACACAGTCCATTTGTGCATTATTTTCTCCACCTGTAATCTATAACTTACAAGTGACAAACAGCATAAAAGGGACAAAAAAATAAATAAACTAAACAAGTTAATGTCATATCTTAAAATGTTAAACGTTGTTGTTTCATTATTCAACATATCGTCTGAGTTCGTTCAAACATTTGTCCTATCTGTCAACAAACTTCTGAATGTCTGAGGCAAAGAATGATTCTGGCTTATGTCGAAACCACTAACGAACGTCTGATTGCACCGCAGTATGATGCAAATTTCTGCCCATCTAGCATATTCTTACACAAAACGTGTACTGTTTGGCATTGATAAACACTTGTTGCCTTATACGGGATGTATATCAGAGTGAATCAGATTCGCACATTAAGTTTTTGCCGACAAAAAAAATACAATAAGGACACGCTGTTCTTTATAAGACAATTTCAGTGGCAATGTCGCCGTATTTAATGTTTATAAATGACGTCACATTGATGTCATCGAAATAAATCTCACTGCTGGTAGTCAGAATTAATTTCCCTACAAAACGTATATTTCAAATTTTTCTTATTTTAGGAATTAATTAAATGGCGCTATTTTGTCAACTTATTTATCAAGCAACCCTCGTGCAGCCCATCATGGTGGAATCACTGGACCCCATGCATGAGTCAGCAAGACAGTTTCTTGCCGAACTTGGGCGGAAGATCTCAGTGCGTTCAAGGGATGACCGAGAAGGTACTTTTTGTTTCAGCATATTTCAGTTTTGTTGTTTCATTTCAATTCTATTTTGTTGCGCGACAGTTTTGTTTCAGTTGACGATCGGTCTATCCGCTTGATATAGCTAATTTCTGAAACATCTTTGGATTTTTCCAATGGTTAAAAAATAATAATAATAATAATAAGAGACAATTTATATGGTACCATAAAATATCATATAAAGAAAAGCAAGGGCGCATAACAAAACTTGTGAAATGGATACAATAATGTCAATAATGTTGTGATTATAACTACTGATGCTAACCTTGTTCCAGCCACCGGAAGTCGGTTGTTTTGGTGTTTTTGACACAACAACCAACTCTGCTTCTTTAGCCCTCACACCGGCTGCTTCGTCCAGTAATGTACCCTGCAGCACATCCATTCGCGAGCCATCCTCTCTTGTACTTCAATAACAGTAAAGTCGTTCATAGCACTGTAAAAACTAAATATTAAAAAATCAATGAACCTAAGGTCGCATCTCAAGAAAAAATACCAACTCTTTCAGCTCCATGGACATGGACCTTTTTTTTACAAAATCACACAACATTTGCAACAAACATTGGCAGAAATGTAACTGTTAACTGTTAACAGGCCATCATGAAGGTAAGTCAAGATATTTAAGCAGGGCTACACTTACAACTCTTTCAAGCAGCTGATCGTTAGCATCAACAAGAACATCAAATCTGTCTTCAGCATCCATCATCTCACTGTTGGCTGCAATGCTGCCTCGAGCGCCATGATAATGCATCACTGACTGAATCCTACGGAACAGATGCAAAACAAATAAAACAGTAGCAAGACTTTATATGCACATTACCTGTGTTTTACAACTTAATAAAAGCATAAACTACTCGGATTTATTTTTACCTTCTTGTGTGCTCTGCCTAAGGCAGGTTCAGCTGATGAGTGATGACGATGGCTATTTCGGAATAGAAACAGAATATTTACAAATAGAAAATTATAAGATTCATGCTGTTATATATCTTCAACATTCAGATCATTTTCCAGCACTATCCATGTCTGCTATTTTTGAGGTAAAAAGTTGAGGAATTTACAGTGGAGCTATGTAACATAAAATTAATACACATATTTATATAAGTGAACTCTTACAGCTGCAGCAAGCGAGTTTCCTGCATCTGGGTGTACTGCTGAAACGATGTGTAACTGGAATAATAGTCAAAGTCGTTCCCGGAACTTGGCAACTCATTGGAACTTCGTACTGCTGCCATAATAGTCTTCAGTGCTTCCTGGTATCAACAGAAACAACTCACACAATCAATAAATGAAATAAATCGCCAATTAACTATGTAATCATGAAATGCACTTAAAAGTGTGAATAATGACAATGTGCTACATAAATAATACGAAACTCCAAAAATTCGTCATAATCTTCCCAAAATTTCCCAACGATCACACAAAATTTTCCACAAAAAATAAAGACCGGTGCTATGATCACGAATTCGTGATCGCGTCTGCAGATTGCCTATGATCACGACTTTCGTAGGAGCCTGCCTCACGGCCATAGGCAGCCTCTTACGGCAGCCGTGATCATGGCAGCTAGCAACTGATAAGATCAACCTTAGCAAGGTACAATGCCAAGGTATCACGCCTTCACACCAGTCCGCCAGTCAAGCCTGGCAGCACTAGGTTCGAATTCATAACCAATGTTGCAACCTTAATTTGGGTGTACATTTATGGCTACATAATTGTACGATTTGCACGCTAAAAATTTAATAACTGAATAAGCTGCAATAACTAACCCTAACCACTAGCGCCACCTATCTAACGCCACCTGTCTAATCTATGCCCATGCCCAGCGATGTTCTAAAAATAGCTAACCACTGTATTGGCTCTTCCTATTGGCTGCTGCAATCGGCGAACTATGATCACGAATTCGTGATCATAGACACTTCCAAAAATAAAACATTTCCTATCGGAATTGTGGACAGTATTCTCTGCATGAAAGATAATATTTTGTTAAGTATGTGCTATGTACTGATAATACAATACAATACAACACAATTCAAAGTGAATAATTCCTATGCCACCACAGCTTCAATTCAACCGCAACTATCGAAATTTCACTGCATTTCAGGGCAGTACTCAACGAGTACAATAAACATGTGAACGCTGGACGTAAAAATACTAAACACGTACTTGCAGCACTACAAACTGACTCCACCGACATCAGTTACAGATCTGCTAGACAAAAATCATCGATTTTATAATGCAGCAAAACAGTCACATGTAAACATAGGGCCCCTGCATTCTATTGAGACGTAGCCACTATTAACTCGTACATAACATTCGATGCCAGTAAGTCACTACGAAAGAATGTTACCTGCGAAAACTGATTAACATCTTTGTAGCCACAGATTGCACTCTGATCATCAGAATTTTCCGAGTTTACTTCGTTTCCATCGCTACTCATGGAGCTCGCCATGTTTGTTTATCTTTTTCACTCACAAAACAAAATAAGTAATCAACATTTATTTCCACCTACACCGTGCAGGGAGTGAACACTCCATGACAGTGTGTCAAAAAAAGGTCAAAATTGTTTTTGTCATAACTTTGTCAGCTGGGGAAAGGGATACCACCATTTCTCACCCCATTTACTCCTACGTCGCTTCGTTCTTGGCGCCTGCAGCTCCTCACCTTAAGTTAAAAGAGAAACTAGCTCCAAGGACTTAGGGGGATATAAACGCCCCTGTGTTGAGTCACTTGAGTGTTGCCTCATTTGGGCAATTTTACACTTCCACCTGCTTTGTCGTTCGCTTGATTTTTGCATTTAACTACAAAAAGCCAAGTGTCACCAAAGTGGGTGTCCAGTCGACTTTCCGAAAAAATGCCCTGGTTTGGCCGCAATTTTAACTGCAAAGTTACTGCCTGCAGCCATTATCTACGTGCGCCGAATTACCGTATCGAATCCTAGCGTTAACTGCAGCATTTGATATCGCAGTGTCACTATAGCGTGCATAGAGTTGCAGCCACTCTGGGAAATCGCTTTCTTTCCGCGACCGGAAGTCAGACGTTGAATATAGGCGATACGGTCGGCCCACACAGCTACAGCTGGGCTTCTTGCCCAATAATCATGGAAGTGGCTTCGCCATATCTAGTGAAAATGTTAACATTAATGTCACAATAATGGGTCCCATGCAGGTCTGTGCGCTGAAAATTTACTTATTCAGGAAAGCTAGATCCTTAAACAGTTTTTTGTGCGCATGACAAAAAGTCCAGTATTGCTGTTTTGGCTGTTTTGGCATTTTTGTGCTTTGTCTGCATGTTTGAAATTCATTAGCCCTATATTGTGTGCAGAACTGTGCCCAATAAGCAAGAAAAGAACAAAAAGACAGACAGACAGACAGGGAATAATTAGATCCAATAACGGATAATCGAATATCTCAATCACGAAATACGACTGCCGCTTAAAACCGTCAACTCGAAATTCGCTGCAATGCGATGGCATGCAAATATTATGATATGATGTGACGCATAATTCGCTGGCGCGGTGAAATTCATCACAGTTTAGCTGCTCAGCGCGTCAGCTGTATTTGACGCACCTGCATTGGCCGCGTCGCTAGAGTAACGGCTAGACGTTACCTGCAATCATAATGTATGAAACGCCGCATGCGTCTTTATCTGAAGCGATAATTTCTGAACTTGTAGCAATTTGTCTATAGGTCACCAATGTTAAGTAAGTTTACATCGAGAGTGCGATTATGACCAGCGAAAATCCTATAATCTAGCAATTAATATTGACATTCGCGCACATGCAATTCCTTTGTACGCAACAACCAAATTTATACGCCGACGACAATGAGCCGACAATGACAATAAGTCATAGGCCTAGCCGAATTACGGACGGGCGGACAGACGGAAGAACGAAAGAAGACAACTCATTTACGACGCCAATACCACGCTAGACAGTAGGAATATACGAGTACCTCGTAATGCATAGGCCTATTATAGCTGTCATTCATTATATATTATGCGAGTGTGACGTAAACTTAAAAGGTGTTGGAAAGTGCTAATTTAATGACTTTGCTCTGACGGTGTGTTCTGGATGCGTGGTAAACAGACTCGAAACACGTTTCAACGGTGACGCTCGTGAAATTATCGGCAAACACTGTGGTGAGAGATCTATAGAAGGACAAAGATAATCATAAAATGATGAAATAATAATAACTGATTGCGGTAACAACGCGGCGTATTTAGATGAGTTCGGCCGTCCGTAGCGCGACGTCTGGGGCCGCTCTGTATACGCCCTACGCGTCTGAGCGTGTTGGCATTGCGCCACGCTTGACTACCGACGCTTGTTTTGCGACTACAAACACTACCAGGTTACGTAGGCCTAGCGGACTTCATTGACAAAATATTGTGTATTTAATACATATCATTCGTTCTACTTCTTCCAAGTTCAATAGAACCGGCTGAGGCTACATTTGTCGCACCTGTATTAATTCAGGTAAGTCGTTTACCGGTATTCACCTGTGCGGTGCTCTGCATGTGCAGCATGGTGCGTTCGTTGTCGTTGGTTACGTGCAAGCAATGGATTGGCCTACGTGCCGGCCGGCTCGCATGCCAAATCAGTAATCAGTAATGGAGATAAACGGATGCAGGCACTAAAAGTCCCTCTATATCCGTATCATGATATAATAAATTATAC
>Ga0209671_1007527_pt1 | contig 11308 bp, 6 predicted proteins | sample WorMetHERISLAND2_2_FD_187401 | JGI IMG/M metagenome (GOLD analysis project Ga0209671, IMG submission 187401) | Marine gutless worms symbiont microbial communities from Max Planck institute for Marine Microbiology, Germany - Olavius geniculatus... | ecosystem: Host-associated > Annelida >...
AAAGCGTGAACGGGTGTAGGACATTTCCCCCCCCCCGGACGTTTCCCCCCGCTTTTTTGCACACCCGGACATTTCCCCTGAGTGTATACGTATGTGTCAATCGTATACATTTGTGACCAAATAGTATCCAAATGTATTGATTTCTCAACATACAATATATACAACATATATACAGTTATATTAGATTGCCACTGTCAAAATTTGAAATGTCACTGAAAAGTAATTAAGTAATTTAAATAAGCTGAATGCAAAAGTTCATAGAAAAGTGTGCCACTGTCACTCGAAGCGGACGGTGTGCGCGACCGCACGCAGAGTGTCCTCCACGGACTTCTGTCCATCGCGACGTGCGGCACAGATGGCGTGGAGCTGACGCTGCAAAGTCTGAGTTGACTTCTTGAGACGCTTGGCCGGCGGCTGGCCACGCGCGTTCTGCAGCAGTGTCGTACACGCCGCGGTAGCATCCTGCTGCAGGGATTCTATGGCACACCAGATCGACGGGTGGTTGTGCCCGACTAACACTGCGAACCCCCGATTCCACGCCTCGCACTGGTTATTCGTCCTGTCGTCACCGTTCAGCGTGGGGACATGTACGGTCCACATGGACACCGGGAACAGCGGCGGCAGCAGACGCAACGTGGTGCGTGGAACAGAGGCGCCGCCGTCGTCGTCGTCGTTGTCGTCGTCAGCTGCTGCAGCCGGTCTCTGCACGCGACGCGCTCCCCCGTTGACGTATGTTGCTTTGAAATATGCCAGGAACGTCTGCAGCTTGGGTTGGGTAGCATTTCGCCTAATCCCATTTTGTCTGATCTTTTTTTGATAGGCGGACCAACAACAACGACTTGTTTTTTTGTTTTTTTTGCGTCTTTTACAAGCTTTGTTTTGTCGTTCATCATTTTTCTATACCATTTTTGGCCTACCGTAAGTAAGTATACGACGGGTGTCGTCTCATTTCGCCTAATCTCATTTCGCGTCGTATGCTTACCCTAACCCTAACCCTAACCCCAGTTCGATTTCGGTTGGGGCTCTGCAGTAGACCCAACTGGGGGAGCGATTAGGCGAAATGAGATTAGGCGAAATGCTACGACACCGCAGCTTGTCTGCCTCCTCTACGTCGGGAACGCAGCTGTGCAGCGTCTGCATGCCGTTGCAAGGAATTTCTGCTCAGGCTTAGTGTGAAAAATTTTCTGATGTGCTGTAGGCTTGGGGAGAAATGTCCGGATATGCAAAAAAGCGAGGGGAAACGTCCGGGGGGAATGTCCGTCTTCCGCGTGAACGCCGCCACTGTTTGTTGCAAGGAATGGTCCATTGGAAACGCTGGTATCTCTGTCTGGACGCTCTGCCACTTTGCAAGTTTGCAGGACTTAATCTGTGTTGGTACTGTCTGGTATACTGTCTGGTACCGCGTATAGCGGCACTTATTTTTGATTTTTGATTTGGTGCCAGGATTTGATGCACATGGGGAGAGTACGGAAGTTGAAACTAAGAGAAAATAATTTAAGGATGACGCGCAAGAACACAATGATTTTGTACAGTAAGCAGATGATGTGGCAGAGAATAGGCTATAACGTTGCTTTTACTTGATAGGCAACCACTGCCGCGTGGAATCAAATGTGAGTTTGTGCGACTCTAAAGTGACTTGAAAAAAAATTGGAATTCGAGGGGCACGTGCATGCCGCAGTGTCCGTCCAGTGTAGATGGAACGTTTAGGCATAAGAAATCTCACATCAAAGCCTCTGGTCACCGGGAAGGAGAAGGAGGAGTCATAAGCGCATGCAGTGTCTTGCAGTGCTGACGGAGGTTAACCATCGGTTAGGCGCGCTAGTTCGTCGAATCATTCAGCGTTCGACCTGATGGTAACGTCGCGAGCCGTGTCTGTCTGTCTGTCTCTCTTCACGGGTCGTCCGTTGCTGTGCGGTCAGCGACGCGCTGCGATGTCGGCGATCAGGAGTCGGGTGTTACAGCCACGCTCCGTTGACCAAAGCCGTCCAGCCGGCGGGCGTCTTAGGCCGCAGTATACGGGCTTGCTCGCCGTCTGTCTCTCTGTCCATCCGTCCGCCCGTCTGTTTCGTACGCGTGCCCCTAACTCGGAAACAGAAAGGCGCAGCCTTTTAGAAGAAGAAGATTCGCACAGACAACTAGGTACTTTGCGAGGGAGCTCATCTCCTTTTGTCGCTTTGAGCCGGCGAGGGTTAGACGCAGTTAAATTAGCATACAAGTTTTATACAACCCAAATTGGCCGGATGACATATAGAAAACCCAAAAGTTGTTAAAACGTTTTCCAGGGGAGGATTACATTAGATTGGTTGCAATCTAAGATGATTTGTAATTGTTTTTGTTCTAGTTAATGACGCTGATGTGTCACGTCTGTGCTGCAGGCCGATGGACGTGATGAATCCTGGGTTTGTTGATATTGATGACGTCACTGATGACGACGACGATGACGTCATACTCAGTGACGAGGAAGACTGCTTCGCCGCAGCCGACTACGTCACTTACTACGTCAGTTAATGCGTATAAATAATTTAAATATGTAAAAAAATATATAACACATCGTACTTTATCTTCTTTCTTTTACAGTTTTAGTAGATAAAGTAACAGCGGTCAAAGTAAGATCTAGCAAAAGCCGGCGTCGCTGATCGACGTTGTCACCTGGTAAATCATAAGTTATTTTTTGTCCTAAGTCGGAAGCAATTTTGTGTTTTTTAGGTAGGGGTTCAAATCCCAAATCTCCCCTTTGCCTCAGATTCAAGGACCTCAATCTACAGGACGCAGTGTGTCATTGGATAGGGCCTACCACGTGTGTACTCCCAAATGACATGTAAATCGGTCGAACGGTTTAAGCAGGGAACACGAACGTGTTAGACAGACAGACGACAGGCAGACCGCGCTACGTAGAAATGTGTCGCAATAGGCGGAATCGACATTCAGCGATTCTGCCTGAAAATTTAACTAACTAATCTAAACTGTACATGTACATAAAGATTAAATATAGGTCTAGTTCGCCTGACTGAGGCAGGCTTCTGCACTCTTGACTTAGCGAGCACTGGTCATGATGATTATGAACGTTGATGACCATAGCTATAATGAGATGGGCCATTGGCCAGGGGTCGGTCCAAAGTATATGTCCAGGTCATCGGTTCACCGCGTGTATGTAATGTACAGTGTACATTTACACACGTGCTGTTTGGAAGTACTGCCGGCTTAACCCTTTATCATTCGTTGATAGAGAAGATAGAAAAGTACGCAAAGTGTGTTAGTATGTCAACTCACGGGATAGAGTCTGGTTGGTTGCTGATCTAATGTCGATTGTGTATTAAATTATATAATTTTGTAACTGTCTCACGAAAGAATTGGTGATATGCTTTATAGGCGGCCAAAAAAAGTGCCGCTATGCCATACCAGTCCATACCTTTTTGTGTACGCATTTTTCTTTGATTTTCGCGCGCCGTCGCTGGAACGTTGGCTCGGTGGCGACGGCGTAACGGTACGATGTCAGATTTGCGATCCAGAGGTCGTTGGTTGGACTTTCAGTCCGGTCGCTATCAAGTGCTTAACTGCCTGGATGGATGACTGTCTGCGGATAGTAAGCCATTTACGTCACCAAAGTCAACTCAGCCTTCCATCTCTCTGTGGTAGGTAAATCGACTACCAGCCCTCTGGCAGTCTGGCTAGGGTTACGGCGGGGCGCGTTTACCTGTATCTGGTGGCAGGTAACAAGTTACAATAACGTGGGATCCCATGCGGCAGGTGACGCTTCGTAGCTGTAAGTTGGGTTAGCTAGCAGCTATAAGACAACCTGTAACTTTAAACATTTTTCTTGCTACTAGAAGGGCACTCCACATATGGTTGGGTGGTCGAATATTTGAGACTCGTGTTGTCTTTTACGTTGTCGAAGACAAAAAGGCCCTCCTCACGGACACATTTTTTGTTGATTTCCACGCGCAGTCGCTGGAGCGGGTTAACATTAATGCATATATGTACACGTACGGCAGCAGTTAATACTCGCCTCGTCTGTGAACATCAAAGGGATGCCGCCGCCAGTCGTCGCTTTGATGTCGCCGATCTGCCACAGAACGATGTAAGATAACGCGCTCCCGTGCGGGGCGACGATGATAAATAGTGATGGGTCGGTGTGTCGATATTGTCGATATATCGCGGTATTGACTCGCAGCGGCTTCTGGCGCAGTTCTCTGTTGTTAATCTATGACATTCTCACATCATTTTCTCGTTATTTGTTGGGTAATTATGAACGATACTAAAGATGAAATTTCTTAGTCTCTAAGGGATCTAATGCATCGCACGGTGTGCCTGTTTACGTTTTAGCTTTCGCTGGTACTCGTTCCGCTCACACACGGAGGATGGCCAGGCTGAGTTGACCTGGGTGGCTGGCTACGTACCGAGATGATTTACCCGGCAGTCACCCATCCAAGTATTAACCGGGCTCGGCGTTGATTAACTTCGTTGATGTGACCAACGACGTTACCAACGAAGCCAAACCGCCGCAACCCAGACCGAAGCAAGCAAAGACAATAATTCGTAAGATATCGATATCGTATCGAAATTAAAATTTCGATATTGACCCATCTCTTGTGATAAGTAGCGCAACATAGCGGCGGATGCTGAAGTAGAACGACTGGCGGCCGGCTGGGCGGCTGCAAAAGACGTCGAAATAAAACTAATTTGATTTATGGGCGAAGGCAAGGCAAGTCGGCCAAGGATAGTTTTTCGGCGGAGAGATGACAGATGCGGCGCAGGTTGCTTCTTTGATGTGTTGTTGATGGTAAGCGAAAAACTATTAGAGGCACGTCGTCTGGCTGTCTGCACTCTGATGTGGCCAGTGGCCGCGGGTAGTGCTCTCTGGAGCCCACGGTGGAGCCTGATCTATTGATTTTGATTTCTGCATGCACAATGGTCGGAATTTCGGAAACAGAAAAAGAAGAATAAAAGAAGATTTTTGCATAGATCAAGTTTCGTGGCGCGGTATGTCGTTTACCTAGGCCTAGCTTTTTAACCGGCAGGTTTATTATCTTCGCCAAGGAAGTTATGTGATATATGCTTTCTGCTTTTATTTATTCATTTATTTGACGGGTTATTACTGCATTAGACGATAAATGTTACAGGCGGACTTGGCCAAAATTTTCAGGGAAGGGTGGCCTTGACCGAACTTAGAAGCGATTAGATTTTGCTGGTGATCCGGTTCAGCATCTGGATGCAGGACAGAATTTTCGGATTCTTTGCTATTGCAGGATAGGGGAAACCTCCGCCGACCCGAATATGGTGCTGTCACCTGGCGAACACAACGGAGAAAATAACAATTTTGGCGGAGGTTTGCACTTTCTGAATTCCCTTCTAGTCTTATTTCTGGTCACAGTCTATATTGAGTGAACGTCCGATTAGAGTGGGATTAACAAAGATGAACAGGTGTGCCTATGACGTCACTGACCACGTCATTACTTGGATGACGATGCCGTTGATGCCCTGATCTCATTATCTTCCAGTGAGGTGATGATTGTATGGCCGGGCGTCTGTCCGTTTGTCTGCCAGTGCCTGCTAACTGCATTGAGATGATCCATGCAGCGACAGATGGTCGCATGTAACAGTTTCATTAGACTTCGGTGATGAAAATGGCGGCTTAGCCCAAGCAGCAGCGCATCAACGACGTTACTCGACGTTGAGCCGGGTTAGTACTGAGATGGCCGGGTGACCGCATCAAGGAAATATCCAAAAATTGCAAATTCATAAGTTTGAGGTTGTAAAACTTGATCGTAAAGTAATTCGGAGCCAAAAACGTCCACGTCATTTATTATTGGTGATACAAGAAACTAAAATCGGATTGAACTTGAGGTTGGTTTTTGGTGGGTTTACCTAATTAACCCACTGGGTTTTTTTCGGCATGTACCAGGATGTCTCATTTATTCTGTCCCCAGTGGGCCACATTGAGGGCAAATGATAATATTGAAGACCGCATGGCAGACGATGTGAGGTCCGAAAGGCAGCAACTTGAAGTGTGAGTGATCGAAATCGAGGCTGATTTTCGAAAAAAGCGAAGCGCTCCAGTGCGATACATGTCGTTTTTTTCCGTGACACCTGTACAGCGGAGGTCGCAGTCTATGGTCAGAAGGTCTACCAGTGGTCACGCACGGGGTCACGAAAACTACCGCTAAATGTGCCAGAACCCAGGACCGATTAAGCGCCCGTAGTTATGTGGTAAACTTGTCAAGAAATTATGACGCGACCCTGCACGGGCTGGCTAGCTGCTGATTGTTGCCTAGCGGCGATGATGACCTATACACCGTGTCTCAGAAAAATGTGTCAGTGTTATTTTTTTCGAATAACTCCGTGAAACATTGACCGATTTTAATAGTTTTTGGCGTGCAACATCGTTAAGAAACTTGACTGTTGTTTTGTTCACCTCACTTTAATACTGTCGCTACACTACCTTGTGGCCTTGTGAAATGAAGAAGTCGTATTTTGGTCGTTTACAACAATGAATTCAGCCAGCCTGCGTAGCGCATGCGTCGGCTCAGAAAGTCATTGTGATTTGTGAGACTGCAAAGTCATTGAAAATCTGTTACCGCCCTGTTTAACATCAGTCATACCCACTTGAAGTAATTCTTGCTGCCTATACTGCCTGGAACTCTTTTTTATGACGTAGCATGCTAAATTTATTAAAACCGATCTCAATGTTTCACAGAGTTATTTCAAAAAATAGCACTGGCATTTTTTTCTGAGACACAGTGTAGGTTACTGTGAGCATCAGCTACTGTATAGGCCTAGGCCTGGTGCTATTGCTAACGACTATAACGAGTAGTTAGTTATATAGATAGACAGCAGTCAGTCGAACCGTCAGCAGGTGCCCGCAGGCTAGTGACGTCCATCTCGTCACGCCATTCACCATCTCAGCTATATACAGTTGGACCGAATATTCGATACGTTTTTGTATTCCGCCGAATCGATGGCTCTGATTTCATTCAGTAGTATTTGTTCGACAGTACACCCAAATTATTTTTTTCGAATTATTTCTTTTCTTATGGACCCTATCCTTAGCCCTAACCTTAAAATAATTCGGGTGAATTAACGGACAAGAACCCATAAAACGGCGCTATGGCAAGAGGAAAAGAGTGAGAAACCTTCTCCCCCCCAAAAAAAATTAGCCTGTCGGAAAGTGTTCGTGCAAAAATACAGACTTTTAAGGTGGAAATTTCCATGTTCGGGGAAATTTTCCCGAAAATGTGTGCAGTAACTATAAATTTCGTTAGTTTTACTCCACAGATGCACTGACGTTGTGGGGAGGGGGTAGTTAGTCACCCCTTATCACCCCCCTTTCTCACTCTTGGCTACGCCACTGAAGCTGCTTGTATTGTGAGTGGTATTGTCACGAGTAAAATTAATTAGCAGCATATTTTAGCTGTTCACTCAGTATAGCCTATAATGTCTATAAATTGTATTCGTTTTCGGCCACCGGCAAGTGGGAATTATAACCGAATATTTGCACTTGGTGCCGAATCACGTATAAAATTGCTACAGTCGATGAAGCACTAATGCAAACGTTGCTCGCGCTCTCACTGAATAACTCTCCGTGTGTATAGAGTAACAAATAATATACACGTGCTGCAGTCCGCCATTAGCCCGTGACGTTTTAATTGACACCTTATAGCGTATCATTATATCGTTGTTCGTATGTATTATTCGCTTACCAGCTTGAATGTCTGAATTTGCTCTTGTACTTAGCAAGACTGTCTGCAGGCCAATGGCGCAGCCAGGATTTGGATGTTAGGGGGTGGGCACTTGAAGGTGGGACGTGGAGCGGTGTGTTTCCTCCCCTGAAAATTTTTGAATTTTTTTTTGTGTGAAAAAAGTGTTTTGTTGCATTTTGGGGAGGGGAAGGCGCATGATACACCGGTGCTGCGAAGCGACTCTTTTACTGCCAGGAAATTGCCGTGCCTGCCACGCGTGTGCTGTATATGCGGTGTCCCAGAAAAACTGGTAGAGCGATGCGTTTAACTATTGAATGTGGTGGGATTTGTAACATAAATGTTGAAACATTGATTTGCAGATAAAAAACATGAAACATGTTTTTTTTTAATTTTTATAAAAAAACATTATAAAACATGCATAAAAACATTAAACTGCAGATGTTTCCCATCGCTACTTTTTTCGCCATTATACACGCAAAGAATATCTAACGCAGATAAGTAAAAACAAAAACCTACCATTTGTAAAGACTAAAAACCGGATTGTACTGAATGTACAGATCAAAAACAGCTGAACGGAATTTGCCAATGAGAAATAAATCATATTTGTAATTTTGTAAAACACAAAAAAAACATTTAAAAAAATAAAAAAAAACATAAGAAAATTGTAAAAACCTTAAAAAACGCAAAAAATGTTTTTTTGAAAACTTTAATAAGAAAACATAAAAAATGTATGTTTTACATAAATTATATGATTTGTAATGACAGTGCATAGTGTCGCAGATTTTCCGGAGAGTCTGCCACTGAAAAATATGAAAATCCGTTGTGAATTGACAAAGTTATCGATCGAGCACCGTCTGCTAGTTTTTGGGACACAGCGTATGTCTACAGAAAGTTCCTCCCCGCGTCCCGAGCAGAGGTGAAAGTAAAAATGAGGAAGTAACGCTGCAAGTAGAGAGAGGCCCTGAAACTTTCTTGTGATGGGCCATGGAACGGTTAGTTGGCTCATTTTTTTTATCACGGCGTAATTCATTTGTAATTTTTTACCTACATTTATTCATCGAAGAACTCATTGGAATCTTGGATTACATCTGCCATAAAGGCACCTGTCACCGATTGGTTGACACGTAGTTTAGCCATTGAGAAACTGTTGAAAATGTTCTATATGACTGCTGCACATTAGGCCTAATCGTAATGCATGATGTACTTAAGCCTGCATAAGCGCGGTGTAGGTGTATTTTCATTAGTTTTTAGTTTTGCACGTGGACACGCTACACATTGTGTATAAATTTACGTTTAACGCACTTTACTCTCGACCGACGCCGCTATAAGATAGCGTGAATGGCCAGCGTCCACTCATATAAAGACAATAGATGAGCATTGAGCATGCACTGAAGAGCACTGAGGCCTATAGGCGTGGACAATGATCGTTTCGACGACGTCTCTGGCCGTTTGCTTATCCGTGTAAAATATAGATTAATGTCCATCGAGCCACTGAGAGTAGTATTAGTATATTGAGCCGTGCGTTGCAGTGAACTGGTGGATATATAGAGAAAAGGCCGAGTGCAGGCGACATGGTCTAAGTGGGTTTCGTGGTGTCGATTCCCCTTCACCCCGGAGAGCAATCAATAAAAATACGGGGTGAAATGTGATTGAGTTCTTATTAATTCGTATTCAGATAAATCACTTCTCACCAGAAAATAAATTTGGATCGACGCGGCTGACTTTGAATAGGGGCGGCGCAAAGTTAATGGAAGCGATCGGAGATCTCAAACCTCCGCCGAGAACGGCGCTGCCAGCCTGCCACGTGGGAAATACAACGGATTATTATTATTCATGGGTGGAATCATTTCTTGCAGGACAAGCGATTCCGCTTATTCCTACGCATTTCTCCGTGCCGTGGTCTGTCGTCTGTCTCATTCGTGCATCCTGCTTGGACCGTTAGACAGATTAAGATACCATTCTACAGGTTCCAGTGACACAATGTCTTAGATGGGGTTTTTCGCTCCTAGGGGAAGGGGAGATTTGGGGGTAAAACCTGCAGCCAAAACATGCAATTGCAAATTGCAGTCATATCGTCAGTCCCATGCTGCCACCTGGCGAATACAAACGAGGAGGGCGATTCCGCCTTATGCCAGATTACTTAGGTGCTTGTTATTAACATTGCATCATGTGTTGTATGAATGTATTCAGGAGGTGACACTGCGGCGTCGAAACAGTGATGATCGACTGGGTTTAACTCTTTACTACCGAGATACCCACAACTCTGGCACTTCTGACGTCATTGTGGGCGAGGTTAGCCTATGGTTATTTATGAATAAATGTACAAAACATCAGTTTATACACTTGTTAACGGCAACATGCACATCGAAAACAGCAAAAATTACAAAAGGCGGTATTGCCCACATCACACTGACTGCAATGTCCTGCTGAATAATATAATATAATGTTTTCGATGTGCAAGTTTTTAAATGTTGCCGTTAACAAGTGTGTAAACTTATGTTTTGTACATTTATATTTGCTGTTTTATTAGTAAAATAACGTTGATCAGTTACGGAGATATCTGGCCGTAGATATTTTACAATCACGATCTTGACCATTTGGGGTCACGTGACATTCAAATGGCAACAAGGGTCGGTTGTGGTGAAATTAGATTGGCCTCATTCAATAGCCCGTCCCCCAAAACCTCCCATTAAACGCAAAGATCTTGGAGTTATCTCTTACAGAATCTGAATTATAGCCCTTTCGTCTCAAATTTCGTTGCCATGGTAACAAAGGTCGGTCGGGGTATAATTTTGTTGGCAGTATTCGATGGCCGAACTCCAACGCCTATAGACACAAAAATCTCGCAAATATCTCTAGCAGAAGCCGAGTTATCGCCCATTTTGTCCCAAATTTCGTTGCCATGGCAACCAGGGAGAGTCCGTGGTAAATTTAAATGACACTGTTAGATTGTTTATTGCCGAAAACCATACCATAGAACCAAAAATTACGAGTTTATTTTATATGCAGTCAAAGTTATGACCGTTTAAAGAATTATTTAATTTTCCCTATAGGCGCAATTGTATTTTTCTGGAATTTTTTGAATAAATACATTAAATATGAATTTCAAGTTTTTTAAACTCCAATTGCTCTATCTACAATGGACGAGGAAGCCTCGAAGTTCGGCCTTCACGTTTCCTGGAGCAAAACGAAAATCCAGAACCTCGGCGGTGGGTCGACACCTTCTCCTGTAGTAGTCAACGGTAACACTGTCAAGCCAGTACAAGATTTCACATACCTGGGCAGCATCCAAACGAGCAATAGAAATTCCAGTTCCGAATGCACCCGACGTATTGGACTCGCCGCCGGAGTAATGAAACACCTTGACCGTATCTGGAATCAACAGAATCTCACCATGTCAACGAAAATTCGTATATACTCCACATGCGTGCTGGCAGTTCTCCTCTATGGCTCAGAAACCTGGACTCTTACACAAGCAGATTGGAAACGATTGGACTCCTTTCACACGCGGTGTCAGCGGCGGATACTTCACACCAGATGGTACGATTTCGTATCTAACAACGAAGTCTTACGCCGGACCGGTCTCTTGGCAGCCTCTTCCATCGTTCGCA
>Ga0209671_1007528_pt1 | contig 11308 bp, 8 predicted proteins | sample WorMetHERISLAND2_2_FD_187401 | JGI IMG/M metagenome (GOLD analysis project Ga0209671, IMG submission 187401) | Marine gutless worms symbiont microbial communities from Max Planck institute for Marine Microbiology, Germany - Olavius geniculatus... | ecosystem: Host-associated > Annelida >...
CTGCTGGAGGCTCCACCCCCAGACCCCCTTATATGCTTGCACTCCGCGCGCTCGCCATGCCCTCCCCCCTTGATTGCGGCCCGCCAGCTGGTGGAAAATTGACTAAGTGGCCCGCGGTGTCAAAAAGGTTGGACAGCACTGCTGTAATAGATGGTTAGTATTCAGTAGTCTGCTTTTTCTGACAACGCACGTTACAATCATTCCCTTGCATCGATGCATGACAGATGCTGTTCTACTTTTGGCACTTCACAGTTGAGTCAAGGTTGAGTCAGGGGCAGCCTGCTTGCCACAAGGGTGTACTTGTACTGGGTCCTTTATTTTTACCTCCGCCAAGGAGGTTATGTTTTTGTCGGACTTTGTTTGTCTGTTTGCCTGTTTGCTTGTTTGTCTGTGTGTTAGCAAGATAACTCAAAAAGTTATGAACAGACCTTTCTGAAATTTTGAGGGTATGTCGGGCATGGCATAACCTACCAGTGATTCAATTTTGGGCGTGATCCGGCAGGAATCCTGGATTCTGGATCACTTTGAAATTTTCGTTACCATTGCGTTAAAGGGGGCATAAGCGAAACCGCTGGCAAAGCGAATATGGTGCTGGCACCTAGCGAATAACATGGCGTTGAATCGAGGTTTTTTTAGGTCACGTCAAACTAGGTGAATGTAGAAAATGCAACTATAGTTTGAAACGCACTCAAAACTTCCGCTTGTTTGTTTTCGTCCGACAAGCTGTGTCGAATCAATAGCCGTGGCGGAGGTACCTGCGGGCTTTGACTGCTTTTTTAGTTGCATCTGGTGAGACAGCGCCGTAAAGAGAAGTTATTGTATGTGTTTGCGAAGGTGTTTGCGAAGACAAGCAAAGGCCGCGTGCGTAAGAGCATCTTTGCTACTCCAGACACAAACACCGGCCGTGTTGGTATCGGCACTTGCGGCGTCAGCGGTCGGCCCATGACTAAGTTCACATACATGGAGAAGTGGAAGAAATAGTCATCGTCAGTCACCGCTATCTCCGACTAAACTCATACGTTGAAGCAGTGACCAATAAACGATAAAGATTCAACATTAAATTACAACCTTTATTTGCTCGCTTGTTGATGTTTCGATGAACATAGCCACCATAGACGAGGGTTGCCTTAAACATGGGTCTCCATAACCAGAGGCCGCTATGGCCACGCATCAGATTTGGTGATTCTAGGATAGTATCACTGTGTAGCACGGTAGCGCGTAACACTGTTGTAAGGGTGACTATCAAAGTCAATGGGAAACTCCAGATTTTGGTCACCCATAGTCCCCAAGCCCCTGAATCAGTCGACTTAAAATTTGACTTGGATGACGTCGGCGGTCTGGAATTCCAAATGTGTGGTCATTTTGGACCCTCTGCATACAGGTCATGTGACACGGAGCATGCGCAGTGAACTTTTGGCCTTTAACATGGGCAAATGCAAGTTTGAGGCTTTATATCTTCGTAACGGTGCAAGATAGATGCATGGTTCCAATGTACCACCAATAGGAAACTGCATATGCTGAGTCCAATGGTCATGTGACCGATGACGTCACGTGACCTCAAAAGGTCAGACTCGTGACCCCAATATCTTTGAAGCTCTGTATCTTCGTAATGGTGCAAGTTAGATGCATGGTTACAGTGGAACACCAATAGAAAACCACATATGGCGAGTCTAATTGTCACGTGACCGATGACGTCACGTGACTGCAAAAGGTCAAAGTCATGATTACATAACTTTGAGGCGCCATATCTTCATAACGGTGCAAGATAGACGCTTGGTCACAATAGACCACCCATAGGAAGTCGCTTACGGTGTGTCGAATGGTCACATCGTGTCACATGGTTGCTTTTAACTCATGATTAAATTTGCTAATAAAGCAGCAAATATTAAATATAAAAAACTTACCAGTTTACATTACTGTGTAAGGGCGACCAAGTCACACATCCAAAACAGCAGAAATCATTTTACTAGGACACAGAGTGATAGAACGACGAACTGGCTGCCCTTACAAACCATGTGATGTAACCCCATTTTACCTTTTCTACTCCCGCATTATCTCGTGAGCTAATAAACGCAGTCAATGCAAATGCGATGCAAATGTATTCCAGCTGATTAAGTGTACCACTGGTCCGTAGTTAAAAGAGTCAAATTGGAAACAGCGTTGAATCTCTTCTGGAAGACTGGTTATATTCGGGCATGTAAGCGTACGGTACCTTAATCACCATGGGCTGACGGAGGGTATTGTGAGTGTATCAGTGACTGCGACTGTAACAAGAAATTTGAGCTAATGCTCACGAGATTTGCGAAAGCCTATAGCAGTTCCAGTTTAGTAGTTTAGCTGAAAATTGGGGTGTTCACGCTAAGTTAATATACAAATACCAAATTTTCTATATGGATCGCATAACGATAGTTTCGTGGCGCCACTTGTGAATGATATAGACTTGTGTCGCAGCCTGAAGTCGCCAAAAAAATCCATAAAACGCCCTATTTTGGCGTTTAAGGTCACTGAATTCGGCGCCAATCGAGAGCCAGTGTACGACTTCCTATTAGTGATTAATAGTAACCTAGGCCCTATCTCGCACCGTTACTGAGATACAGCGACTTATTGGCCAAAAATCGCAAATTTTGCCCAACCCCTCTCATTTAGCGCCATTGTTTGGGGTGACCCCCTTTGAATTTATGGAAAAGCTTTACGGTTCCTGAAACTAGAGTCTTCCATGCAGCCGACGGTGAAGATTTGGTGATCCTAGCTTGCACCGTTTTTGACTAATGCACCGGTGTGACGAAAGGACAGACGAACAGATGGACAGAATTGCGATGGCTAAGATGCGCTGAAAGCAGTAGCTGCTTTCGCGCGTAAAAATACTTGAGCATTCTTGTGCAAGCAATATAAGTAAGTTTAAACAAGAGGGTGCGGCCGTTGAGGGGCTGCCCGCTATGGGGCCGTCCTTGCAGTTGAGTATGTGCATGCTGTTTTGGGGCTTTCTAGGTCTGTTTGTTGTTTGTTAGAGGAGAAGGAAAAACAAGGAGAATTAGATTCATACTGAGATAGTGGACCTCTTGATACAGGAAACAGCAATTAGCAATTAACGCAATTAGCCGCCGTGACCTTGACCTGTGACCCCTTGACCTTGAAATTGGTCCACAGGGTGCTGGTGTCCCAGGGACCCTTTCTACCAAGTTTGGTATTCGTAGGCCTTTTCGTTTTCCCTCTAGATGGAGGCACGGAACAGACGGACAGACAGACAGACGGACAGGATCAACACATGATGGGGCCTCCTTCTAGGAAGGACGGCCCCATAATAAGATACACAATATACACAGTCTGCTCAGTACACTATACAGTAATCAGCGACATCAAAGCGGAGTGAACAGCACACACCTGAAGTACTACAGGATTGCCCAGCGGTCGTTCAGGAATAATTGTCATGTCCGAGAAACTGCGCACTATGTTCTGAATGATGAAGTCAACGGTCCTACAAGCGAACATTGAACATTGCAGCTTGTCAGTGAAATGAGATTCGGTGGTCTAATGGCTATGGGTTCAACTTCCAATCAGGATGCAATCAGGTGGTTACCACCGGAATCAACCCAACCTTCCATCCCTCCAAAATGTTCACTTGCATCGAGTGTGATCCCATACAGTAAATGATGCTCCACAGCTTTGAAATATCCTCTTAATCTACTTACCGCAGCACTGAACAATCATCATTCATCATCAGCAAGGCATGATTACTGATTAACAAACATAATTTCACAGCATTCACAGCTGATTCATTTAAAAAGTACACCTGATGCAACTGTATAACAGTGATTTCATCGTATTTTGTCTATCATGGTTCCTACTGCTCTGCAGAATTCATTTTCTCCGACTTTTCCCCGACTTTCCAGGATGAAATGAATCGTTTTCCCTGACTAATTTGTTCACGCGAATTACCAATGTCGGTTTTCAGTTGCTTGCAATCACAGTAAAAACAAAGGTGGTGAAACAAATTAAAAAGTGGAGGTACAAATAATCTACGAGCAAAGCGAGCAGATAAAAATTGGTGAACAGTTGAACGCAGTCTGCGTAAAAACAGTTCAAAATTTTTTCTGCATCTCTGTTAACTTTTGTACCCTGGTACTTTGATTTTCCCTGACTTTCCCTGACCGTAGCAAACATGTCTATTGTATCTTCATTTATTATAACTGCATGGCAATTTAAGTGATCGAAATAAAATTTTTGTTGATTTCAACTTACCAGTAAATCAATTTCTTATTTAACTTCTAAATTATTTCCTCACGGGTGGCTTACAACAGTGGTAACATTCACAGGAAGTGAGTGATAACACGATGATGTGATCGTACTGGTTAGGAACAAGGTAGCTGCTAGTGACGGCGCGACTCTGTCGTTTGGCCGGCGACAATGACGAAGAGCTGCTCAACGATCGCTTTGGTGCGTGAGTGTGAAGCAGTGAACCAGCAATAGCTGCAAAGTCATGCACCTGCAACACCAGCATGTGGCAATGCATAATAACAATCTAATCTAATAAAACTTGTATAGCAGCCTAACATACTAAAATATAGAAATGTGCTGCCTAAATTACATTACGAGTATGCACACGAAATGCATGTTTAACATTTCGGCTACATTAGTCTCTACAAATGCAAGTTGATACAGCCACAGCTTTTAGGGCGCGTTGCACCAACGTCGTTCATGATCTCGGATCAGCTGATCCCGTTCAGTTGAACGGCCATGGTTATACTGTGGACGACGCTGATTGGTCAACCACGCTCGGTCTACAGGCCAACTACAATGACGTCACAGTCACACGCAATGCTAACGAAACAGTCCAGTACAGATTGGCCGTAATTTGTTCAAATGTTAAGTTTCCCTGAAGTTACTACACGATTTTCGCATGAACAGTTGTATTGATAAAGTTCCAAAGATACGCATTTTGAGTTCCAAGGATATTCGTTAATTATTCTACGTCCATTGTCAAGATAATATATTTATCGTAGGTATGGCATAGCAACGGCGCATCGGCACTCTAGAATGCTTTTTATTTATCCATTAATTAATTTATCCAGCAAAAAGACCGCAGAAAACAGATATAGCACAAATGTAACATATCTAGATCACAAGTATAATTGAATTTAACGTCTTATAAATCGATATGAATGAGTTTTTGTTGCTGTGGTTAGAGTTCGATCATATGTTTACGGTAGCAGCGAGACGTCGCTGCCGAAAAATGCGATTTATTCATCCATTTTTTAACTTATCGAGCACAAAGAGAACATAAAACGAATAATTGCACTAAAAGTCTTATAATTCAATACGAGAAAGTTTTTTGGACAGAATAAGATTCGAATCGGACAATTTTTTGCAGCAATGGTATCACAGAAAATATTTATTGCCTAGTGTGCATGCATAACCGCGAGTTGAACCGAGATCAAAATTTGATCGGTGGTCAGATGGCAGTTCAGAATCGAACGGAGATCAATGCTTGAACCGCTTTGGTGCAACACAATTTACGGCTGAACTAGGTTCAAATTCAGATTTGACCCGGGCTCAAAGTTGAAGGACGTTGGTGCAACGCACCCTTAACGATGGACTTTTTTCTTTAACTGCTCTGATTGTACCATCCATAGCTGTGTTAAAAAGTGGTCAGGAGTAACAGTGCACTATTAAATAAAACCATAAAACTAAATGTGGTTCAGTTCACACACTATTTAATAGCAACATGCAGTGAGTAACACACCAAAAAACTACGAAAATCATTAAAAGGCCGTATATTATAAACCACCACATTAACAACTAGTTGAAGTGATGGTGTGTATCATGTAATATGAATAAATGAATTGACTAATCTTTACTGATGGCAGTAACAGACATCCCATTGTTAAACACCATGCATAATAAGTTCGAAGCATAATATCATCATTTTATGGCTCCTCCTGCATAGGATTTGTCAGTAAGTACATTATCTACAAAAAAATTAATTTTTTTGTACACTGATAATAATTACACTGTGTCCGAAAAAAACATCTCGAACATTATCGATTGTCACTTGAAGAAGGGATAACCAATTTTAATAATTTTTGGTACGATTATTTCTGGCAAAATTGACCATCAAATGACCATCCAATATTCCACCTCACCCAATGTATGCTTCTGCACTACCAGGGGAAAACAGAACGAATGAAATATAAGTTGAAATGGACAGAAGTATGTCAAAAAGCATCCCCAACATTATCGATTGTGACTTGAAGAAAGATTGACAGATTTCAACAATTTTTGGTGCAAACATTTTTGACACTACTTGCCACGAAATGACTGTTCTAGTTCCCACCTCACCAAATGTCTGCTTCTGCACTACCTGGGAAAACCACAACAGGTAAATAGGATAGAAATGCAATATTTTGTTCATTTTGTTTCCCCAAATAGTGCAGAAACAAATAATGGGTGCGGTAGAAAATTAGAAAAGTCATTTAATTGCTAGTTGTGTTAGAAATATTGATGTCAAAAATTATTAAGATCTGATAATCCTTCTTCAAATAACAATCGAAAGTGTCCAAGATGTCTTTTTCCGGACACTGTGTATAACTAGAAAAAAACTCGTAAATGTGCATATCTCTGCCAAGTGAATTTTTTTTTACAAAATAATAACTTAAACATGTTTCGTAAATGTTAGTTAAAATAATAAACTAAGATTCTTTCTTTAACGAATGGTATTAACTATAACTTTGATAGCACTCTCACAGAATGTGTTGCTTCTGTTGTGCCACTGCTGCACTGTTGAGTCACTACAATACATTGTGCATTGTGCACACACAGACACACAGACAAAAGTGAAAACTTAACCTCAGGAAGTTCACTGCATTCGCTTTTGGTGGAGATAACAAAGCTCACGGCTGAAGCAGTAAACTCACCCGAGCTGACCACTTGTATGTGTGAATGATCTGAGAGTGCAATGATGTCTTGTCAATCGTGGGATCTGCTATCAATAGACCCAGGTTGCCAAGACTTAGCGGCAACACATTATCTGACACACTAGTTGCTGTCTTGTCCAATTCCCTGTTCAAACAGAACAAAAACACTATACAACAAAACTAAGTCAGTATGCATAACAATGTCTTAATACTAGGAAAGACATTTAATTCCAAATAAGTGCTGGTTGATCATGCAACCTGTTGAAAAATACTGTCAACAGTGGTCAATAGAAACATACACAGGGGTAGAGACGTTAGTAGATGGAAGAAATAATGGCAGTTGATACCATAAATGCACATCATAGGCTTTTGTTGAGATACAATATAAACAATAAAGCTGTACCACAACTGATTTCTTAATCATGTTACTGTTAATTAACTGTGCACCAAATGCAGATTAAATAGGCTATGCGGTGATAGCATGGTGGGCAATAGTGTGTCTGAATGCTGCAATGTAGTTCTAATTGTTTGTTGACGCAGACAATGAACGACCAGATAATGTGATGCCTTGGTATCATTAGCTCATTCCAAGCATATGCCACTTCTGAGATTGCACAATACTGGACAGAAATAACATAATATTCTGATAGACTGTGCAGCAGTTAAACAGCACACAAAATATAAACACATGTGGTCCACAAATGGCTGAGATATTTGAGTCTGAAATCGTTGAAAAATACTACGCGACACACGAACGGGTTGACACCACCCCTGTAAAAAGCTCATTATCTCTGCAAGTATACAAGATAGAAAGCTGAAATTTTGTACGTATGCTAAGGACACATTCCAGTGCATATGGTAATTTTTGTGCAAAATATGAGATGGTCGGGTATCCAACTTTATTAATTCTGGTTGATTTGACATGGAATGACCTGGACGAAAAAGGAGAGAAGTGAGGGGAAGGGTATTCCACCCCCTCCCATGGCTGAAGAAGCCTAGATCCGCCACTGGGCGGCAATATTTAAGTCCACACCAGGCAGCCAACGAGCTTGCTACACCACTGGCGCACATTGTAGAAATTTATATTTTGAAAGTCAAGAAATGTAGACAACCGTAACTAACAGAATTAGGCCTAGGCCTAAATAAATTTCAATGGTGTTTGACAGATAATGATATACAAAAATTGTTAGGGTACTTGAGATTAAATGGGCCTATATTTCATCAATCACAGCAGATTAGGACTACTAAAAATTCTGCTTCATAGGAATGCTATCACAGTGTCCGTGCCAAAGCGTATGAACGTGCATCTGTCCTCCTTGTGACCCTACACATCACAGCATTATCCTACTGACGACAACAATTTCCTTTGGGCACTATAACTTTTTAAATTGACTTGTGTGAGCACTGACTGTTGCATTTCTATTTGAAATTAAATGATTTTTCTTTTATAAAACGAACGTTTTGATTACATTATAGACCTATTTGTCACCATTAGGGACCAACCGAATTCACGGTAAAAAATGCATGGTTTCACGGCAGAATTTTTTAAATGTGTCAAATTTCACGGAAAATTCACGGAAAGAGTTTCAGAAATTCACGGGCCCACAAACGTTATTTCGAGATGCTGCGCTAATGCAAACGAAGAAATTTCAGAACAACGAATATTTACTACACTAAGTCAAGACTCAAGACAGTCAATGTCAACTACTTACTGCTGAAGTGTGAGACGTAACAAACAGCAACATCCGTACAAAAGCTGCTGATAAAACTCTGGAATTGTCATAAATTAAACTAAAAGTGCTAAAATTTACGAAAAATCACGTTTTTCACAGAAATCAGCGTTTTTCACGGAAGAAGGCCAATTTCACGGAAAATGTCACGGCCGTGAAATCGTGAATTAAGTTGGTCCCTAGTCACCATGAATAGTTCTTGGTACGTGCCTTGATGCCAACTGTTACTCACCCTCTCTCCCCAACAGCGCACAATACCGCGCGGCCTTGCACGCCGCCTTGCTAATTACCCTGATCCTCGCATGAATTCCTCGCACGCTTCCTCGCACTATACCCACCTCGCGCCTCGCATTTTACCACTGCCCTTAGTAGAGACTATGAAACCGTGCCAAAATGACATTCTTACTCGATATCAGTATTAACTTTCGACAAGTATTCTCTGAGTTCTGGAAGAAATGATTTGTCTTTGTCGCCAGAACTGTCTGCATCCTTCATGCCGCTGTGCAGTTTGTCGAAGACTAACGAAACGCTTGCGCGGAGTTCGCGTATAGCCTTCGTGGCCTTCTGCAACTGATCAGCGCTTAGCTCCGACGCCATGACTGGAAAAACGTCAACAAACGACGTGTCAGCTGAATAAGTATCTAAAAATCTACTTTTGTCTATTTAAATGTTGACGAAACACTTTTTAACAATAAACAATACAACACATTTTAATTTTACAACGTAAACAAGCGGTCTGCCTAAAAAGTGAAAAAACCGCACATCCCGGAGTCCGCCGGTCCGGTGTAGTGGAAAATTCGTCCCACCGGAAAATTATTCCCACACGCAGCAGTACGGGTTAGGGTTAGGATTAGGGCTAGGGTTGAGGTTAGTGTTACGGTTAGCGTTAGTTACATTATGACAATATGGAGGTGGGAAGAATTTTCCAGGTGCGACATATTTCCCACGACACCGGTATCAAAAAAAACAAAAAAAGCATTGTTCGTGCTTCGGTTATTCAGATTACGTTTATTTCATTTGTGGTAATTTGCAGTTCATTGTTTACATTTAAAATTTGCTTAGATTGCAAACATTTCAGTCCAAATTTAAACTTTTAAAGCATATGCAACTTTACATACTGTCAATACACGCAGTGACTATACACATGACTGGTGTCGGGAAATAGACATCCGCCGGTGTCATGAAATATATTCGCCCCCACAATAGATCGCCCCCGGCGGATTTTGCGACGTCGAAAAGTTCGTCCTTTTGTCATAAAATTCGCCCCAGTCAACGAAACAGAATCGCCCCGTGTTGTAAATCGCCCCTCGCCACCGCTAAAGCTGCAGTGTGCCGCGCCACTGCAAGATGCGCAAATTAACCTACACTATATTTATCTGTCCGATTGCTATAGCATAGCATGGGACAGATTATAAAATCATTTGCGTCTGTCTGTCAGTCTGTCTGTAAATATTCCTACGGCCGCAATTTTGATTCGATTTTGATGAAATTTTGCACAATGCTTCGGGGCCGGAAAAGTAAGATCGAATTTGTTTGAGATAAAAATCTGATAACTCCTTACCTTATTTTACCTTAGTTGTTAAAAATTTGCACGGCCTGTGGGGACTTCAAAGTGGTATAACTCGGTACCCGTAAAAATAATTGCGCGCTGTGTTTACCTAGCGCCTCAGATTCAGTGAGTTTCTCGCTGACATTGTGCGCTTCATAAATTAAATTTACTTACTTACTTACTTACTATCCCCTATTTTCGGTGTCGATCGCGCAATCTAACGGTGTTATTTAAATTTGCCCTCTAATGACCCCCGGTGGCAGCAACCATTCAAATGTTGCAAAATTTCGCATTATAGCAAATGGAAATTCCCTGTAAAAAAATAATCGCGCGCTGTTTTCACCTCCCCCTATCTTCGGGCCTAGACTATCCGACGGCGTCATTTAAATTTCTCCCCTGCCGTGGCAACGAATTTTGGGACAAAATTGACTATAACTCGGCTCCCGTGAAAGATAATTGCTAGCTGTTTCCACCTATCCCCTATTTTCGGGCCGCGCTATCCGACGTTGTCATTTGAATTTCTCTCCTGACGACCCTTGTTGCCATGGCAACGAATTTTGGGGCAAAATTAACTATAACTCGGCCCCCGTAAAAATAATTTTAAAATAATTGCGTGATGTTTTTACCTATACTGTTATTTTCGTGCCCGGCCTATCCGATGGTGTCATTAAAATTTCTCCCCTGCCGACCCCTGTTACCATGGCAACGAATTTTGGGACAAAATTGACTACAACTCGGCGGACATGAAAGATAATTGCACGCTGTTTTCACCTACCGCCTATTTTCGGGCCCGGGCTATGCAATCATCATCATCATCACAGGTTTATTTCAGGCAACACGGCCCATAGCAAACACAAATAACACAAAGTTACACAAAAAAACACTCACACACACACAAACATATATACACGGTAAGTAAAAGAAAAAGAAAAAAACACACAAAAAGGTAAAATACGTATAAGCCTACATCATAAAACCAAATTCAGCTGAGAAATAATACCATTGCAACAATTTTTCACCTGTCGCTTAAATCTAGCTTTGCTGTTCCATATCAAGGTGTCAAAACTAGGCAATTCTAGTTCAAACAACATATTTGTTACACTGTGATACTTTGGATA
>Ga0209671_1007529_pt1 | contig 11307 bp, 8 predicted proteins | sample WorMetHERISLAND2_2_FD_187401 | JGI IMG/M metagenome (GOLD analysis project Ga0209671, IMG submission 187401) | Marine gutless worms symbiont microbial communities from Max Planck institute for Marine Microbiology, Germany - Olavius geniculatus... | ecosystem: Host-associated > Annelida >...
GCACGTGTCAGCACAGAGCAAGACATCGTAACATGGCAAGTGTCAACGACGGACGAAACAAGGCGTCAAATCAGCAAACCAGAACAGCCAAACGGACCACCATATGTAGCACTTCAATACAACAAAGTATCATGTCGCAGAACGCACTCGTGCCGTAGTAAAACACTAAAACATGCAGCACTTCTCAAACACGCCTCACGCTGCAAGCAGCGCAAACATTGTATACAATATATACATTTTACATATATTGTATATCAAATACTTGACTTAAAAGTCAAAGTCAAATGAATTTTTCTCTATTTGACTTTGACTTCTTTAGCATTTCATACTTTGAAGCAACTGAAACACAGTTTAAATATGAGCCAAATAGATGTAATCCAAAAATGCGATCAGTTGCATACTTGCAGTATCACCTACTGTGTTGATTGACATCTACTTTTCCAAGGTGTCAGAATTTGGTAGAATTCACATTTGTTAGGCTTAAAGTGAGTTTGTGTGGGTTTTTTCATGTTTGCATGTGAAATATGCTTTGAAGAGAATGGAAAAACGTCGAAAAGCATCCCCAACATTATCGATTGTGACTTGAAGAATAATTGACAGATTTTAATAGTTTTTGCTGCAAACATTTACCACACTGCTTGCCTTTAAACGATCGTTCTAGTTTCCACCTCACCAAATGTCTGTTTCTGCACTAGCTGGGAAAACCCGAGCAGGTGAAATAGGACAAAAATGCAATATTTCACTGATTTTGTTTCTCCAGGTAGTGCAGAAACAAACAATGGGTGCGGTGGACAATTAGACAGTCATTTGATTGCCAGTTGTGTCGGAAGTACTGTAGTCAAAAATTATTACAATCTGATAATCCTTCTTTAAGTTACCATCAAAAATGTCTGGGATGTTTTTTTCCGGACACGGTGTATGCTACAGTATCTGCAGTAGGGGTACAAAGGATACGGATCCGGATCATATCTGGCTGGGTTAGGACGTTTCGGCGCATTGCGGCTATTGTTAAATTGCGCCTTATAAATGATTTTACTTACTTAGTTACGTTCTGGATCTGGTGCATCCCTAATTTGCAGTTGATACTCATTTAAAAATTTAAAAAGCTGGAAAAACTAAATAAAATCCCCTATGTGAACGGGGTGCATTTTGAAAATTGAAAAAAAACTACTCACAAATGGTGACTTAATTGATATTTAGTGTCTTCGATTGGCAATGTCCATGGCTGCATAATTGGTCCGAAAAACTTTTTTAGGTTTCTCGTTTGTTGTTAAATTTATTGCATTGCATGTCGTGTATTATTTCATATTTAAATTGTATTTTTGAGTGATGACGTCAATCACGTCATTATGTTGTTCAGTGTTAATCTGCATGAGGATGCATAAGATATTTAGACAGTAGACCAGAAAAGCTTTTTTAAAAATTCAAAACATAATAATTTAAAAGAAAATTTTTGAAAAAAAAACCTATACGGCTAACATTGTCACTCTAATCTTTCTATTAGTGATAATAATCTTAATAATGCAGCTTAACCACTTCTCTGAATAACCTAAAGATGTCAGGGAATATTACAGAACTCAGAGGGATTTACAGAGGGATTACATTACAGAGGGATTACAGAGGGATTTTAGTAAAAATTACATATTTATTTTAGGAAAAATTAGGAAATTGTCAAAGAAAAAATTTTCTTGTAGAAAATTTAGGCCTACCAACCGAGTGTACCAATGTTTCCAAGCACTGGATGGCAGTAGATGATGTTACACCACTACAGCAGTTTTTATCTGCTACAAGTTTCTTTGACTCAGTCAAAATAGTCGGAACTATAAGACACCAGTTCTGCAAACCTGAAGTTTGTGCAATAGTTGTCTATACCACCTACCAAATTTAAACTTATGTCTACAATGCCATGGCAGAATGGTAGATAGTCAATATTAATGTGACTGAGCTGCAAATCGAAAACTGGTATTTAAAGGAAATGGCACGCGGATACTGTCTGGGTGAAATTGAAAACACAAAAATCACAATTATGGTTTTTTATGTACGATACTTGCTAAAAGCCATAATCTGATCTTTTTAAAAACTTATTAAACATTAAACTAGAAAAGCTCTCGGAGAGTGCAGACCTCCGCCAAGCATTTTATGCCCCATTTAAAGCAATGTTAACGAAAATTTCCAAGTGATCCAGAATCCAGGATTCCTTCCGGATCACCCCCAAAATTGAATCACTTGTAGTTTTTGCCATTCCCGACATTCCCAAAAAGTTTTAGAAAATTTCAGAAAGATTCCATAACTTTTTGAGTTATCTTGCTAACACACAGACAGACAAACGCTGGCAACAACATAACCTCCTTGGCGGAGGTAATGATCTGGGTTTTACGTCTGAAACATAATGTTAACAAATTTTTGCTTACAGATCCCAGGTTGCTGATGCTGGCAGTTTGGACATGGGTTTCCTAAATCCAGTAACGCGTTATAGGCTAGGTAGATCTAACACTTCATAAGAAGCCTATACACCAGATATATATTTTTTTTATTTTAATGCTTTTGTATACCTGTGATAGCCCGCCTGTCAACCGTTAAACCAGTACCGGTATTCAGACTAATCTACATCTATGAACTTAAAGTGTGTCAAAACAGACTATAGAAAGTTAGGCTTTAGTAAACACCCCTTAAAGTGTCAAGCAAAATGTATCACTATTCCAAACGTACAATACTTTACCACAAAATGGGCTAAAAAGTGTGGCCCCTTACACATGTTTTGCCCCCCCCCCTGGTCTCCTCACTCATGAAAGTTGGCGCCGCCACTGCTGAGAAGTGCAGAGACTGCAACAAAGTCGTTAGTGATACAGATGCAGGCATACTATGTGAACTGTGCGAAAGCTGGTTTCATGCCACATGTCAGAAAATTAGTGAAGATGTCTATGCGTTCCTTAAAAAGTATGCACTGGTATTGCGAGATATGTAATCGTGGCGTAGGCACCGCGCGCCTGTGATGAAAGTTACGTTATGTTTCAATTTCCGTTGCAAGTCAGCTTTTCTTTCGTTGTTTTGCGCCGTGACTTCCGTTCAGCATTACTAATAATATTTTGATTTTCATGGTTGCCTATTGCGCCACTGTGTTGAACTATAAAGGAGATTGCAGTTTATACGAGCATTTTGTTTGTCAATGAACGTCATGGATGATTGGAAACTAAAGACAACACCGGTGGTTAGACTACAAAGACCCGGTAAAACGTTTGTATATTTTCTTTCGTTAAAGAGGTGTGATACCACAGACCAAATAAATAGGACTAAGCGAAAATTATATCTGCCGTAAAAATTTACGGCAGATAGCGATAATCAACTACTGATTTTCCGTGAATTTTGACGGAAGCATCTTTTCGCTTTTGGCTATATGCCGTGAAAATTTATACATTGAAACATATACATTAAAGCTAAGGAAATAAACGATTAAGCACACAATTAATTAGTGGCGTGTTACAGCTACGCTGATGCGTCTGTTTGTCTGTCTGTTGGTTAGTTTAAACCAGGCGGGAATTTTAATGCTGTTTTGTTGCAAATTGTCTGCCGCGAGTGCAAGTTTGGCAGTGAAAGAATTTTGCAAATCGGTCGGTGTGGGGCAAAAATATAGACACACTCATTGCATACAGTTTATAGTTTATAGACATTTCAAGAGTGAATTGCAACGAAATGCCTGAAGATAGACCAAGGTAGCCTGCATACGAAAATTTCAGCATTAAACACAGATTTCAGCAGTCCAAGTGCCGACCTTCTAGGTTCAAGGAGGTCTGCTCATGCGAGCGTCAAAGATGGGTACCCCTCTAAAATGTTGTTATTTTACTGATATTGGCTCATCTAGCATGAAAACAATTGCAGATAGGCACAGACATGCTGCTTAACAAGCACTAGTGATGAGCTTTTTAAGGGTGTCAACATTGATGACTTTGTATGATCTTGAACCCTCAATATAGGGGTTTTGGGTGAATTTCTTTGCTATCTTGGGCTGTGTCACACATTGTGATACTGAATTGCAGCAAAACGGCTGGAGATAGACCTGGACAACCTGCGTATGAAATTTTTTGCATAGATCGTACAATTTTAACCATCTAAGTTTTGACTTTTTAAATTCAATGAGTCTTTCGTACGGAGGCCTTAAATTTGAGTACTCTTCCAAAATGCATTATTTTGTATTGCTGTACACTGATTGCCAAGGTGGCAAGACAGCTGCTATCATGCATCACATGAGCTTTGCTCAAATTACTTGTTTTTTTGTAGTTTTTGATTTTACTGTAGTTCTTGGTAAATATTGCCATCGGTGTGGTGGATGTGATAACTCATATCAGTTAATTTTTACTCATTGCTAAAGGTATGAAAATGTATTACCAACCAGTAAGTAATTTGGGTTCTCGTCTGCTAATTTACCTGCACCTGAATTAACTGCTAGGTTTAGGGTCAGGGTTATGGATAGGGTTGCGGTTGGGGTTAGAATTAGTGTTAGGCTTAGGGTTACAATTAGCACAAACCTTTAACGGTAATAATTTGGGTGCAGGTGAATTAGCAGACAAGTGCCATAATTTGGCTAAAAGAAGCATGTTATTAATGCTGACAAAAACTTCACTTGTTGTAACTGGAAAACTGTGCCAGTTCTGCCCCATGCTGACATAATCCACCTTTTTTGCTTAGTCATTTAAATTATTTAATTTTGAAGTCATGGTGTGTATATAACTGTCAATAAATGACAGATATGTGTTAATAGCTAGATCAGATAGTGATATTGCTGAATGTGATGTATGTTTTTTTGTAGACTGATGAGTCAACTTGCTGATGTAAACATTCAGTCCAACGTTGGTATGTTTACTTTTGTAATATTTTACATCTGCTGCTCATATTTCTTGTCTGCACTTTGCAGTGAACGATATTGCAAACAACCAGGGTTGGTACTGATTGAAGTTTTTAATTTATTAATCCCCCAAAAATTAACTTTGGTTAATTGGTTAATTTTGAACAAAATCTGCAATCTATCACAACCAGTTGCTAAGCAGCTATTGATGAACTTGGCGAGTTAGTGACTGACTTAGCAACTTAAGTTGTCTAGGTGCAGGGCCGGATCAAGACTAAATCAGGCCTCGTGCTGATATTTAGAATAGGGCCTATAATTTGTAATTGGCATTCAAAACTGAACAAGAGTTCCACGACCCCCCACAACATAATCAGTCCCGCAAAGTATGCAGTACCAGCAACACAACCACGGTGAATAATCCTTTACTAAAACACAGTATAACTTACATTGACATATTGTCACATACTGATGACCATGATTTTTGCACTTTTATATCTTTAATCACAATGTCACATTTACGCCGTAGGCCCCTATATAAACTGAACAGTCAATGTGGGTGATAATCCCCTTTTTTTCCTCTTTTTTCTTTCTTTCCCCTTTCTTTCTTTCTCTCCTTTTCCTTTACTTTCCTTCTTTTTTCTTGCCTTTATCTCTCTCACCTCTCCTGCCTTAAACATAAGACCCCTTGAACAGGTCTGTTGAAATGGGAAAAATGGGGAAGTTTTCCCTGGGCCCACAACATTTGGGGGCCCCACCATCATTCAAAACTATAAAGTACACCAGAGTGCACCATTTTAAAAGCAAAATTCAAAAATTTTCTCCCCACAAATATTTTCTCCCAGGCATCGCTGTGGTTTTCGACGTCTTTGCCCCTGAATCCAGCCAGGGGACTGAAATCCCCCCTGGGGGTCTGGGCGAAGCCCCAGCAGAAGTTGAATTTTGTGCACACTGCTCTTAGAATATGGCGTCTGGCGGCAAGTTTTCTGATCATTTGCATGTGAACCAACTTACCACAGTTGATGCAGTTTAAACAATAAAGGCATTGCGATTAAAATGAGAGAGCATTCATCGTCGATGGGTGTTGGGTGATAATTGACTTTGCACGGATGACTAGGTTAAACTGCGGCCAATGCAGATGACATGGCAGCCTGTGTGATTATGTCAATCTTGCATAGACGTGGCCAGGAGGAATTTGTTGTTGGGGCACTCCTAAGCCCCTCCCCTTTTCATTTTTTTCCATCCTGTCTCTTTCTTCCATCTCTTTTCTTTTTTGTGCGTGATAGCAGTATGCTTCGCACATGTTAGCTATGGCCTGGGCGTCTGTCTGTCTGTCCGCCTGTCTGTCTGTCACACTCGTGATCTGTATCAAAACAGTGCAAGCTAAAATCACAAAATCTTCACTCTGAGCTGCCATTAGGACTCTAGTTTGCCGTGACAAAATTTTGTGTCCTGGATGATGGGTTTCTCCTCAAACAAGGCATCAAAGAGGGGTACCCCTCTTAAAAAGATGTTATTTTGTTGCTATTGGCTCGTATAGTGTGAAAACAGTTGCAGATAGGTATAGACATGATGCTTATCGTGACAAGCACTGATGTTGGGCTTTTAGATTTATCAACATTGATAACCTTGAACGACCTTGAACCCCCAAAATAGGGGCTTTTAGTGAATTTTTTGCAATTTTTGGATGCAGCACACATTTCAAGAGTGAATAGCAACAAAATGGCTGGAGATAGACCAAGACAACCTCAGATAAAGTTTTCAGCATACGCAGATTTTAGCAGTCCAATTGCGGACCAACTAGGTTTGAAAATGCCAAACGAAAAGGTGGGCGTCAAAGATGGCTACTCTTAAAAATGCTTATTTTACCGCCATTGGCTTGCGTAACATGAAAACGGTTGCAGATTGGCACAGAGATACTGCTTATCATAACAAGCACTGGTGACAAGCTTCTTAATAGTGTCGACATTAATGACCTTGAACCCCATATTAAGGGATTTTGATGTTTTTTTCAACTTTCAGTTACGGTGCACATTTCAAGAGTAAATTGCACCAAAATGGCGGCAGATAGACCTAGACAATCTGCCTATGAAATTTTTGTCATAGAATGCAGGCATACATTTTTAGAAATATAAGTTCCGACCTCCTAAATTGAAGGAGTCTTCCATACGGAGGCCTCAAGTGTTGGTACTCCTTCAAAATGCATTAATATTATTTTTATTGCATGCTGTACACACTACACAGGTGGCAGGACCGCTGCTATCGTGCGTCATGCGAGCTTTGCTCAAATTACTTCTTTTTCCCTTTTCCTCAAAATTTAGCTAGAGATTCTGGGGCGCTCTCAGCTAAGTCAGCAGGATCTGGGGCAGAGCTCCAGCCGCAAACACATTTTACGCAATTTGGGCACTCAAAGCACATCTCACGGCAACATTTAAGTCGTTTACGTACAGTAGAAATGGCTGTTAAAAAGATTTTTCGTCCAGTCTGTGGCCGTGGGACTATTTTACGAATGGGCTAGTTGCAGCAGCATCCTCAGCACCCCCTTTAATCCAGCACTGACTAGGTGTTAGCTTAATAACTCACGAAGTAGATATGTCTTTCTGACTAAGTTAACAAATTACTGTTGAGTTCAAGATATATTTTACAGAAGACGTGACTCTAAAATTATTACAAGGATTACCAGCATATGGTATTGTATTGTTTGACATAGAAAATCCCTCTGCTTTCATTTGCCATTTTTCTGTCAAAAACGTTAATTTTTAAATTTGTGTTGACATTAAAAAATATTGGTACAGGTTTTGTTTAACTTTATTTTGTTAGCTTTAGTGAAACTTGTTTACAACTTTACATCTGGTCTGTTAGTGTTATGCCAAAACTACTTATGTTTCGGCAGGTGCTATTCAATATTCACTGTGCCACTTTGTTTTGTGAGCTGTTGTATAATATTGCACTAAACTTGAATAATAGCGGCACAAAAATTGCAAAAAGAAACAAATTATTTCCTTCTGTCTCTACATTCTCACCAGATTGCAGCTGGAAGCATAGAATTTTTATAAGCATAAGGCACAATACTAGAAGAGCACACACTCATTAATGCTAAGAATGCAAGCAGTTTGGATCCTGTGATCCGTTATGAAAGTGCAGATAGAATAAAACACAATAAAAATGTCAGCGAATGTTATTGCGACAATGAGTTGTGATGACTGGTGAAATCCAAACTGGAAGTCCCTTATTCTTGTCTGTAGTTTTAAATGTTCTTTAAATTGTGACTGTGGAAAATGAAACATTAGGCCTACATTTGATTCACAAATTCGAATCGACGATCAGTCAGTTTTCTGCAGAGCGATTTGCTTGCCTAATTATACCGCTTGCATAGCCGCTATAACCAACTTTGAACTATTATCGTACAGATAGTATTGCCAGCCATAACTGGGATTGTATGAAATGTATACAGTGAAATATGAATTTGTATTGTTATTAATATAATATCATAAAACGTTCTTTTAGCATTCTGTTGTTGGTACAAGGCATACGCTGTGGTTGTCAAAACCAGTAATTTCATCAGCAATTTCAACAATATCTGAACCAGAAAAAACACAACCGGCCTAGATCGTGCACACTGCACATAGCTAAAGTAGTGGCATTCATGTGGAAGTTTGACAGAACATTTCAGTCCAACACTGCCAGAACTGGCAAAATACCCGGTGTCCGTACAAATCTGTGTAATTGTTTTGTCTGCTGAAGTGAAGTCGATAGCAGTCATTAGTTTATCAGCAGCACTCCAGTCGATAAGTTAAAGACTTTGAGTCGATATCTGAGCAACTGGTTTCGACTTGGAAGCTTAACAATGGTTGCAGGAAGTAAATCAGGAAGACCATGAAAACTATTGATACTATAGCATCATACTATAGAATTCAATCACTGGTAGTTGTTAAGTATCATAAATTGACGCAAAATTGGAAAAAGTGACTGCGATGCAGTTCATATATCTGTAGCTGAATTAAGTGTTTACAAAATGCCAACTGCAAAACTCACTCCATAAATCAGTACAAAGTTATACATCTTGATGAAATGTACTACGTGATAACTGCAGCTCAAGAGGTCCAATATTTGTTTTACCTTTAATCAATCGAAAAGTTAATTGGACAACTTTTGATGACTGATTAGTTAGGTTAATTGTCAATTTCAGTAGCTCTACGAATTGTGTGTGACTGTTGTATGTGACACAGGTGAAAGTTTATTTGAGGTTGAGATTGAAGCTGATAGTAATGATATCATCGAATATCCACACAGTGACAAATCAAGAAATCCTCATTTGTGTACAGTGTGTGTCAAGCATTTTCAAACAAAACAGAAGTTGAAACAGCACAAACGAATGCATGTTGAAAAGATTTACTCTTGTGCTGTGTGTGAGAAAGGCTTTGCTACTCAGCGTGACTTGAGGCTGCATATAAAGAATGTCCACAGCAGTAAATACAAATGCACTGAATGTGGAAAGTGTTTCAGTAGCAAACTGACATTAACAAGACACAGACGAATTCAATCTGGAGAGAAGCCGTTTTGATGTACTGTTTGCAGTAAAAGGTTTTCACGACCAGATTCCCTTGCTGTTCACAGAAGAACTCACAACGGTGAAAAATTGTTTGAATGTACTGTTTGTGGCAAACGATTTACACAATCAGCTCACCTTGTTAGACACAGCAGAATTCACAGTGGAGAGAAACCGCACAAATGTCCTGAGTGTGACAAGGCATTTAATCGGTCTGGATATCTAATCACTCACATGAGAGTCCACACAGGAGAAAAAGCATACAAGTGTTCACTGTGTGACAAAAGTTTCAGTCAATCCAGCCACTTGCAGAGACACAAACGTTATGTACACAGACACCGAAGACCTTTTGACTGTTTTTACTGTGGGATGATGTTTAAAAGTAGCCATGAACTGAGGCGTCATGTTTATACTCACACTGGTGCAAAGCCATACTCATGTAGACACTGTTCAGACTGTTTTACACATCTCAACACACTCAAGGCACATCTGCTGAAGTCACACAATGAAGGTACTGGGTTCACATGTCACATTTGTCAGAAGAAATTCAGTCACAGTGGTAAACTTAAGGAACATTTACTACGTCATGAAGGCGTGAAGCCGTATGTTTGTGATGACTGTTCAAAGGGTTTTTGTACTGCAACTGAATTGAGATCTCATCAGCTGAAACACACAGACTATAAGCAGTTTTGCTGTGGTTCATGTGGTAAATATTTCAAACGTAAAGACAAGGTTGTAAGGCACTTCAACAGATGTTCTGTTAAACTGGGATACGTCCATATTTTTGCCAAGCAAGATTGAGACAGAGAACAAACAATCTGTGGACAATTGCTTGTTGGCTAGAATTGCTACAGTTGACTTAAGACTCGTCACTTGTCAGTGAGATTCTGTGTACAACAGATTGTGTCATGCTGCTTCAGTACTCTATGTCAACTAGCTCACAGTACAGCATATTCAGTGAGGTCATAGTTGTATCAACTGCAGTGTTGAAGTCACTCACTGGTTGTTGCACTGGTGCAGTTTTGTGATGGTTTTTGTAGAGTGTTGTTGATGCAAGCATGGTCGTAGCACCCTGTAGCCCAAGAAATGTGCAAACTTTTGCCATAAAACTAACGTTTCCAGGGCTTTCTCATGACCATTGAGGGTGATTACATCGCTTCCTACCCCAGACCTAACTATCCAGATCCAGCCGTCGGTGTGATGCCCCAGTCTTGGGGCCCTGCCGACTAACTATCCAGATTCAGACCACCTTCCTAGCTGGTGAGTAGAGGGCTTACTGGCCCTTCCCCAATAACCCCCCCAACCCACCCTCGGCTTTTGGCCTCAATTTTCAGTCTTCAAAGCTGCACCCCCAACTCCAATTTTGGCTACGCCCATGGATGTAAATAACTTTTAGTGACAGCTTACAGTGCAGTTTGATAGTGTTAGATCAGCTTCGTGTTTTATCCAGGTATGGGTGGACCGGTTGGCTGCTTCCCATCATAGGCGTGTGGTAGCACAGCCCTGTGTTAATGGCGACCGGCTAAGTAAAGGGAGAATGGCAAAATTCAACCCCGCGCAGATCAGAAACCCCTCAAGCGATGAAATGCATACATTGTATATACGTACAATGTGTCCCAAAAAAAAACATCCCCGACATTTTTGACTGTAACTTAAAAACCAATTATCAGATTTTGATAATTTTTGGTACGAATATTCCTGACACAACTTGCCATAAATTGACCGTTCAGCATTCCACCTCATCCAGCATTTGTTTCTGCACTACCAGGGGAAAACACAACCAGCAAAATATCACTTTTTATCCCATGCTTTATGATTGCTTAACTAACATAACGCGTAAAAACACATTTCGTTCACATTTCTGACACTCTGGTTGACATTTCATCCAGTTGTTCATTTTTTAACTGCCTGCAGCAAAATT
>Ga0209671_1007531_pt1 | contig 11305 bp, 7 predicted proteins | sample WorMetHERISLAND2_2_FD_187401 | JGI IMG/M metagenome (GOLD analysis project Ga0209671, IMG submission 187401) | Marine gutless worms symbiont microbial communities from Max Planck institute for Marine Microbiology, Germany - Olavius geniculatus... | ecosystem: Host-associated > Annelida >...
AACGTGAAGTGTACCGCGAGACCTGTACGTCAAGATCGTTTTCAGCCAACTACAGACGACATCAGCAGATAATTTGAACGTCGAACGACGGCGACTGGAAGTTTGGAAATTCGAATCGACGAGCAGCCATCAACAGCTCTTCAGGCGTATTGCATTTGCTAGATTGCTAGCCGCTTGCTTTGCCGCAATAAAGAACGATTAAATGATTACATTGCCATCCATTTCACGTACGAATGTGTTGGCAGTTGAATTAACTAACAGTTATTGCGTATTATTTTGTGTCACAATATATTATTCTAAAACGTCAATTGGGCATGTTTTGTCATAGCCACTGGCAGTTAGAATCATACGGTAAATCAGCTAGATAAACAATTCATTTATAGCCATAGCCCTATCGTAGCAACCGACCTAAGTCTGCACAATGTATAGAAAAAAGTTCTCATGCACATTTCAAATCAAAAGGAATCAAATCGGTTTTATTTAAAAACACAGCGGCACAAGATTGAGTCAGACAACAGTAAGGAGTTTGCAGCTAAACCAGTAACAATTAAAGAAACTAGAAAAGCACTCGGAGAGCGCAGACCTCCGCCAAGCATACTGCCCCATTTAGAGCAATGTTAACGAAAATTTCAAAGTGATCCAGAATCCAGGATTCCTTCCGGATCACCCCCAAAATTGAATCACTTGTAGTTTTTGCCATTCTCGACATTCCCTGAAAATTTCAAAAAGATCCTTCCATAACTTTTTGAGTTATCTTGCTAACAGACAGACAGACAAACAAACTCTGGCAAAAACATAACCTCCTTGGCGGAGGTAATAAAATAATGTATAAAAACACAAGTAACATCAACATTAAAATCAAGATTACAATGCCATATAGGTGTGACTATAAAACGGGTAAGTGATGATGTTAAGCGCAAAACGGATGAATGAATGACAAATAAACAAACACATATTAACTCAACCTTCTACCCTCCACGGGTCCATGGGACGGTACAGTCAAAATGGTATCAACTAATAATTTTACATAACCTGGCAATGGTAAGAGCAAAGAGTAAAGGAACCTATCGGCCGACTGGCAGCCTAAGTTCTACAATTTTGTCAAACGAACCAGATGAGCTCTTGCAATGGCTGGGCAGTGATAATACCTCAAGTCCCCAAAGTGTATTTATAAACAGATCTATCACTATTATTTATGTTGCTAAAATAAATTTACTATTAGCATTATTAAGATGATAAAACAGCCACACGTCTTGCACAATATTACAAAACAATACTTACTATAATGTTTATTTTAGTTCCAAAAATATATAGTAATAAGTATTATTGCTGCAAGAAAAACAGTCAAATACGTTGTGTTGGTACATAAAAGCAATGAAATAACGGCAAGACCATGCAGTCTAACGCACATCACTCTTGTTTCACCGCAGTCAAAACAATATACGAATGTAGACAATGAATAACGGTTATCCTGAGCACTACAGCTTGGAGGCAGTGTCCGCCCTGTCTTCATGAACTGCGCTTGAATCTGTAAATAATTGCAACCAAAACAACCAAGAAACTTGAGCTAATGCTCACGAGACGCACGAAAGCCTATAGCAGTTACGGTTCAGTAGTTTAGCGGAAAATTGGGGTGTTCACGCTAAGTTAATATATAAATACCAAATTCTCTATCTGGATCGCATAACGATAGTTCCATTGCGCCACCTTGTGAATGATATAGACTTGTGTAGCAGCCCGAAATCACCAAAAAAAATCCATAAAACCCCCTTTTTGGCGTTCAAGGTCATTCAAGGTCATTGAATTCGGCGCCAATCGAGAGCCAGGGTACGATTTCCTATTAATGATTAATAGTAACCTAGGCCCTATCTCGCACCGTTACTGAGATACAGCGACTTATTGGCCAAAAATCGCACATTTTGCCCACCCCTCTCATTTAGCGCCCTCGTTCGGAGTGACCCCCTTCGAATTTATGGAAAAGCTTTAAGGTTCATAAAACTAGAGTCTTCCAGGCAGCCGACGGTGAAGATTTGGTGATCCTAGCTTGCACCGTTTTTGACTGATCCACCCATGTGACGGACAGACAGACAGACAAACGAACAGAATTGCAATGGCTAAGATGCGCTGATGCTGCTTTCGCGCGTAGAACAAGTTTGATAGCATTCTACCGATATCTGTTTTGCCATAAACTTCTACTGCAAACCTAAAACACTTCAAAACTCTGCGGAAGAAAGTACTACTATCCCGGGGATGAGGGGTCTGAGCAGTCGTTTGGCCAGTTCTGGAGTGACCCCCTATCCTACTGCGACGTACATTCCATCCACGTGGCGGGTAACAATACTGTACAATATTTCATCGAAAACCATTTATAAGTTGCTTGGTAATCGTGCAGACACACAAACCAACAAACAGCTGCACAGTTCACATCCAAGTTCATCGTGAACACAGTTGGCTGGACATTACATGCTGTGATGGAACGAACAACAGTAAAGTACAAATGCCAACTCAATATCTACCGCGTGGGCCAACAGAAAACGTGCCACTTTACTTTTGTTTATATCCTCGCCAATTATTGACCGATTTTCAAAATTCTTTCACTGGCAGACTCTGCGGACAATTTGCAATAATGTGATTATTATAACCCACCACACCATAAATGCGTCTCTACACTACATTGCAAAATATAAGTGAACTAGAAATTTGGGGCAAAGCCCAACGTGAGTCTGCCCGGCGCCCTAAGTCCGATTGGCGGAAATATTCAGGGAGTAAAATTTCCCCGGCAGCAGTCACGTGGCGCGAACTCAAATGTATTAGCATACTGGTACGCAGAACGCACACTGTTGACTTAGTGTAGGTAAACATTAGGCATGTGATCTCAGGTGTTAGTGGACCAAAGTTCACCAATTTTTTGTTCAACACGGGAGAGATTGCTGTTGATAACGCCGTTCACCGCTTTTCGATATCTCTATCCAGTCCAGAGATATTCACAGTCAAAGTCAAAAGTTGTCATAAAACATACTAAATTTTGGACGTTTTTGCCCTCCCAAATTTTAAGGGGCGGTGCCCCTAAAAGTTGTCCCTGCGTTATCACCCCCGCCGAGCGGCACGTCACGTGGTAAAGTTGCATAAGGCTACTCCCCCGGCTCAAAAGATCTTGCGCCTAATACATTGAATTTTAAGCCATTTTCGACACCCTTTGAAAAAAATTGTAAGGGGGACCCACGTTCCCGGTGGGGAGTGCGCTATAAGACTTGGTCATTCTCTAGCACGTGTAAAAATTTGGGGACACAGCACCTCTTAGGGGCTGAAATATGGTATCCCAAAAAAGTCGATATGGGTGGGTATGATTCCACCCTTAGATCTCCGGAATTGGTGAACCAAAGTTCACCGCACTTTTTTCGCCCAACGCGGGAGGAATCGCGGTCAATCGCGTACTTGACCGACTTCGAATATCTTCATCCGTTCCAGAGATATTCATAGCCAAACTTTGAAGTCGTCTGAGATCGGGCCACTCACTGCGGTGAGTGATCCGTATGACTCTAAACTGTGTGGGTCTAACACAGCCTAGTGTCACATGGACCATTCCCTCAATGTTGGTCTGAAGAGTTTTTTTCATTTACCTAAATATTTTTAGTATGGTTAGTTTTTTCTTACATTTACATTTTGCAAAGTAATGTAGAGACGCATCTACGGTGTGGTGGGGTGTATAACAATTACATTACTGCAAATTGTGCGCAGAGTGTGCCAGTGAAATAATTTTGAAAATCGGTCAATAATTGGCAAAGATATGGACAAAAGCAAAGTGGCACGTTTTTTATTGGCCTACGGTGTATCAATCAATCACAGTCCTAAACGACAGCACTTAACAATTATTAAGCACACTAAGCCTAACTATAACATAAAACATCATAAAACCTATAAATAACAAGAAGCCCAGCTATCGCTAGAAAAAGCCAACTGTACCGCCTATGTATGAAGCCCAGCGTCCAAATTCAAGGCATGAAGAAAAGCGATTTGCCAGAGGTGAGACAGTTCCATGCACACTATGTTAACGAAACGCTGTCTCAAAAGCTACAAGGAAAGCTAGTATAACAGACATTGCACATGGTCATTTTGCCAAGCGATATAAATAGCTACTGTTCCATGCACGTGGTCATCTTGCCAGGTCATATAAACAGCTACAAAGTAAATGAACAAGGAAAATATCAGACGCAGGTTTTGCAAATATTTCTCACAATAAAAACGCCTTGCTCGGGAAGACACACTACAGCCTATACAATTACTGTTGCAGTACTGACCTTCAAGGTCATTCAAGGTGAATGATTTTCATGTCATTTGAAAGCCAATATGCGACTTCCTATTAGTGACCAATAGTAACCTAGGCCCTATCTCGCACCATTTAGCCACAATAGCGTGTAATAACCTTCAAGGTCATCCAAGGTCAATGATTTCCATCTAATCTGACATGGCATATGCCACTTCCTATTAGTGATTAATGGTAACCTAAGCCATATCTCTCACCGTTTCCAAGATACACCCTTTAAACATTTAGTTCAAAATTGCAGCCAAACCGCTGCAGATGAACACATGGTTACTACTGACAGCCTATAGGAAGTCGCCACCACCCTATCCACTGGTACCATCTGGTACCAGACCAACTACGACTTACTGCTTATGACCCTTCAAGGTTGTCCAAGGTCAATGATTTATACGTCATTTGAAAGCCAGTATGCGACTTCCTATTAGTGATCAATAGCAACCTAGGCCCTATCTTGCATCGTTTAGCCACAATACATCCATGACAGACGGACACTGGACAGACAGACAGATGACAACCCACGCCAATAGCCTGACCTTTACACAAGTACGGTTGGGTAAAAATGTTTTAAAACTTCGTTCAAAAGTGGAGTATTTGACAGTGTTGCAAATGTCAGCAAGTAGTTAATTCCAGGCTTGAGGATGCAGTGATGGAGAAAGCTGTCAAACCAAACACCGCCTAAAATTCCGCTAAAGAAATCTAGCTTTTAGTCGATCATAAGTCCCCAAACCACCCTGCGTCTCAGATTTGGCGGGTTTCCCAGAAACTCTGTAAACAAATTTACTAACATTTACCCAAGTAGAAAAGTACATGGTGTTTCATAAAAAGAACCCCTTTTTCTTTCTTTCATAATTTTCTCAAATGATGATCAACTTACATAAAATTTTTACCAGTTGTAGCTGAAGAAATACTAAGTGAAAATATTTCAACAAAATATGGCAGTTGATTAAATATACTTTGATAGTCGTGACGTAACGGTGACGTCATAATGTGTCACGGGTACAAGCTTGCTGGTCTCAACTGGTGCTGTCAGTTGCTACCCAGTTCTGATGGCAAAAAATCTGGTTCTCTCATGACAAATTCTTGAAGCTTTATAATTGCAGCCACAAAAAAAACATGCAAAGCAATCACATTTACGTGTCTGTGAGGAAAGTTGGACTTTCACATGTTCGAGCAAGACAGTGCACTAGCACACCAATCTTGCAAAATAGTTGCGTTTTTGGATCACGAGATGCCTGATTTCATGTTCCCATGTTACTTAGTGCTTACACGATGAACATTCTTCATCAGTGAACCAGATTAAGTTTATCATCGAAGAAGGGTAACAACTGACATCACCAGTTGAGACAAACAAGCTTGTACTCATGACACATTATGATGTCACCGTTACGTCCCGACTGGCAAAGAATATTTAATCAACTGCCATATTTTGTTGAAATATTTTGAATTAGTATTTCGTCAGCTACAACTGGTAAAAATTTTGTGTAAATTGATCATCATTTGAGTGAATTATGAAAAAAAACAAAAAGGGGTCCTTTTTATGAAACACCGTGTATATATAGCTATCCCATTGAAAATGTACTGGCAGAGATAATGAAACACAGTGACAGAGATAAACGAGACAATTCACCGTCATCATCAGCAGCAGCATCATCAGTGGTATGAGCAACTCTCTGCCGGTATTTCTCATCCAGAAACTTGAAGACTGATTCCAAGCTTGAATATGACGTCCACTCGTGAGTCGGGTGACCTGTAATTAAAGCTAGCAATCATCATCTATTTATATCACAGCTTCATTCAGCCCAGTCCAAGTGTCGTCTATCTAAACCTTGGAGCAAATGTTCCATCGTTAAAGTTATGCAGCTCAGATTTAGCAGGTTTCCCACTGACATTGTGTGCCACACAAATTTACTAACTTACTTACTTATAAGTAACGAAAAGCTTTTTTAGCCCAAGAAGAGAAAAGCTGGGATAATTTAGAACTTAAATTATGTCACACTTTCTCTCAGGCATGCTTGTAAGTGCGTCTTTCCAGTCTAACTCAGGCCAATTCAGCCTCCTACCCTCCGTGGAATGAGAGATGAATAGTAGCTTACAGGCTACGAGGTGGAGACCTAGTGTGGATGATTGGGGCGGTGGTATGTCTGCTAGCTGCAAACCACAGGTCCAACTGTTCATTCATGCGAGCAATGGATGGCTGCATACCGCGCTGCCGTATCATTAGCTCATATCTGGCCACGAGTTTGTCTCCCGTAAAAAGTGCCATTTTTAGCAAAAATAGCAAGTACTGGACTTTACCTTTACTTTTATCTTTAAAATGTTGCAAAACCGACAACGGCTGGCGCCACACCACTGGCTATGTACCCAAATACACTAGATGTATTTAGAAAAAACCACAGAAATTGTAAACAAATGAGGAAAGAAAAAAAAGAAAAAACTAGAAAAATAGGAAAGAAAGTAAACGGTGGAAAACCAAGTCCACGTCCACAGACTCAAGGAAAAATTGACGTCCCTGCCAAGCCACTGATGTTTTCAACCCACGGCACAAAAATGTTACAAACACTCAACTTAATGATCAAATACAGACAAAGAGATTAACAGATTGCACAACTGCTATAAATCTAGGATGCAACTATTTGGAAATGTATGATAAGAAAACGGCATCCGAGGTGCATGTACAGTATTAGCAGAAATATATAACACCAAGTCTAACAAACTCGTTTCCTCTTATGAGTAATGTTTTTTCTTTTCAGTAAAAGAAAACTCTCACTTGCAAGGAGAACCACAGGTGCAAGGGCCCCCTGAATACACTCTTGCTCTAAGCTACGCCGACAAATACACATCAACACAAAGATTAATCTCCATTAAGAAACCAGTGTGCTAGCAGTACAAGGGTCAGTTAAAAAGTTCGTAGACCAACATAGTTAGACAAACAATATTCAAATCATATTCTGCCACTATTCAACATAAGTCTTTTGCAGCTAAAACGCACTTGGTCCAGCGTTTCTCCAAAGCTCAGATTTCACTGTAAAATATTTTGAGTTTGGTCTTCTAGCCAGCAATTTGCAATGCAAATTACGAAAGACATTCAACAAATTTGTATTCTGATAGAGATGGACAGTATAAACGGTTAGTACAGATCTTCTACCACTGCAATATTGCACAAATTGTTATCGAGCTATAATTAGACATCATAAACAGAGACACATTTGCTGATGACGGAAACATAGTCTTAAGAGCAGATTGCTAAATAGAAGATCAACGTTGAAAGTTAATCAACAACAAAATTCAAGCATTGGGGAGACATTGGACTAAGTGCATTTTAGTTGCAAAAAAGTACGGCAAAGAGTAGCAAAATATGATGCATATGTCTCTTGTCTAACTATGTCGATCAACGAATGGCCCTCGTTTAATGATAAATGTGTGGAGACTGACCAGCGGAGACCTGTGGCGCATCAAGATAGTCGTCATCATAAGGTTCTAAAGGCTCATCAAGCGCTTCATCACTACTCACCCAGTTGCACACACGCTGCTCACAACATCCAAGCCTAACGTCATTGCAGACAATCTCTCACGTTTTTTGACACCTCGTGTGTCTGATCTCAAATGCACCACGAGTCAACAAAACACCATGAAACTGTTATTCTTTCAGTTGTACTGTAAAATACATGAAACAAACAAAGCAAAAAAGAGAAATAAATATAAAAAATAGAACAATATATGTATACATATATAAATCTGCTGCAGTCCTTTGACGTTCGGTGACTTTCACCTCAAACCCGGTAAATAAAAAATTGGTGTACCGGTTATTCCTTCCATGCGAAAAATTCGAGCCAATTTTGACTTTAATATGCCTTATTGTTTGAATTGGAAGTGAGAGCCGTATGAAATAGACAGACAAACAGACAAGCAAGATGTGCAGTGTGGCCGACAAAAATGCCACAGAAACACGTATAACATTTCGAAGTATTCTGCTGCCATACAGCCTGAATACAAAACTCAACAACTTACAGCAAAAAAAACTACGGATGAACTACCTGCATGAAAAACTGCACGACTTTGTCAGTGATGTTATCTGCATAGTTGAGACTGTGAACTGAGTCTGTGAATGCCACAGCAAACACTCTCTCCAGAAACTCGTCTGTCTCCTCCGTCACCTAATACAACAAACACTTGGAACAAAGCTTGCAAGGAGAACAAAGCAATAAAAATAAACTTAACGGAAATGTTCAACTGCACAAACTGTACAGAGCAAACAAACCAGCAGTTCAGTTCCATTTTGTTCGTTCTGAACACATCTTTACAACTGAGATCACACAGACAATGTTTAACATGAGTTATTAATCTGGCACTCAATGGCATCAATGACAACATGTATGTTATTCTGGGGGAAGGAAAATTCACACAGTGATAGTGACAATGCCATTGGGCAAAGCATTACTGAGTTCCTAGTGTAGACTGTCTATAGTAAGCCAAAAAAAAATATGCGTGCTTCTGCTTGCTATCCATCTCTAGAAAAACCTGCGTCAATAAAATTTTTATTGGACCTTCAAAAATATCAGTGCAGTTTTCAGTATGTTTTTCGAAATTTTACTGAAAAATAGCGTTCACATCTAGCCTGAAATGTTGCAGAATTTTTGCTTAAGTTCTCGTTGAGTACTATTTATTGCTTCAGTTTGCTTTTTATGAGTTGTTGAGTAATATTACATGAGACATCATGACATAAAAATAAATAATAAAAAATTTTCTGCTGCCACCATCCCTAATTTTTTTGTCGGCTGTAACTGGAAGCACAAACAATTTTTTTCTACACCTCACAATTAATGAAATGGCTTCTGCTTTACTTATCATGCTGAAAGTAAAGTGATGCAAGACAGGAAAATGACGACTAGCCAAAGAAAAGCAAGGCAAGGCAAACTCAATGAAGAATTAAAAGTGCACAGTGAATTTTCACAAAATAGCAATTTAAGTGCATTTCTTGTGAATTATCTCCACCATTCACTACATTCATTGGACAGTGATAATAAGACAAGTCAATGAAAAGCAGGCAAAGCAAAGACGAAGCAAGGTGAAACAGAGCAAAACAAACGAAAAAGTCTTGGTCCTGGACTCACAAATAAATGAAAACGTTAGCCCTAAAAAACTCTTGTTCATATCACTGATTATAACCGTACAGTGTACATAAACTATGCAGTCCACTAGCTGCTGATAAGAAGATAATGTAAGACCAGATGTGTGACGACGACGCCTCCGTAGCTGTGTGCCACTACAGCGATGTGCTTTGCCTTGCAGCGCTCGACTATCAACTTACGCCAGACGTACAAAGCATGCGCCTCCGGACTTTCGTTCTCCTGAACACACAATTACACCACTAAATAATGTGCACAGCTCATTACTGGAACCCCGTCGCAGAGCTACGGAGCGTCACCTGCCATAAGGCTTCACACAAATTTACCTGCCACCTGACAAAGGTAAACGTGCCGTGCCTTAACTCTAGGCAGACAGGCAGGTACTTGACTTACCTACCTTTTAAAGATGAAAAGCTGAGTTGACCCTGGTGGTCGGTTATAGTGTATATCGAGTTGGTTCACGCAGTCACCCATCCAAGCAGTAACCACTTGATAGCGACCTGACCGGGAATCAAACCTGCGACCTTCTGATCATAAGTCCAACACCTCAACCACCATGCCAGCAAGCCACACAAGACACTAAACTGTTACACATCAGGAACTCTTCACAAAAATTTACCAATTTTATCACAGCATCATGTATAATGAATAAACAAAACGACCAAGATGTGCTTATGGCTGCCCATCAAGTAACAGATTAAATACGACTAATGCTGACTTGCTGTCATAAAAAATGTCATCTGCCCTTTTCCGCTTAACCACTCAATGTTTTGACGCTGCTAGCTGAGTAACTGGGAAAGCAACTAGCCGCTGAAAAAAACCCTTCCAATGATCCTTCCCCAAAATCCAATTTTTAGGAGCTGGCCAAAGCTTCAAAAATGCTAGTTAAATGACAACTCACATTAACAGAAGTAAAACTTTATGTAATACAAAATATGTGTAAGTGGTAGTACTATAATTTAAGGCTGCAAAAATTAACGACTAATTAATCGATTAATTGTTAAAAAAATTGTTTGATTAATTTTTTTTAATCGATTATAATTCGATTAAATTTTGGACATAACTCTGAGAGCGATGATTTTAAAATGCGTCGTGTTGGTGGTAAACTGAATGAACATTTTGCTTTTTGAACGCTGATGGAACAGCACCTGATGGCATTAAAATAAGTTGTCTTCACTGCAAGAAACAGTTTGCATATCGTGGGTTCAAACACGTCGCTGACTTACCATTTGCAGCATAAACATCCGATGCAGTACCAGTGTATCACTGCCAACGAGCGTAAGAAAAACGATGATGCAAAACTACAGAATTGAAAAATTGTTCGAAATTAATCAACTAATCGCGATTAATTTTTGGTGATTAATCGAATAAAAAAATTTTAATCAGTACAAACCCTACCATAATTGTGTTACCCTTGCACAAAATTACACACATATAAAGACATACAGGGTGGCCCAAAAAAACGGGGCCACTCTGTTATATAGCTTCTAACTTCAGAAATACTGCTTAGAGCTACACGATTTTTTGCAGAAATCAAGATCGTTTTATTCTCAACACAAAAACATAAGTTATTGAAATTAACTATGTGCAACAGTGGCGCCACCTGGCGAATACGAGTCATATTGCTTCAAATAGCGATCAGTAATAGTTCATGACGCTTAATAACAGAACAAAATGCACATAAAATTACAACCACATTATAACACTTAGTCTGATTTAGTCATGAAATCAGTGTTTAGAATTTGTGCTCGATATGTCCACCATTCTGCTGCACCACGGCGGCAAGACGACGACGCCATTCGCCGATGCTCCTGTCGAGAAACGCCTGGCTGAGCTTGTCCCACGCCTTGACAATTGC
>Ga0209671_1007533_pt1 | contig 11303 bp, 8 predicted proteins | sample WorMetHERISLAND2_2_FD_187401 | JGI IMG/M metagenome (GOLD analysis project Ga0209671, IMG submission 187401) | Marine gutless worms symbiont microbial communities from Max Planck institute for Marine Microbiology, Germany - Olavius geniculatus... | ecosystem: Host-associated > Annelida >...
CCCCTATAGATGCAAAAATTTGCAGATATCTTTTACAGAAGCCGAGTTATAACCCATTTTGTCTCAAATTTCGTTGCCATGACAACTAAGGTCAACTGTGTGGGTGTTTAATTAGGCTTATGACTCACTACGTTTGGCGTAAATATAAATGGCACTGTTAAATTAGCCGACCCCGACAACCCCACCCTGGAACCAAACCGGAAGTGGATCGGATGATTAGTTGCTGAGATACAGCAATTTGAATTTCTTCCAGGAAGGCTCTTCCAGGAACGGAAGTCGGTCGTCAGTCGGTCTTCAATATTACACTGATCTGATATACTCCTCTTCCCACAGTGCGCGAAGTAAAAATCGCAGATTTTTCCTACCTGATCTCATTTAGCGCTTTCGCTCGGCGTGACCCTATTAGAATTTATAAAAAAAAGCTTTACGGATTTTAAAACTAGAGTCTCCCAGGAGCTGAAGGTAAAGATTTGGTGATCCTAGCTTGCACTGTTTTGACTGATTCACCCGTGTGACGAACAGACAGACAGATTATTGCGATCGCTGAGACGCGCTATAGTATAGTTCCTGTTGTCGTGCGTAAAAATGTCAATAAATTCTATTTGTCTAGCAGATCTGTGGCTCCCAGCAGCCAGTCGATTACAAGGTTTGACTGTTATGCGTTTACCAGATGACATTCAGGAATGTTTATGAATTCAAAAAGGGCTGGTGAAGTCTGCATTGGTCTGGAGCAGAACATTATCGATACTGCTGTCAATGAATGGAGAAAACGTCTCCGTGTCTCTGTTCGCACAATGGGCCTACATTTCGAGCAATTTAACTGTAGGCCGTTGAAAAAAATATACAACCGGATGAAATGACAGCCAAAATTTCCGACGTCTGAAAAATGTTTTTGTGCGTTATTTTGATTAAGTAGTAATACTGCATTGGATAAAATGTAATATTTCGTTAATTTTGTTTTCTAGATAGTGCAAAACAAACATTATTAAGTCAGGTAACACAATTAAGCGGCCATATTCGCACAAAAGTATTAAAAATATGACAATTCTTTTTCAAGTTAAAATCAAAAATGTTCGGAAAGTTTTCTAAGATACAGTGTATAGTCTAAAACAAATTCTGTCTTTACCTGTTTTTTTCGTAGGTTATGTGTTGATCTTTTTGCGTGAGTATTTGATTAATACAGCTAAATGCGCCTCAAATAGCAAAAAATATTTCTAATTTTCAGAGGTCTGTATTGCTATGCCATCGATTTTGCGATATGCCACATGCCATTTTTTGAGTGCCATGTCGGCTGGCTTGAAAGAGTTGTAGTGATTTTTGCATACTCTCGTCATCAATTTTAATATGAACAATTTACTATTAACCCTGATGTAGCTTAGCTGTTAAATCAATTTTGATTAGTTGACTGACTGATTGACGAATCGATTAAACGTACCGGTACGCATTTACTTGCGTTGCCGCATAAAGACTGGGTGGGCGTTTAATTAGGCTTATGACTCACTACGTATTCAGTCTATTAATGTACCGCTACAAATTTAGAAACAGATCGTCTCCATCGATCCTTCGTGTAAAGCCTGGATAAGGCCACGGCACTAACTGATAGCCTAAGCGTAAGCCTCTTCAGATTCGTAGACACACGTTATTGGTTTTCGTGTAATGGAACGGCTAACAAATTCATCAAATTTAAAGCAAATCAGAAGTGGTGGTGTGCGGTGCGTGCCTCTAATTTATATCTGAACGCAACACTTTGTCGAACGAGTAATGTAGCCAGCCGTTTATCTCGCTAAGCCGTGACTGATGGATGTCTCGCGGCTTACGAATATTTCGGCGTCGTTAATTACTCGGCGTAGGAGTATTTAGCCAGTGTGTTAATTTTTAGCTAAAAAAGTCAACGGTCATGCGGACGTCGAGAACGACAGCGTGGCCCTGGGAAAACATTGTCGCGGGGCCCGTCTGGGGAGAAAATTTGGGAATTTTGTTTTTTAAAATGGCGCATACTGGTTTAGCTACTTTATATGTTTGGGCAACGGCAGGACTCTAAAACGTTCTCTCTTGCTTTTCCCTTCTCGACAGGCCTGGACAGCAGCAGAGTATGCACTATGCAGGCATAGCTTTCTATAGTTTTAAACGCGCTAGTAATAAGCTATGTGCTTTGTTGGATAACGACCCGCCACTGTAAGATGTCTTCACGGTTGTTTTAAACAGAACTTGCAGGTTTAAGTTGTAACATCATATTTTCGACCGATAATGAATAGAGCCTAGCTGGCGCCTTTGTTACATTTATTTTAGTGTGATTTTGGCGCCGCTGACAGAAGTCGGACTATGTACTTTTGCTGGCCTTTTCTCACTCTACGTGCACGTCTTGTGCGATGTGTCGGTCACTGACATAGGCGTTAAAATTGAAAATATTGCACATAGAGTGAGGAGAACATGACAGTTTTGTTGCTAATTTGCCGAAAAGTGCGCCAGTGATTAAAAATTTTGAAAATCGATCAATATTTAGCAAAGATATAAAAAAGTTAATGTTCATACGAACACGGAGTCTGTCCAATGCATTTCGATAGTTTACAGTATATGTCCGTATAAATATATAATCAGTAAGCTGTTTAGACTGGTAGAAAAATATCGAACAGTTATAATTTCAAATTGTACAGCAGCAATGATCTTTTCATCCTTCTCTATTATTTTAACTAAACAATAAACATTGTCAGTCACGAGACTATTCGATTCATCACCAGCGCTTTACTATAAATGGTCCATCGTCATCATGCGTCTATCTTGCACCGTTATGGAGATATGGTATCTGAAAGATAATGCGGCCACGACCTGACCTTTTGGGGTCACGTGATGTCATCGGTCACGTGACCATTCGACTCGCGTTAGGCGACTTTCTATCTGTGGTCCATAGTGACCATGAGTCCATCTGGCACCGTTACGGAGATATGGCGCCTCAAATATTGGACGCACGGACGTGGACACGGAAAGAAAGATGAAAGAAGGAAAAGAAAAAGAGGAAGGAGAAAGGGAAAGAAAGGAAAAGAAAAAGAGGAAGGAGAAAGGAAAGGAAAGGGGAAGGAGAAAGGGAATGGAAAGTAAACGGAAGGGGAAGAGAAATGGAAGGGAAGGAAAAAGGGGAAAAGGGGAAGGGTATGGAAAAAGGAAAGGGGGAAGAGGAAAAGGCAAAGGAAAGCGGAGGTGGAAGGAAAAGAGAAAGGAGAAGGGGAAGGGAAAAGGGAAGGGAAAGAGAAGGTGAAAGGAAGATAACTTAAGAAAAGTTGGACGTTCGCACAGACGCACGCACGGACTCTCAGGCGATTTTATACTCGGTCTACGGCGTCAAGTCGCATTGCATTGGACAGTAAAAAATTGCTGAAATGTTTTTGAACCGCAAAAGTCAGATAATCGCTCCGAGTCAATAAAGCAGCTGACAAGTCTGATTTCTCAACATGCACAAAGTACACTCTGCCTCCTATTAAGCCTATCATCTGCAACAGATAATAAAATAAGGGGCAGAGCCCAGCGTGATTTACATATGAGTATGACTGTGGAAACAAACATCTTAAGAATTTGAAATTTGGCTTGAACGAAGTCGAATTACCTTAAGCTGCACATCTTAATAAAGTGCACACGAAATACACAAAATCTATAAAGCGTGTTCGTAGAAAACATCATTATGGACGCTAATGATAAACCTTTTATGCAAAATACAAGAGTATAAAAGGAACACTTATGAAATAACTAGAAATGCGTTCTGTGGAACGAGGTATCTGTGCCATTGCCACGCTATAAAGAGCTATGCAGCTGCGTTTCAGCGTTTGACGCTCATGTGAGCCTGCAGCCAATTTTGTCTTTGAATAAAAACGGTTGGTTGCCATACAACAGGGGTCTTCAAGGGAGAAATTTACATTACACTATTGCATAGCCCGGGCCCGAAAATAAAGGGTAGGTGAAAACAGCGTGCAATTATCTTTTGCGGGAGCCGAGTTATAGTCGATTTTGTCCCAAAATTCGTTGCCATGGCAACGGGGGTCGGCAGGGAAGTAATTTAAAAAACACCATCGGATAGCGCGGGCCCGAAAATAGAGGGTAGGTAAAACAGCTAGCAATTATCTTTCACGGGGGCCGAGTAAGAGTCATTTTTGTCAAAAAAAATTCGTTGCCACGGCAACAGGGGTCGGCAGTGAAAAAAATTAAATGACACCATCGGATAGCCTAGGCCCGATAATAAGGGGTAGGTGCAAACAGCGTGCAAATATCTTTCACGGGGGCCGAGTTATAGTCAATTTTGTCCCAAAATTCGTTGCCATGGCAACAAGGGTCTCCAGGGAAAAAATTTAAATGACACCGTCGGATATCCCGGGCCCAAAATGGGGGTTAGGTGCAAACAGCGCGCAATTATCTTCTACTAATTGTCTAATTATTTTATGCTATGTTACTTTGTCTAAATTACATTTCTCTTCTGTTTTGCTATTTTATTATGTGCGTTTGTCACATATTTTATTAAATACTGTGTTACTGTTACTGTGTTACTGTGTGTTACTAAGACCGAGTTATGCCGCTTTGAAATCTCCATTAGCTCAGCTGTAATGCAATTTAAATAGTTGTTATAGCAACAGTGGTGCATATAGGGTAAATTCAAATAACACCGTTAAATTGCCCGACCCCGAAAATAGGGGGTAGGGGTAAACATAGCGCCTAATTATCTTTTTATATACCGTTTTGAATTCCCCATAGACCGTAATGTAATTTTTTTTAAATTGGAGTAAAATAGAGGAAGGAGTTATCAGATTTTTATCCCAAACAAACTCGATCTTACTTTTCGGGCCCCAAATCACTGTGCAAAATTTCCTCAAAATCAAATCAAAATTGCGGCCGTAGGAGTGTTTACAGACAGACTGACAGAATGACAGACAGGCGCAAGTGATTTTATAATTTGTCCAATGCTATGCTATTGCATTGGGACAGATAAAAATGTCGTAAGAAATGCAAAACTTTTTCCTCGCATAATAATGTCGTCACTAAATTTGTTGGGACTGCGGTACTTCACTTTGTTATTAGTTGATTCTGGAGCCAAAATGAATGAATCTCTGTCGGCAGTGTGCTTCTGTCATTACGGGCCTAGTAGTTACTGCTTGTCACAAACTAGGTCTGTGGCGCATTCGTCTTTCAAGGCACGTCAGTTTTTTTTTATTAAACAACATAGCATAACAATTTGCTTAGAGTGTGCATATTGGCTTGCTGAAATTTTTAATGGTCGCTTTATTGCTAATTCTGCCAAAAATTTTGAAAATTGGACAAAGCTATGGCGCTTTTTGGGCTTACAGTGCAGGTAACAATACAGTAAGAAAAAGTAAATGCTCTGCAAAAGTCAGAATGTTGTCGAATGACTGGCAGCTGGGCTCCTAGCCGTTTTTGGCGTTTGATTTCACATTAAAATGTTATTACTAGTTACACGTACCATGAGCAATATTTCTGCTCGAATAACGTTTTGCGACACTCCGTGTTTCAGTTAAAAGATCGTGCGGGAGACATGCTTACAGACGGATAGACGCAGAAATGCTTAATGTTTTCTCTACGTGAAGCGTGGGCGAGATAATTAGAACTTTCTGCTGCCATCCGGATTTTGAGTTCAAGTCACATCCGTGCGGTTAAACTCTCTACGAAATTTCCGTTTAGCGGGAAGCTGCAACGCGAGTCACGCCTACGATCCTGTCCTGTGCTCGCTGTAGTCTATGCAGCGGCGCGACGGACGCGCTACGCTAGTTCCGGGAAGCACGGTGTAGAATCTATTAGGGTTTCCTGGCGAGAGTCGTCGCCGGTGGCCGGGCGCAGCCTACGTACAGCTCAGCTTGGCGGGAGGGAGAGCTAGTCCCCAGCAGTGCGACTCCTCACTCAGTCCGGCCTGCTAGCTGCGACGACGTCCGTCAAATAGTCACTGAGACCACGGACTTACAGCACATTATATAAGAACCATAGACCTGTTTTAAGAGGTCTATGATAAGGACACTCCGCCAGTAGCCGGACTGCTTGAAGAGTTAAGCTAAACTGTTATAGAGCTAATGAGCTCAATAGCAGCGTGCTGTCGCATCAACCATGATGTTTGGCTGTAAAAAGCTTAGTTATCGCTGCGATTGTCGTCGTGCCTCGCCGAACCGCGACGTCATGTGTGACGTCACTACAACGTCGTCACGCTTCACTGCGCGTAAGTTGCATCTTATGTTCGATCGTTAAAGAATTGTCCAAGTACGGTACGTAAATTAACTGTCGATATTTTTTTCTACTAAATTTGCAAGATCAGTACGCTAATATTATGCGATCAGACATCTGAAACTTCTGCTAGAATAGTGCTGCCGCCTGCCGCATGCAACGGATTTAATACTTACGCTACATGTATTTATTTATAAAGTTTTTGATTCAAATTTTGATTAAAATTTAATTACTTAATCTCGGGCCACGTGCCACCTTTCTAAATAGTCATCAAAATCAGTTTTCAACTCTTTTGAGAAATTCAGCGGACAAACAGGCAAATAGCAAATTTTATTTTTTCTTTGGCGGCAGTAATGTCTAGTGCTTCAGTATAGATGCAGTTTTGTGTAAATACCAGTAAAATTTTGAAAACAAGGCGATGATTGTATCGTCAGACGGAGCTGCAGTAGCTATGGAGACAGGTGTTTTGCTGCTGCAGATCCTAGGCTTTGGAACAACCTTCCGGCTTATCTGAAACAAACTGACTTTAACAAGCGGTTGCTAAAGACATTTTTGCTTTGGGTGTACTTAAGATCGCGGCGCAATGTGGCTTTATAACTGTTGAACTACATTCTCAAGTTATCTTACTTAGCTTACTTATTTATTTATTTACTTTTATGTAGTAAAAACACGTTGTATAGTTTTTTGTCTTACAAAAAATGTCAGCACCAAGTGCTAACATAATACGCGAGCGTCCGCGTTATTATTAAAATTTTCCACAAAAGCGTCAAAACCATAATATATAGTCATTAGTGGAAATCTTATTATTGAATTTCTATTGTAGGGTTGTTGATACCCATATAGCATGCCGCCACCGCAAACGCAGCAGCGCAGACTAGTTTTAGCCTACTCGCATACAGGCGTCTTAAGCCGTGATTAGGCCTACGCGAGATAATAGATCATTTTCGTTAAGCTTTCACGTTCACTAACTTTGACGTTTGACACCTGATAATAATGGATAATACTTCTGTTTTGCTAACGTTAATGCATACCGTTTTTTGTTTTCTATACGTCTTTTGTTTCGAGTTATGAACCTTCACGGGGCAGACGGACAGACGGACAGACGGACAGACAGGTAGGCCTATAAAACGCGCCATTCGGCCGCATATCGGTTGTAAAGTTTTTTTCTGCATGCATTTGTGCGTCGTGTTTTGTTTTATATGCATCATTCTCTATACAGTATCCGTCCATCTGTTGTAAAACGTTTATGGCAAATGCTTCTGATACCGGTACTAGATTGTAGCCACAAATGCCTATGGATACTAAATTTGACCGTGTTAAAGGTATTTCAGGTTTTCTGCTGACAACTGCCACACAATTTTTATTTGCCGTCTTCGGGCTTAAATTTAAGCGTTCATTTGGGATTAGCTCGCCAATGTTGGAAGACACTGAAGTGATTATTTGTATAAATATTCTAGAAGTAACTTGAAGTTAAGATTATTAAAATTAAGGTTATGGTTAAGACACATTGAACTTTACAGACGTACAGACTGACGGGCATAAAACTTGAGGTTGAATATACACCGCTTTACACTATGTCCATTAGATTGCAGAAATATTAAATACTTTCTACGAAATTTTTGCAAAGAATAGAACGACAGTCATTCGATTAAACTTTAAAGGTGCTTTAAATTTGGATCCGAAAAAGAAAAGTCTATCTTCCTGTGTTGCAGATTATTTTCAGTTCTCATAACGAAAACTTCGTAGGCATTTTACTGTATTTTGCAACTTATACTTTACACTTTTACTTATGCGTTAATTTAGTTTAATACAGATGTATTTGACTGTATTTATCTTCTTATTATAAATAAAGAAATTGTTGTATATAAGTAAGTTAATTCTATTACGGATCGAACTTGAGCTTACATATTCGACGCATCGTCCGCAGAAGTTTGCTATCTCTGATTGCGCCGTTCATTTCTGACATCAGACTAGTATTTTAATATCGTAATTGACGCTGAAAAGCACTCAGTATTTGACACTTAATTTGCGCATGCAATTCGTGTAATCTTTGATTCGTGCGATACATAGCATAGACTTGTCGTAGTTTTGAGGTAGTAAGTATGCAAGCGGCGGGCGTCGTGAGGCATCTCAGGACAGACACGGCGTAAGTCAGTGTTAGTGCTGGCAATAAAATACGCGACGAACATTAGCCGACCAGACGACTAAAACTTGCACCAGTTAAACCACATTCGCCAGGTCACGAGAAGAGCTTTCTTGTGGAGTCTATACATACAGATCTACAAGCTGACAACTGTGGCTGGTCCGCTAAGCCATCTGAAAGTTTCCTTCGACGTAAAAGCTTTTATGATACTCTGTTGAACGCAGCCATTACCTCTTTCTCAGTATGACTGGGAAAAAGCGTAGGTTGTGTTCGACCGGAGTCGACAAAAAATGCCTACTACAAATCATTTACTCATAAACCGAGCATTTATCTTCTCAACAAGCCAGATATAATATTGTAACTTTAAACATTACCTCTTTATTAATAAATGCATTAATATTATTGCGAATATCATCATATATTGGCTATATGTTTGCACAAAAGCAGTTAATTATATTTTGTGTTTGTTTTTTACTGTGTTTTAGCTCTGGTTATTAATTTTGAGAAAAAGTAGCGCTTAGAAATTAACAAAAACAAGTGTTTGTTTCAGTGTTCTCTGTTCGAAATAGGTTCTTCATGTTTACGCGTGTCTAACCGAAGAGCAAAAAAAATATCTCAGTGAGAACCAAAAAAGAAGTGCCGGATGAACTGTGTTTAAAAAGATGTAAACTAAGCGACGAGTTTAAAATGCAACGTCACAACTGACATTACGATCGCTGTTGTGACTTTAGAAGATCGCAGCAGACAAAAGTCATTGGAAAGAGTAGCAGAACAGGTAACGGCATCGATCGCCGTAAAATGTAATTCTGCGATGTCTACCTGAAAATTAACAATGACCTAGCTTATACGTCTATCAAACTATCGACTTGTTTTTGAAGTCCTCGCATGCGTTGTTCAAGTTATATGTGGTAGTCCTTGTAGGCCGCAATGTGAAACTTGCTCGTTCGTCCGTTCGTCCGCCCGTGTGTCCCGTGAGGGCTCCTGACTCAAAAAGCGAGTAACAGCCAAAATTTGTGTGAACGTTTGCCGGGGCAGCAGTAACCGCTGTGAAAATGTTTAGTTCATATAATCAGTGGCTATACGAGTAAGTCAGGGTCTGAACCCTAGGTGAACGGCCGTAGATATGTCGGCATTGAGCCGGTGTAATTGTCTACTTTGTGTCATCACGCTGTTGCGTGTGTGTGTAGCTGCAGCAGCTGCACTGCTACTCTTCTCAACTGTACTTTGTCTGCTGACCACCGCCACCTCTGCTCGTGACCTAATGACGACACCTACGCGCTGGCGAGCACCGTGCCGTGGTTCCAGTGACGTCACAGGGACATCCCGTGACGTCAGCGCTAACGTCACGGAAACCTCGGCGACGATGAGTGCTGATGCCTTGGCGTCGACGTTTCGTAAGATCTCCATCAAGATGAAACGACTCAAGAGCCGCGTGCGCGAGCTCAAGAACATCTACGTAAGTCCGCTAAATTGATAAGAAATAGCATTTTCACGCGCAAAAGCAGCTACTACTTTAGCGCGTCTTAGCCATCGCAGTTCTGTCTGTCCGCCTGTCCGTACGTCTGTCTGTCCGTCTGTCACAGTCAAAAACTAGGATCACCAAATCTTCATTGTCAGCTGCCTGGAAGACTCTAGTTTTAGAAACCGTAAAGCTTTTCCATAAATTCGAAAGGGGTCATACCAAACGAGGGCGCTAAATGAAAGGGGTGGAAAAAATTTGCGATTTAGCCAATAAGTCGCTGTATCTCAGTAACAGTGCGAGATAGGGTCTAGGTTACTATTAATCACTAATAGAAAGTCATACACTGGCTTTCATTTGGCACCGAATTCAGTGACCTTGGATGACCTTGAACGCCAAAATAAAGACTTTTATAATTTTTTGGCAATTTCGGGCTGCGAGACATATTTCAAAAGCGAATTGCGCCGAAATCAATTGAGATAGACATGGACAAGCTGCGTATGAAATTTTCAGCAAGGCCAAATCTCGATTTTCTAGGTTTAAGGAAACCTGCGCACGAGGGCATCAAATAGCGATACTTCTGTAAAAGTCGTTATTTTACCGTTGTTGGCCAGTCTTTCGTGAAAACGGTTGCAGATCACCATGGGCATGCTGCCAATTACAACAAGCACTGGTGACGAGCTTTTTAGTCGTATCAACATCGATGATTTTGAAAGACTCTGAACTTTGAAAATTAAGGGTTTCCTTGATTTTTGCGATCTTTGGCTGCAGCGCACACTTTAAAAATGAACTGCGACGAAATGGCTGGAGATAGACTGACAGTTTGCGAACAGGAACTGCTATAGGCCTTCGCGCGTCTCGTGAGCATTAGCTCAAATTTATTGTTTATTTTAAAACAAAAAAGTAATTTTTCAACTATAGGAGGGGCGAGAGTATTGCGTATCGTCACTTTTTACGCGCGAAAGCAGCTATGCTTTTAGCGCGTCTTAGCCATCACAATTCTGTCCGTCTGTCTGTCACACGGGTGGATCAGGCAAAACGGCCCAAGCTAGGATCTCCAAATTTTCATTATCGGCTGCCTGTAAGACTTTAGTTTCAGGAACCGTAAAGCTTTTTCGTAAATTCGAAGGGGGTCACCCCGAACGAGGTCGCTAAATGAGAGGGGGGTGGTCAAAATTTGTGATTTTTGGCCAATAACTCGTTGTATCTCAGTAACGGTGCGAGATAAGGCCTAGGTTACTATTAATCACTAATATGAAATCGTATACTGGCTTTCGTTTGGCGCCGAATTCAATGACCTTGGATGACCTTGAACGGCAAAATAGGGGGTTTTACGGATTTTTTCGCGATATCGGGCTGCGCAAGTTTATATCATTCACAAGGAGGCGCCACCGTCGCCAACGCCACACGCGCCTATGGCCGATGTGTATTATGGTCCCGATGGGCCGAGTCCAAGTGATATGCGATTTTCGAAACTATAACTACTGAACTGGA
>Ga0209671_1007534_pt1 | contig 11302 bp, 6 predicted proteins | sample WorMetHERISLAND2_2_FD_187401 | JGI IMG/M metagenome (GOLD analysis project Ga0209671, IMG submission 187401) | Marine gutless worms symbiont microbial communities from Max Planck institute for Marine Microbiology, Germany - Olavius geniculatus... | ecosystem: Host-associated > Annelida >...
GTTCTATAGGCTATTTACTCTGTGAAATTTCTGATTGATGCTAGCTCGACCATGATATGATAGCCGCTATATTACGTTCAAGACCGAGTTGGCATTTCTCAGTTAACCGGGTATACCTACGAAGCACTGCGCTATAGAATCTAATCATTTCTGACGACTTGAGCTGCACGGGGCGGATACTGAATTCGACTTGACACGTGCAAGCAGACATATCAAGTAGGCCTACGTCGTGTCGGTCAGTATATGCCCCTGCCGTGGCAGTTTTGTCACACGCGTCGCCCGTCTGTCGGCCACATCAAAGCCGGTGTCGTGAATACCTGCGCTCATAATTGACGCGGCTTTTGTTCTGCTCGACGCCTGTCGTCGTTGGTGGTCCGATCGAGTTTTTGCGAACAGAGTCGCGCTTTTCAACATCATTATGCTGCGTGCAAGTGCGTAGTAATGCAAATGTGACTCCAACACAACGCGAAACAAATGACACAGTCTCTTACTTGCTTTGTTATGCGTTAACACGCAGTGAAAACGTGGCTTTACGTCTAGGCCTACAGCTAGTAGTCAGTAGTTATGGTCACTTGAATCGTGTCTTAAATTAGAAGTAAAAATTCTCCGTAAACAGTCCCCTTAAACCGATAAAGCGTCCGAGAAAATTCGTGACTCGCTAGGGTATTCAATTGCGCTTGGATGACGGTCGAACATTTTTGTAACTTTGTTTGAAAGATTTAGGCTATATACTTCAGCGTAAAATTTAGTATGTCAATTTTAATGCAAAATAATAATTCCACACTATATTCTTTCGATTTTGTTATTAAGTTCCTTTCCATCAGGTCTATTAGAAAGTTTTATAGGTTCACTTCTTGTGCGTAGTTTATCTTAGTTCATGACGCCCGGGGCTTGAATTAACATTTTCCTGCACGTTACGGTTGAATAATGTGATTAAATTATTTTACGTCTCAAAGATCATCGTATTTCGATCTCTCGTGTCGATCGTATGTATGATTCTAACAAGTGCGGTTAATATGCATTTAAGTAAGCGTCGAATGAAAGTTAAAAACAACTCAAAATGCATGCTGCGTGACGCCGAGATCAAAACTAGTTTTTTGGCGTTAATAATAATTCGGTCGCCTTCGGCAAGCGTTGGTTAGCAACTGTCGAGAGCTTTGCGCGCCGTGTTTAATACTGGATTTTACAGTCGTGCCAGCGCCGCCTAATGATCATACTGCGTGAATACACGTTGGTTTAAAAACTACAGTAAGTTACAGACTTGGTAAGTTCGTAAACCTAAGTTAGTGACTTAAACCGGAACGAAATCAACATTTTTAACGTAAAGTAACATCAGCGAAACTGCGTCATTGCTTGTTATCTTGATTTGGGTTTTTTGTTTATAATTGTGTCATGCGTAGTTTTTGAGCATAAAGCCCGGAACACACTAGCGGTCCGGATGGTCCGTCTAAACGGTCCTTCCAGACGGTCCGTCCGGACGGCTGGTGTTTTTTAACGAACTGTCCTTCTAACGATCGTCAAAAACACCAGCCGTTCAGATGAACCGTTCAGATGGACCGGTCGGACTGGCTGTCCGGACCGCTAGCGTGTACCGGGGCTTGCTTTAATATTTTACAACGCAGTGTAGCCAAGCGTACAGTACTGTCCGAGTTGCGACGCTCATCCCAATATTGTAAATTTTGTAATGAATGCATCGGTGAAAGAATTCTAAATATTTTCCAATAACCGGCACGGACACTGGAAAAACCCGGCAATCAAAAATTTGCTGTTTTGTCTTCAATGTTTGTGCGTTACTCAGTCCCGAAACAAAAGTTAACGCTTAATGTTTTAGCGTGGAAGTGCACAGGCTTACTACCACTTTACTACCACTTACCACCCTGTAGGTAGGCTATTGTCATGTGACGCCAAACTATAAAGTTGCTCGTATTACGGTCGTTAAGATGTCATATCTACCCAAGGGGCGTGCGTCGTGCAACTCAGATCGTTATTTTTGCGCAGAATGTGACTGATTCGTGCACGTTGCAGCAGCGTGGCGAATGGACGAAGTCAGACGCGTGCGTGCGTTGTAACGGTAAAGGTAAAGATCGTGTATAGCTCTTAATAGAAAACCTTTCACGGAGCTACCGAGCGTCACCTGCCATAGGGGATCACACAGTGTTACCTGCCACCCGACACAAATAAACGCGCCCCGCCCGCCTTAACCCCAGCCAGACAGGCCGGTACTCGATTTACCTACCCCGGAGGGATGAAAGGCTGAGGTGACCTTGTTATTGGCGATATATATTGAGATGGTTTACCTATCTGCAGGCAGTCATCCATCCAAGTAATAACCACTTGATAGCGATCCGACCGGAAATCGAATCCACGACCATTCGATTGTAAGCCCGTCACCCTACTATTACACCACCAAACTATTTTTGTTTTGTTTGTGTTAAGTGCGGCAAATTATTCATAGCAACCTGTTGTCGCTCAGCTGCAGACGGCCCGCTATTTGCTGTACACTCTACAGACAGAAGAAGACAGAAGTTTTTTTCGGAGTTTTTAAAGGTTTTTGAATTTTTTTAGATGTTATTGTACAAAGAAGACTCGATACAAATTTTAGGACCGAGAAAGCATCATACACACCATTCTGTACACATCACATCGTTTTTTATTGGGTGACTGCCGTAATGTCAGAACTCGTAAATTGCAATGATTACAAAATAAAAATTCGATTTGTATTGCAAACTGCACAACAAAAAAATAAATAAATAAAAATTTGAACTTATTTAGATGTTAATTTTTTTTTTAATTTTCCAACTCTTCGGAAAGTGTATTCAGTGAAGTAATCTGTAGTTATTTTGCATGTTTCATACATCGGCATATATTTCTTATTCACTTGAATCATGGTAGCAATATACATATAGGCCTAATCATACATAAACACACTATACAAAAGCGAAATAAACAACTCAATTAAATAAGTGACAGTACTAATCGATTATAGCGAACTATACTCACCGGCCAAAAGATACTGCGCTTTATCAATGAAGCTACCCATAAAATGTTTTCAAATAACTCAGCAAAGCGCGTCTTCCATTGCACGCGAGTTGTCAATATGTGGCCATCAAATATATCACTATGAAGTGACTGAGGTCTATCAACTAAACTGTTTTTGATTTGAAGCCGCGAGACTAGCGTGATAATATCCTATAGACGACTTACAGACATCCAGCCACTCGTTCAGGTAACTTTACAGCTATTTTTTATTGTTTATTTATGCCCGTTACCTGTCACACTCCCGTTGTAACCTATAGAAACATGCTTCGCTGTGACAGTGACAAAATGCCATTTTGCGGGTTAGCTTGCCTGCAGCCAGATGTCAGCAATTACGCACGACGAAATTGCGTGACTTGAGCTTATGCGTGGTTACGCTCTCTTCACTCTTTCTTGTCAGAGCTGAAGACGGACGACAGAACGAAACAGCTCATCAGGCGGTGACTTCGTCTGTTGAAAGTTCAACTCACGACATGAAGCCATAATTATTCAGCGGCAACGGCGGCGACGTCGCATCAGTTGGACCCGTACCGAATAAATTAGCGCGCCGCGGCCGCACGTCAAATAGCGACTGAGTTATACGATCGCGGAGAAGAATCGAACGAAATTTTTTACATTAGATCGTCACGGTAACATATACAACAAGCAGAATTTGTCGGTCCCCCCTTCTGCCGCCCGTTCTCGTGACATTTTTATCGTTGACTGCATTGTGCGCTGTGCGTTTTGTCGACGTTCTATGGTCGAGACATCAGCGATGAGCAGATTTTGAAGTGGTAATTATAACCTACGGTCAGTTAGCTACACGTGCTCTAGCTGGCTGGCTCGCAAGCTCCTATCATTTATCATTCGTTCTTTTGCACAAGACACGAGTACGACCTTGCAGAACAATGCGGGGTGGGCTCAGATATAGGGCCTATATTGAGTTTGCGCGTGCAAGAAATAGCTTTTACCTAAGTTAAATTAACTACAAACATCGAAAAAGCAACGCGAGTCCTTACTTACCGTAGCATGCTGTTGGGCCTTTTAAGCTCGTACTTGAGAACGAATTGTCGGTTTGCCACGACTATGTATTTGCGTTGGAGTTTTATCATTTTCATATCTGTTCACAATAGCTGTATGCCGCTGAAAGTCAAAAACAAGAAATTTGAGCCAATGCTCATGAGACGCGCGATAGCCTATGGCAGTTCCTGTTCGCAGGTCATCTTGGTCTATCTCCATTTATTTCGTCGCAATTCACTCTTTTGCAGCCAAAAATTGCCAAAAAAATCACTTAAAATCAATATTTTTAGGGTTTAGGGTCATTCAAAATCATCGATGTTGACATTCCTAAGAAGCTTGTCGCCAGTGCTTCTCATGTTAAACAGCATGTCCGTGCCTATCTGCAACCATTTTCACGTCAGACGAGCCAATAGCGGTAGAATAACCACTTTTTAGAAAGTACTCCTCTTTGACATCCGCGTGCGCAGGCCTCTTTGAATCTAGAGGGTCCGGACTGGACTGCTAAAATCAACATTCAGTGCTGAAAATTTGATACGCAGGTTGTCTTGGTTTATTTTTCAGCCATTTCGGCTCAATTTACTCTTGAAATGCGTGTCGCAACCCAAAATCGCGAAAAAAATTACTAAAACCTCTTATTTTGAGAGTTTAAGGTCATTGAAGGTCATTGATGCTGACATTTTTAAGAAGCTCGTTGCCAGTGCTTGTTATAAGGAGCAGCATGTCTGTGCCTATCTGCAACCATTTTCACGTCAGACTAGCCGAAAGCGGTAGAATACCGTCGTTTAGGAGGGGTGCCCCTTTTTCGCCCCCTCGTTCGTGGGGACCCCTTTCACCCATTGGCATAAAATTTTGTCACGAAATACTAGAGACACTAAGCTATCATATGGTGAAAACCCGAAGTCTTTATCTCAACTGGTCTTGAAACGGTACCGGGTCGTGACGGACAGACAGACGGACAGACAGACATAATTACCGTAGCTAATACGCGCTATAGCTATGCTAGCTCTCGCGCGTAGTAACGAAACAAAAAGTTTACAACTAACTGCAAAGAATCGTTGTGTGGAGGTGCATTAGCTGCGTGACACGTACGGTAACTTTTGATGAGTGATGCGCACATATACATGTAGGTTTATCACCACGCAGTTAAGGCCCGTCTACGATACGAGGTGGGCTTTTGAAGTGCACTTTTTATGCACAAAACTCAAAAGTTAAGAGCAACACGACATGACAAATTTTCATGTGCGCTGCACATGAAACCACTTTTATGAAGCTGTATTTAATACCAAACTTATATAATATTGGCCCCCTATTGTCTGTACTCTTTGCTGTGCCACCAAGCATGCGCCTTTGATCGTCCGTGACATAGTGGTGGTGTCCATATATTATATAAAATTGTGCTTTGATCGAATGATTGATTGAATATTTCGAGATGGCACGTCCCTTACAAAATGAAACAGTCACATTGCGCGTTCATTGCACGTGTCTTAAGCTGTTCGCCAGCGAATAAAATACGTTAGGTTCAGATGATTGATGATGATGCCTGTCTCACCACTTCATTTTTCATGCGCGAACGCAATCGTTCCTACATCGTTCACCGTATCACAGAATTTGTCTGCATGCCACTGCAAATATTTATCTATTGTTTTGTGCTCGAGCCATATACCAGGCCTACCGTCGAGAACAAAGATTTTGATACAATTATGATAATTTCGGTTTTATTGATCAGAATCATTTTACTTTTATTTTTATTTTTTTTTATTTCTTAGCGGTTACTGTAAAAATGTAGACATGCACCACTATATCTCAGGTGTGTAATAATTAATAATTAGTATTGTTTATTATAACTGGCATATGAAAGCAGTGTATATAATTTTAATAATGGGTCTGTAGTGCTTGCTTGCTACCCTATGCATCGACTCAGAACATTGGAACATTGCCAGAATTAAATGAACCGAAAATCGATGACAGATGGAGCCGTTATGCTTAGAGAGAAGAAAAATATTTGAATTATTGAAAGGAAAAAACATTATTCTCTTGTGATGGAACAGCAACTGTTCTTAAAAGCCACTGAAGTGGTCGCAGAGAATTTGAAAGTCTATGAAGAAACTGATAGTTTGAAATTTGGCGTTCCGAGTGTGTGTCTAATTTCAGAAATGGGCACAAAAATAGGGTAAATAACTGGCCCGATTTGTAGCCCCCTACGTGGCACCTATTTTGTGAAAACATGCGCAGTAAGGATGCACATCATAGTAGTTTGCCTGAACCATTTTGACGAATAGACATATTTCATTTAACCTAAATCGTCTAATATCAGTTGTCTGAAAAACTGTCTCATTTCTATCTTGTATAATCTTGCCATTTACATTGGAAATGCGGTAAAATGGCTCCTGTTTTCCCGCGTAGTGGATTTTTTTTGTGGCGCTACCGGCCAATGCTTTAGGAAATCTATTTTAAATTTGCTTAGCCACAATATGATTCTTTACACAAAACATTTGTTTACGTGCGGGCGCGCGCGATGACTTTCTTCATTGCTCGACGTCTTTCACGGTGTTGAATTTGACTGACAGAATGCTATTCAAACGCTTATAACCGTATCGAATTAACCCTAATCGAGTTAAGCAGAGCGTTAAGTCGTCGCGATGGGTTTCAGTCAAACGATGTGCAAAGGATAAGCACTTTGCAAGTATTTGCTCAGGTGCGCAACCTAAAAGCGATGACGAAATTGCGGCGCAATATTTGGGGCTATATTATTTATTTTTTAAAATGACAAATCTGTCTAAAGTCGGTCAAAATCAGTTTTTCAAACTTATTTTTTGCGTTCTCTATACAGCAATCTTTGTGATTTGACAAAATTGATTTCACATATATTACAGTATTTTGTAATACCTTAATTGCAATTTAGCGCATTTTGACAATTTGCGGTTATGCGCCCATGATCGTCGTTTCAATTTTAACAACTTTTTAGTATGCACTTTATGTATCAATCTGCAGACCTATTCCGTCATATTCGATGTCGGCAATACCAGTTTTAAATTGCTCAGATGTAACAAAAATACTGATGATTGATATATTCATATCCACAGACGTTTATCTTGCGTACATGGTGCCTCCAAATTTTCACAAAATACAACAAGGCAAAAGCGTCAATTTTCACCAAAACAGGATGCAGACATTTCCTTCTTAAAATTGTGAAGAAATAAATAAAAGTTCAAAATAAGCACACATGTGCATTTGCAATAATTATGAGCTTAGTTAAGTATTTTCCAACTTTCGTAAAATCTGCATAATTTTACTGTCCCTGTTTTGGCTGACCGTTAGATCGAGCTTTGAGTACGTTATGCCGTCTGTTTGCCCGTAACGCATATACTGTGGCTAAACGGTAGGTCGTAAGGGGTCGGAAATGATACCGTTGGATAAGGCGATGACGAGTTTTATATAGGCTATGAAAAGTAACCATGTTTCTATCTATAGCGCTTTGGCAGCAATTTTGAGTGCACTGTTGCTGCCTGCAGCCATCACCCACATACGCCGAATTACCTTATCGTATATTAACATTGACTGTAGCATTCAATATAGCATGGTCACCATAGCGTGTGTGGGATTGCAGTCTCTCTGGAAAATCGCTTTCTTATCGCGACCCAAAGTCGGGCGCTGGCCTTCAGATATAGACGGTAAGGTCGGCCCACCACAGCAACAGCTAGGATTCTTGTTTTTCAAGATGCAAGTTGCATTCATTTACGTCTAAAGTGGAATGAACGCTGTTAAAACACAGTTTTTGTTTACTACTAGCATTAAATATATAATTAAGCAAATTTTTTTGGTATTTTGTACCATTTGATAAAAAAATTAAAAATAAACCGACAAATGAATAGACTTTTTGTTTCCCAACCAATAGCATCAGCGCAATGAAGATTAACATCTGTTATTGTAATAGTGCTAATGAATCAATTTGGCTAACTAAATATTGACGTGCTGATATCAATGATCATTTATTCGACTCAGTAACATAAGTAGAAAGAAGAAAATTAAAGCGTAAAAACGACAGACAGGAAAATGTTATAAAGAGGCAGAGCATATTCAGTTTAATTAGCAGGTGCGCCAGCATAATATCCATGGATATATCCACAGGATGGCTTGAGTCAGATATCCACACATCACATGGATATATCCATGGATATCCATATCCACGGCAAGCCTAGTTTTTGGTATAATGACAAGTATGAAAATGTCGATTCAGTGAGACCTGGACAGATCGTGGGATGCCGGGAGACGACACAAGCGACAATATTGTTTAAGTGGATCTTAAACGGTTGTCAGATATGATTAACTGCAGTCAAGTGCCGGCACAATCGTCTAAATGGCAGCTCGCTTGTTCCGCTCCGGTGAACAAAACTTTTTACACGACACAGCCAGATTCGTAGCTTCGAATGCACACAGTTTCATTATCATACATCGTACCAAATATACTTTTATTTAGTATATTTGGTCGTACTTTATTCTCGGCACGTTAAATCAAGAAATCGCTACAAGTGTAATAATGTCGGCTAAACTGTTTTCAGAAGAGTTTTCCAGAGCTTACACTGACATTCGCATTTAGCAAACAAAATCGCTGCAGCTGGTTAAGCTGACGTCATAGGCCTATTTCTAATCTGCTAAAAGCACAACCCTTTTTCCGCCTTTCTGCCTTATGAGTTACGACGTCCAATTTCTCTTGCCGCCGTGTGCATTCCCGTAGGACTTTCTTAATTTCTGGTCGTGCCATGGCGGACTCCGCTGATAAGGCTGCGACGCGTATAAATGCTTGCGAGCGCCGCCGACGCGCGTATATATCGATGATGTAGGGTGAGGTGAGGGGAGATGACTTGCCGTCACCCGACTCACCCCCTACCTCCCCCATCAGTGGCGGCGACGAGCGTGGGAAAATGATCACCGTGTGGCGCAGATTGACGTCGTCGTAGTTGTTGATGGCGGTGTCTCGTCGCGAGCCAAGGCAGCGGCACCACCACACGACATGGACAGTTGGACGACGCACCGTGACGTGTGGCAGCGTCTCACAGCACTGCCGGTGTCCCATTATAGAATCGCCTCCCCCAGAAAAGTCTCCCCCGGCCGACAATTTACCGGTAAAAATCCGTCTCGCCCGGGTGGCTGCGGGACGGGGCGGATTTTTGCCGATAAATTGTCGGCTGGGGGGAGACTTTTCTGGGGAGCGATCCTATAATGGAGACACTTTCTTTGCGAAACCGGTGATATTTTAATAAGAGGGAGACGTATCAAATCCGTGATTATCTTTCCCCGGTCAGATTTTTTTACGGGCGGAAAGACATTTTAATGTGACACCGGCAGCAACGGGAACGTCACGACCTACGTCTATACCAGCCGCAGAGCTCTCTACACTAGCCTACTCGCTCGTCTGTAAACGATTGTCTGCATGCTATTGAGCAGCACGAAATAGTTATTGCAGCGGCGGCGACAAAACTACGTCGCTGTGATGATGACGTACTGCGCATCATCTTGTGTCTTGAGTACTCCCGAAATGTATTGAGCGCGGCGATCCTTATAGGAAGTCGCGAGTTGTATTTACGATTATTCCGGCACACATACTGCTTCAAAAAGCGTTCTCACGCTTCTGATCAGATCATCCTCGGCCGACACAGGCGGTCTCGTACTGTGTAAAAATTCGGCTGGAAAAGTGGCAGTGTATTTCGCAATTTATTTCTCTAATTTTGATCACACAATTTTATACAAAACGTTCCTGCTAATAATTTTCTCATTGGAGCAACATTCAGAATACTGTTTTAAATGCGTCAAATGCACGCAGCGTAGTAGTCACTTGGCGTCACCTAAAAAACGCTTTTCTTTCAAATTACATTAAATTACAAAAAAACTGGCTAAGTCTGACTCGGACAAGAATTCTGTCCAGAAAACCGAAACTCCAATTTTCGAACGCAAGTACTTGCATCCCTTTTGCCAATTTCGTTTTTTTTTAATTTTTTAAAAATTATTAATGGATACAACAATAACAGCATAACTAATACTAACATAATGTTACATAGTAATTATTAAATTCTTGGCTGCATCGCCAAAATACGTCTAAAACTACTTAACTGACACTGACCGCTGTGCATGACACAAGCTGTCACAGACTTTGATGCCAATAGCCTCCTTCGCAGTCGGGTGTCAATGTTGGAGCCAGTAATAATACACGTATTAGCTAAGTCAAATCACTGTATTTAAATCATTGCTTTTCCTTTAGGCCTATTCTTTAGTGAAATGAATTGTAGTGACTTTGGTGAAGCACTTGTGCAGACACAGTTGGAATCATGATTGTGCCTGTCTGCACTGCTCGTTGGCAGCAGTTCATCGTGTACTTGGAGTACAAAGCTTCTTCGATGATCACGTTGACGCCGCTCTGTCTGCGGCTCATCGAGCTCATGATGCCAGCAGCTTATTAAGCATTGATCGGTTTCTTGGCGCCCGGTCACGCGCGCACGTAACCGCAGCGAGCTATCAACACGATGCTAATTCACTCGCCCGTGACCGCCAAACGGGCACCTGTGCTTTATCGACGTCGGCGGATTATACTGTATACATAGATTACGTGCAGCGAGCCTATATATACCGAGGCCCACATTCTATGAGCGTTTATGGCATGCCCACCGGCTCACTTCCAGGTCATTCGCCGCGTCTGAAGTCGTCTTGACTTAAGGTAAGTCTCTCGCTTAATTCGAGTTTATCGCCGACATTGTTCGCTTTATAAATCTATTTATTTACTTACTTACTTACTTCGATGCAAGTGTCAGCGACACTTTTGTCTAAAGTAGGGCCAAACTACAGCGTGACGCAGTAGAAGTGGAACAAACATGCTCCTACGTCATTGCAGTAAAGGATATACACTGTACAGGGTAGGCCAAAACGGGACCACTTAGTTTTACTGCTGTAACTTTGAAAGTAGTGTTCAGATCGGCATAAAAAGTTGGCACAAACTAATGTTAATTGCATTTCTGACATTCCTATCAGTTTATTAGAATCAACTTCGGAAAACAGAGTGGCGGCCCATCTCGCGAATAACGATAGCCATATAATGTGTGACGATTTTTAATGGTTTTGTTGTTAAATACAAACTACACAGTGTCTCAAAAAAATGTCCCACTTTGTAACTGTCTATGTCTTTGACAAATATTAGCCAATTTTCGAAATTCTTTCACTCGCACACTCTTTGGACAATTTGCAATAAAGCAGTTATTGAATATCCCACCACACCATA
>Ga0209671_1007537_pt1 | contig 11301 bp, 9 predicted proteins | sample WorMetHERISLAND2_2_FD_187401 | JGI IMG/M metagenome (GOLD analysis project Ga0209671, IMG submission 187401) | Marine gutless worms symbiont microbial communities from Max Planck institute for Marine Microbiology, Germany - Olavius geniculatus... | ecosystem: Host-associated > Annelida >...
GACATATAGTCTCGTTAATAAGTGTGCCAAAAATTATTATAATCGGACATTCATTGTTCCAGTTATTGCAAAAAATGTAGTCACATGCTTTTTTTTGAGACACAGTGTATATTGCTGTGATTTGCTGACTAGCTGGTGTAACTACCCTTGATTGCTAATTGTCTGTCCAATGCACTGAATAGCATTGGACAGAGTATAAAATCACCTGAGTGTCCGTCCGTGCATCCAACTTATCTTATCTTAAGCTTTCTTTCATGCACCTTCCCTTTTTCTTTTCCTTCCTCTTCCCGTTCTCTTTTCCCTTCACCTTTTTCCTTCCCCATTTTCCTTCCGCTTTTCCTTCCCTTTCCTTTTCGCCTTTCTCTTCCCCTTCCCTTTTCTCTTTCTCTTCCCTTTACCTTTCCTTCTTCCTTCCCTTTCCCTTCCCCTTTCCCTTCCTTTTTTCCTCCCCTTTCCGTTCCCTTTTGCTTTCCCTTTCCCTTTTCCTTTCGCTTCCCCTTCCACTTTCCCCTTTTCCTTTTTCCTTACCCTTCCCTTTACCTTCTCTTCCCCCCTCTTCTTTTCCTCTTTCTCTTTCTCTTTCCCTTCTTCTTTCTTTCTTTCTTTGTCCATGTTCGTGCATTCAACATTTGAGGTGCTATATCTCCATAATGGTGCAAGATAGATGCATGGTCACAGTGGACCACCCATAGGTAGTCGACCACCGCGAGTTGAATGGTCACGTGACCGATGACGTCACGTGGCCCCAAAATGTCAAGGTAGTGACCCCCATTACCTTCGAGGCGCCATATCTCCATAACAGTGCAAGATAGATGCATGGTCACAATGGACCATTTATAATAAAGTCTTGGTGACGAATCGAATGGTCACATGCCTGGCACCATTAATTATTTAGTTATAATAATAGTGAAGGATGACAATAATGTAGCTGCTGTACAATTTGAAATTAAACATTTTGATTTTTTCTACTAGTCTAAATAGCTCGCTGATTGTATTTATATGGACATATACTGTAAACTATTGAAATGCATTGGACAGACTTTGGGTTCGTATGAACATTATCTTGTTATGCTAATTTATATATCGGTGTCCAGTTGTCTTTTGCAGGCTATTCACTGTCGGCTGGCCGATGTAGCGGCTTCTGATGTATGGCCTCAGCCGGTAAATACTCTGCTTGCTGTCGTTTATTGTGCATTCTGTTTTTAAAAAGTGCCTATTCTCGTTTTTTCTGTATCTCCCTAGAAAATGTTTGGATCTACACAAAATTTTTTCAGGGACTGTTCAAGATGAATTACCTATTTCATCGACGTCTAAGTTAAATACTTATTGTTACTGGTGACATGATGCTGATGTCATATATCTTCGTGTACATGAGTAACGGATATGGGCCTGGTGCATTGCATGGTTCAGAATGTGCCTGCTGTTGTATTTGCTTTTGCTGGTACTCATTGCACCTACCCGTGAAGGGATGGCCAGGCTGAGTTGTTTTGGGTGGCTAAGTAGTGGGTACATACCAATATGGTTTTTATGGTTGACCTGCTTGTTGATGGTTACCCATCACTGTCTGCAGTTACTAACTAGGCAGGGTGACAATTAATTTAATTGATATGATCGATGACGTTCCTAGTGCTACCAAGTCAAACCCCAACCGCCAGTTTGAGATGTGCATGGGAATTGGAAAGACCAGGATCCCATGCATTTCATGGGATTCCCACAGGAATGGGAATATGATTAGCCATGAGATGAGAATCCAAATTAAGACGGAGTGCTAAAAAATATAGCTGGACTAATTTTATTACACGTGATTGCAACCTATTTTTACGTGCGACAGCAGCTATACTGCTGTAGCGTGTCTTAGCCATCACAATTCAGTCTGTCTGTCCGTCTGTTCGTCCGTCTGTCACACGGGTGAATCAGTCAAAAGCAGTGCAAGCTAGGATCACCAAATCTTCAACGTCGGCTGCCTGGAAGACTCTAGTTTCAAAATCCATAAAGCTTTTCTATTAATTTGAAAGGGGTCATCCTGAGCAGGGATGCTAAGTGAGAGGGAGTGGGAAATTTTTTTTCAATTTTTAGCCAATAAGTCGCCATATCTTAGAAATGGTGCCAGATAGTGCCTAGGTTACTATTAATCACTAATAGGAAGTCGTACACTGGCTTTCGATTGGCACTGAAATCACTGACCTTGGATGACCTTGAATGCTAAAATAGAGGTTTCTGTGGATTTTTTGGCGATTTTGGGCTGTCTCGCACTTTCTAAAAGCGAATTGTGCCGAAATCACTACAGATAGACCAGTAGAACCTGCATATGAAATTTTCGACATTAAGCATACATTTAAACGGTCCCAAGTCTTGACCCCGTAGCTTTAAAGTCACCTGCGCATGAGGGCATCAAAGATGGGTGTCCTCTAAAAAGTCGTTATTTTACTGCTATTGGCTGCACGGGACCGTTTATGGCCCCTGGCAAGTGCAGATGAAACTATAGTTACTAGCTTTCATAATCATCTTGTCGAATGTCAACTGCTGGGATCCGTGAGCTCAGATTTTGTTCACAGTGGGCCTTCAAACATGCACCACTGTCGCACGTTTCCCTTTGCTTTAGCTAAGTTTTCTTGCTTGCACATAGTATGATGTAAAATTTTATGTGCTATAATTGTATAGCAGCATTATTTGGTACCATTCTTTCTAGTTGGTGCCTATATATCAGAACTGTTGGAAATAATTTGTTGTTGTTTTTTGATCGTGATGGTATTTCCAGGCACTGGAGATGATGCATCATTTGATGGCGGCGGAGGTGGAACTCGTTATGAACGTGAAAGGTCTGTAATTTCTATTTTTCCGTTTGCGAAGAGGTTAATACATGCTAAGTGTTGTGTCACTTGTGTGATTAATGTGGACAAAGTAATTTGACAAAAGGTGGTGTCGCAAGTTTGCTTAACTCGTTGTTTGTATTTGCCGGGTGGCAGCATTGGACTGACAGTTTGCCCACAATTTGCAGTTGGTTGTTTTGGCTAGGGGTTTAGCCCCCAAATCTTCGTTTTCCCTATGGGATCATGGACCCTAATCTAACACAGTGCGTCATTGGACCCAGCATGTGTTCCTGTTGAATGGCATCTACAGGGTGGGCCAAAAAACATGGCACTTTACTTTTGTCCATATCTTCGCCAGTTGACCGATTTTCAAAATTCTTTCAGTGGCACACTGCAGATAACTTGCAATAATGTGATTATTACATATCCCACCACACCGTAAATGCATCTCTACATTACCTTGTGAAACATCAATGAAATATGCATACATAACGATAATAACAAACAAACATTTTGGTAAAATTGAAAAAAAAACACCTCAGACCAACATTGCAGTAAATGGTCTGTATGACACTAAACTGTGTGGGTCTAACACAGTCTAGTGTCATACAGATTATTCATCGCAATGTTGGTCTGAGGTGTTTTTTTTTATTTACCCAAGTTTTTACGTGCGAAAGCAGCTCTGCTTTCAGCGCATCTTAGCCATCGCAATTCTGTCCGTCCATCTGTCTGTCTGTCTGTCACACGGGTGGATCAGGCAAAAACAGTCCAAGCTAGGATCACCAAATCTTCACCGTCGGCTGCCCGGAAGACTCTAGTTTCAGGAACCGTGAAGCTTTTCCATAAATTCGAAGGGGGTCACCCCGAACAAGGGCCCTAAATGAGAGGGGGTGGTCAAAATTTGCGATTTTCGGCCAAAAACTCGCTGTATCTCAGTAACGGTGCGAGATAGGGCTTAGGTTACTATTAATCACTAATAGGATTTCGTATACTGGCTTTCGATTGCCACCGAATTCAATGACCTCGAATGACCTTGAATGCCAAAATAGGGGGTTTTACTGATTTTTTTCGCGATATCGGGCTGCGCAAGTCTGTATCATTCACAAGGAGGCGCCACCGTCGCCAACGCCACACGCGCCTAACGCCGCCTATGGCCGATGTGTATTATGGTCCCGATGGGCCGAGTCCAAGTGATATGCGATTTTCGAAACTATAACTACTGAACTGGAAATGCTATAGGCTTTCGCACGTCTCGTGAGCTTTGCTCAAATTTCTTGTTGTTATTATCGTTAGTTTTTGCTTACATTTATATTTCACAAGGTAGTGTAGAAACGCATTTATCATATGGTGGGATGTATAATAATCGCATTATTGCGAATTGACTGCAGAGTGTGCCAGTGAAGGAATTTTGAAAATTGGTCAATAATTGGTGAAGATATAGACAAAAGTAAAGTGGCACGTTTTTTTATGGCCCACAGTGTAAATCTGTCGATCGGTTTAAGCACGAATCTGACAGATGACAGACACAGGTGAACTGTGCTACGGAGAAATGTGCAGGAGTGATTGCACCTAATAAATCAGTGCAGTGATTTTCAACCGGGGTTTCGCGGAACCCTTGCGTTCCGCCCCTTGCATTCCGCGAGCATCTGCCAGGGATTCCGCAGCTGGCCAGTAAAAAAACCTAACGTGCGAAATTACGCCAGACAGTCGTAGAAAATCGGCACCAAACCCTTTGTTCGAAATTGCGCTTTTGTGCATCTATTTTGCATAGACTGACTGTGCAACTGTGTTGAATCATTTCTGTTCTTAGTAATTTTGGCCTATCTGCATTATAGGCCTATATATGAACACTCTGGTAATAAAAAAAGTCACATAACCATATGTCCTAGGTCATCCACGTGATAAATTTTCTGGATTGGTGGTGGGGGCTAAACGGTCGTCGACGACCGCCTCGCCCTTTGTGTTTGGTTAAATACAATACTGCTGCCTACTAATGCGATCAAATTTCATATTATAATTGGTCATCTTTGCCTGCTTTGTCGTCTCCATGGGGGCTGTGCCCTCCTAGAGAAATGAGTTTGTAGACACCCTGTAGCTTCAACCTCGCGTACGTCGCTAGACTGATGGATCATTACACGGGGTTCCGTGAGTGATCTTCACGCTTGTGTGGGGTTCCGCTGCAGCAAAAAGGTTGTAAAACACTGAGTCAGTGTATATCTGGTCAACTCAGCCTGCTATCCTTCCAGGGTAGGTAAATTGAGTACTGGCCTGCTTGGCTGGTGTTAAAGCAGGGCACATTCACCTTTTTCGAGTGTCGGGTAGCACTGCATGATCACATGCTGCAGGGTGATGCTGCATAGCTTGAGATGTGTTCACGTGAACCCATTTTTAAGCCAGACCTGGTGGGTTTTTGGGTTTTTGAACCCTAAAGTTGAGATTTTTAGAGATTTTTTGGTGATGTTTGGCTGCAAAACAGTGAATTGCAACGAAATGGATGGAGATAGACCAAGATTACCTGCGAATAGGAACTGCTATAAGCTCTCGCACGTCTCATGAGCATTAGCTCAGATTTCTTGTTTGGGTTTAACCGGTATTTTCTAAAAAGGTCTAACTTGAGGTTTTGGGATTTATACAGGTTTTAGTTAGCTGATTCATACTAGTTTTCGTTTGCTTCCCATAGTTTAAAATATACGAATATTTGCAAATTCATAGGTTTTATTTATGTTTTAAACACTTCTGTTTCATTATTAGTGGAGCAAGAAGCTTAAATTGGATTAAGTTTGGGGTGGGTGCTTTTGGTGGGTTTTTAGTCAGTTTTTAGGTGGGTTTGCCCAGAAAAGGTGGGTTTTTCGGGTATCTGCCCAGGTGTCTCGTCCCTGCATATACACAACTTCTTAACTGAACACTTGTGACTTGTGTAGAAATCGCAACTGACAGAACGCTGAGTGTGTTCCTACAAGACCCGTGCAAACTGCAGTCTGTCAACTCTGTTCTAGTCTCTAGCGGCTGGGCTCAGGCCACCGGCGTCGGGTTAGCTATGCACACTGTTACGTCACCTCATTTATGCTGCAATATACACTGTGTTCGGTGAAAAACGGACCCCCTAGACATCGTGCAATAAAAGTGTCAAATTTGAATGGATATGAATAATCCCCAATCAATTCCTGAAGCGACTGCCAAATTTCATTACCAAAATTATTAATTGTTGAATGTCGATAACAAAATATCTTCATTATCAATATGGTGTTACATAAGTAAACTCCTGGGTTCATTTGCCTAACTTTAACAAACAACATCTGATTCTGGCACAATTTTACATGAAAAATGCATCATCTAATGGCAGTCAAAGTGCCAAATTTCAATTAAATCTATTTTTGCAAACAGCAGTTACAGCGGCTTTTGTGAGGTTGCCTCAAAATGTGAAGAGTCCAGTATTAGGCAACGTTTGTTTAGTCCTGACAACGTCCACTGCTTGCTGGGAAATTCCGCGATAAACTTTTTAGCACCATACCCTTTCTTCAACCTCAACAGCTTAATTAAAACGTGATCCTCTGCAGAAAACACCATTTTGTTATTGTTCATGTTATTTTGATTGCATTAACAAACGTCACTTCTGCTTGAGTGACTGCAGTATGTAATGCTGTATTGGTAGTGAAGATAATTTGTTATCGATATTCAACATTTGATAATTTTCGTAATAATATTTCTCAATGAAATTTGGCAGTCGCTTCAGGAATTGATTGGGGATTAAGTGTGCAAAACGTTATTCATATCCGTTTAGATTTTTTTTTATTGCACGATGTCTAAGGGGTCCGTTTTTCACCAGACATAGTGTATAAACATGTAGTGCCTTTATAATGTACGGCTTGGTAGTCTACCGTTAGCATATCGGACTAGTAATTACTAGGTCGCTGGTTCATCTCTTGTCTGGTACACTGCCATTTAACAACCCTGGGCAAGTTGTTCACACACTGTGTTTTTGTCATCAAACAGTATAATTTGGTATTGGCCTAACAGCCGGAATGGTGGCAGCAGCATATGGGAGTTCTGGCCCTTGTTCAATGTATCGGGGAAGCAGTGGTAGGGTGAGACAGACAGCAGTCTGGCAGTTCTGTTTTGGTCTCAAGTGACTGGGTGCAAGCCACCAGCATTGGGTCAGCTTTTTTTTCCATCTAACATATATTTTGATGTTTTTTATGCAGTATTGCATTGTGTTTCTGGATTGATTGTCAATGCATGTTTACCAAATGTCGTTGAAATGACATCTTTACATTACTGGACACAATTTTTCCAAGTTCTCAGCATTGAACAAGGGACTGAGTAGTTTCTTAATGTCACATCAGCACAAAATAGGCCATTTAGTGCCATAAATGGTTAAGACAAGAAGAAGGGTGAATGCTTCAAATTTTGGGTTTAAAAGGTTGGTGTTCTAGCTGTTGGTGGGTTAAATTATCTTGAAAACTGCCCTTTTCGTATCGAGTTATTACTATTATATTTTTGTCATCTGTACATGATTGGGCTCCAAAGGATTTTGCCACCAAAAGTGCCATTTTTTATTTGTCAAAAAATGCAAATTTCATCAAAAATTTTGCCAAAAATCTCAAATGTTGTCATTTTTCGCCATCCAAAAACTTTTTAACTACTATTAACTAACTTTGTGCTGTTAACTTACTTTACAAAGTTTTGCCAAAACATTTACAAAGCTTTTGGCTTCCACTTTTCTTTTCGTTTGTCACAAAGTACAAGTTTTTTTAAAAAAACTTTGGCCAAGAATCTCGAATTTCACATTTTTTTGCCACCTGATATCGAGTGCTTGTTATGATAAATAGGCGTCTAATAATTTTGCCGCAAAAATGCCATTTTTTGTTTGTCAATAGTGAAAATTTAGTAAATTTTGTCATAAATCAATATTTTTATCACTACTGCCAGTTTTGGTCATTTCGTCAGTTTTTCGTCAAAAACTAAATCCTTTGAAGCCTTAGAAAGAAGCATGACTTCACCATCGGTAAGAGTTGAGAGTAATGTGTGGGAATTTACACTGTGTATGGCAGAAAAATAAATCCCTAGAAATTTCATGGAAAAATATTATTTTTTAGCAGAGTTATTAATTGTTGAGTATTGATAGCAACATATTGATATTTCCATTGTATGGTGTTTGGGGTTTACTTTTTTTCCGGACACAGTGTATAATTGACCAGATAGCAGAATTTTACTTAGGCAAGCGGTCTGATTTGGAGTAACTAGACCAAAACGAAAGCAGAAGCCAGAGAACAGATTAGTTGATAATGAATTTTGACTGCTCTCAGCATGTCCGTGGATTACTGTTAAGTGTGATTATTGCGATTAATCATTCGTTAATTAGTTATCTGCAAGAACTCTGTCATATGCTGCGCTTTACAGTTGGGAGTTGGCAGCAAGATCTGACATTACAAAGAAAGCAGCCACAAACATTCCAGCCTGGATGGCTAGCCGTACTGACAACATGGTAGCGTTAACCTCTTTATTCTATCTATGTCTACTAACTTTTCAACGACTCATACTCAGTTTAGTTATTGCTGTTAACCCTCTTTTTACGGCTGTACAGAACATGACAATGAGAGCAGTTTGCAATTGTGCAGGTGTGGATGGCTAGTCATGCCAACAACTTGGTAAATGCTGTTAACCATTTGTGTTCACTGAGCAGTGGTCGGTGCTGTGGCAGTCACATACTTCTTTGCCAGTGATGGAGGTTTCTGATTGGCTGTTGTTTGCGGCAGTCGGTGATCAGTAACAGAGCAGTGAGAGGCGGTGCAACTACCACAGCAGTTGCTGCATCCGGTGATGCTACGGCTATGGCAGCGGCAGGATCGGCTGACGAGGATAGAGGGATGATAGTGGCTGGTAAACCATTTTACCCAGAGGTCAAAGTTTGCCACGTTGAATCACCGTCAAAGTTCTACATACAGGAGTTGTCTCGCAAAGATGCACTAGCTACGTGAGTTGTTCTAAATTACAAATACTAATAATAGTATTAATAGTAATAATAATAGTAACAGAAAATGGAATGGTGGTGGTAATTAAGGCATCCTGTCCGGAGGTCAAAGTGTCATGTGAAAACATTGTCAAAATTCTGTGTTCAGCAGTTGTCCAGGTAAGATGCACTAACTACTTAAGTTGTTGTAGTATATTTGTAGCAGTATTAGAGGATGAAGGTCAAAGTTAGTAGTAATAGTTGACGTGTCTCAGTAATATTAGCGTCAGTAATAGTAGTGGTAGTAAGCGCCATCAAAGTTCTATGTATTGGAGTTGTCTTGCATGGATGATCTTACCATGTCCGTTTGAACACTTGTCTGGAAAACCTGAAAATGTCAGGGAACTATAGCATACAGAATTTACAGATGTCATGGAAATGTCAGGGATTTCAGTGAAAGTTGGACTTGTGAGGGAAAAAAATTTGGTCAAGGAAAATTGCCCAAAAAGTATTCTAAAAATTGCATAACTTTGTATAATTGGCAGATACAATTCATCAAGTCATAAGTGGCCTTTTTAAGTAACATGAAGCAGTGACTGTTGACCAGTACATCGATGAATCTCTGTCTGACCTCCTGGAAAAGTTGGAAAAAGGAGGGAATTTTATGAGGTATGGAAAGTGGTCAGTCTGAATTTTAGTGGTTAGTGGTAGTAGTATCAATGCCTTTAGCACTCTGTAACAGCTGAGGGTCATACTACACCGTGTCCCAAAATTAGCCCCCTCTGCTTCAAACACGTTTACATTAAGCTTACGTTCAGTACATTGTTATTGACAAAGGGATTAAGCATCAGCATACATGCCTTAAATTAAGAGTTTGCGTCAAGGCCAAAAGTGGCCACTTTGAGCTCAAACTGTAAAGACAAGTTCAGAATGATTGTCTCAGTGACTGCTTCAACTTTTGTAAAAGTCTTATCAGGTATTGACGATTTTACACTAAATTATCTGCAACGGGCCACTAATTTTGGGACATGATGTAGTTACCGATAGACAGTTAGATCAGTTGGTTGACTGACTGAATGTAATGCAGGTTTGAGCAGGAGCTACAGAACATCATGGCGGCTGAAGATCAGAACGTGAACATCACCTGGGAGGTTGGCTCCGAGTGTGTGGTCTTCCTCATGAAAGACAAGTCCTGGTGCAGAGCCATCATTTCGGAAATCAACGCAGATGCATACAAGGTTACTTATTTATTATTGCCAGTACATACACTGTCTCATTCACTGGAAAATGAGGTAGACTACTTAACTGCCATGCGGATAGTATGTACAGGGTGTTCCGGAAAAGCGAACAGGGAGTTTTCTGTATTTTTTGGCAGCCGTTCTAATTGGCTGCAATACGGAGTCTCCACTCAACCTAGCTATCTGTTTCTGTTTTAACTGTCTTGCATGAGCTCTTAAGTCGAAAACAAATGGCTGCAGTGTCCCTGCAGTGATCGTGGAATCAGTATGAATGTTTTCTGGCCCATTGTAACTGTTGCTGATATTTTCAGCTTTTAAGTCGAGGTTGACGGTTAGGGTTGCATGTTTCTAGCCAGATGGCTGCATAATATGTCAGCACTGAGCCTACATTTTGCTAGTTAATGGTCACTTTTGCTAGAGGTCATTATTCGTAATTTGTCATATTGAGTGTGGATCATGCTTGATATTTTAGGTGATGGTAGACTTCTGGTTGACTGTAACTGAGAAGACAGTTGTGCTTCATGCTAGTAGTTGTAGTTGTTGTTGTTGAATGGTAATTGTAGTTGTTGTAGTCGTTGTAGATGTGGATGCTGTAGTAGATGTTTTTGTAGTTGTTGTAGTTGTAAACTAGTCACTCGTGCATTGCATGTATATTGTATATTGTATGTGTATTTTAGGTGGTGTTGGTGGACTACGGTTCAGAAGCTAGTGTAACTGAGAAGGATCTGTGGCATCTACCAGCTAGCTGTGCCTCAGCCCCGGGCTTTGCTCTACGTTGCCACCTGGCGGACATAGTGCCGGCTGGAGATGTCACAAAATGGTCGCGGACGGCCTGTGAAACGCTCCAGCATAAACTGATCACACCTGCCGCTTGCTTCCTTGCTCCAAAGGTTCGTATCATATACAGAGTGGGCCATAAAAACCGTCTCCTATATTATTCTGCTTAAAATGCTACTGCATTTGTTTATGTGGACAAAATGACACACCGTATAAATTGCTAGTTTGTTCTGCACATATTGATATCAAAACGTAATAAGTATGTCAAAACGTTATTAAAAATAATACGATAGAATTGAAGCACCCCATCTGTATTATATTACAATGTTGACACATAAATGGAAATACGTGCTTGCGTATATGTCTAAGTAAAACAGCAAAAACTTCATACAACAACAAGACAGTCAAGTGAACAACTGTTCAATGTGCCCTTCTGAATCTCTCTCGGAATTTTGCTGGACCCAGGGTTGCCTTCCTGGCTGCATATCAACTCTGCTACACATTTGATATTCTGTGTTGTTTGGAC
>Ga0209671_1007538_pt1 | contig 11300 bp, 7 predicted proteins | sample WorMetHERISLAND2_2_FD_187401 | JGI IMG/M metagenome (GOLD analysis project Ga0209671, IMG submission 187401) | Marine gutless worms symbiont microbial communities from Max Planck institute for Marine Microbiology, Germany - Olavius geniculatus... | ecosystem: Host-associated > Annelida >...
CAAAACCTAAATTGGTGTAAACTGCGCGCACCATTTACTCATTGGAGATGCTAAGATCTAAACAGTGGCGTATTCAGAAATTGAAAAAAAAGAAACGTACGTGATGTAATAATAGCAGAAACAGTTTACGTTAAGCTTAGACTTTGCCTGCACTTTCTCTTCTCATAAGTTTTTTTTGTTTAATGGTTAAAATCTGTTTCACTTTAAAAGAAAAACAGGCGAAGCCCCCTAAAAAGCTCATACATCCAAAACATGGGGCTCTGCACCATCCTCGCTCTAAGGCTCGGCCGCCACAGCATTCACTTAGCAAAACAGTTTTAGCGCAAGCAGTTCGCTTGTCAAACGGTCGCAATCACAGCATGCAGCTGACATTGAAAAGCCTCTTGACGAGCATTTAAATAGTAAATACGTGGCAGCTGACTTTGCAGCGGGGCTGTGCCGTCAATTGTTCGTGCTTATTCGTTTAATAAGTAAGTAAGTAAGTAAGTATAAGTAAAATTGTTATAAACATTGTTATAAACGTTTGTCTGTACTTTAGTCTAAAACAAATCTTAACTACTGCCGCTACTAAACATTAACGCTTTAAAAAAATAGTGTTAATATTACTGAAAAATTTGTTATTGTGCAGACTGTAACGTAAATCCTTAAACATTATTTGAATTTGTAGTTTATCTTATTACTCACTATATACTTAATAATTTTCAATCGTGTAATGTGTACCTACAATGTGAGTCAAAAAATTTTACCCCTCCCCCTTTTTATAGTTTTAAAACAGTTTTGTGAACTTTATTTTTCAAAGACTGAATAATTTTGAGCCATATTATAAACGCATATTCGGCGTTTAAATCTACACCAAATTACAAAGTTTCATTGAATTATTTTTAAATCTGCAGAACAAAGTTATGCCATATTATGCGCGCTCACCAAGAGAATTTTCCATTTTCACTACGCATTTGCCACAAAACACAAACTTTTTAATATTTGACAAGAAACACATGGTTAAAGTAAACAAATTGTAAAAAAAAGTTTGTATCTGATGTTTAAAATGTTTACCAAAGGCCAAAACACATGCATTCAGACGATAATTCGAAAGTCTGCGACAAGCCATTCTGTTTATGCTGCAGCACAACTTTTTGCTCTAGAATGGTCTTCGGTTTTGAGTTAAAGTGTTTGCAGCATTGCACCCCGCAAATTTGGCGTAGGTTTAAACGCCAAATATGCGTGTAAAATATGGCTGGAAAAGTCCAAGTTTTAAAAAAATAACATTCAAAAAACTTTAGGAGGAAGTAAAATTTTCTGACTCACTCTGTATGATTAATTATGATTTTAACATCATTCGGTACGAATACTCGAGCCGAAGATCTCTGTGACGTAGCCTATAATAACGCTGAAAACAGAACAAGCTGCGGAGGCTGACAAGAAAGTGAATGACGTGCGTCAACGCCTCGGCAGCGTTTCTCCGAGTCTCTGAAACTGCGTACGTCACTTACTCACTCACTGCAGCATTCAGCATGACTTCCAATCCAACGCAACGTACGCAACCCCAGCGCAAGACATTCTGGCGTTTTGGCCGTTGCGTCGCTTAAGTCGCTTGCGTCAGCTGCGTCTCTTGCGCTTGTTGCATGCATAGTGACTTTTTTGCGTTCGTTGGGTACTTGTTCGCGTACTTTTTGCGTCGCCTGCATCAGTTGCGTTAAAAAGCATGCAAGAGCCCGTGCGTCGCGCGCTCTGCGTGCGTCACTCACTCAGCGCAGCATTGCATTAATATGCTGACTGACGGTGCATGCCAGCTCACTATACAATCGCTCGCTCGCTTCAGCTCGCGTCGTCGTCGTCGTCGTCGATGACATGACGTACTTCAGCAACTGCTCGGCGTCTCGCGGCTAATCTTTGCGTCAACTTCGAACTTCGCTTTTTCCGTCGAGTTGTAACCGAAAACCAGACCGACGGACATACAGCGGACGTAATCTTCGGTGGGCAAAGTAGTGCATAAAAAGTGGAACAGCATAGTACAATGCTTTTTACATAGATCATACAGTTTTGGAAACGATTGGCCTCGATCGCTGCAGTGGACGTTGATCATACTGAACACTTGAACACAGTAATCAACACGACCACTCTTCACTGCAGTGATCCATGCTACTCGTCTCCGAAGACGTTTGATTGCTCCATCTAGTATCTACCAGAAGCACGTATTTTCCACTTCTTATGCGCCACTTGGCAATATGCGTGTGCTGTAGCCAGTTGGCGTCGTCGACGCAGATGGCGTACCTGTCCGACCGGTACTCGACGATCTCAGCGGCGCAGACGACGGCCGGCAGTCTCGATGATGACTCGGCAGACTGGCTAATGCAGCGGTTTGTAGTCGAGTTCCGCGACGGTCTGTACACGTACAGGGAGAGCAAGTCGGTGGCGTTGATCGGCGTCTACGTTTTGCTGTTCGCGGCGTCTGTCGTCGGTAACGTCGCGGTGTTGAGGATCGTGCTTCCATTCCGCAGAATGCGCAGCGTCACGCACTACTTCATCATCAACCTCGCCGCAGCCGACCTACTTCGTACGTCCGCCATTTTTTCCTTTTCTTTATTTCTTTTTATGCTTTACGCTTGTTTTAGTTTTTTTTCAATCTTAAACTTTTAGCTGTCTCATAAGCATCTTTTCCTACTAAAAACTAGGCCTATTCAGTGCGGAAGCGGACTGACAGCAGATCAAATAATTTTTTCGGTTGCAAAGGCGGACGTGGATTCTTGGTTAACATCCGCGGACTGACGTGAACTCCAAATTTCGGGATCCGCACATCTCTGGTGGTGGACTGTCCGGTTGATTCTCTTAGCTGCAAAATAATCTTTTTGCTAACGACGCCGATACTCTTTTTATGCACTACTGGTAAAATGGAAATGTTTTGAGAAAAAATACTCGAGCATTTCTAAATTTTAAATATCTTAAAAACCGACGGATAACAAGCTTAGTCTGCCACTTGAAACTAGATAAAAATAAAAAAAATGATAGCGAACGCAAAATAATACTAAGGCAGTTTGCGACTTACTGCAATCTATAACAAAGAATGTGCAGAAAATAACAATTGTCACTGTGAGCCATCGATAAAACTGTATTGAAACGATGGATCATTGGATCATGCTAAACGGGGTCGCCAATCGGTCAAATGTTGACACGTTACTGTGTAAATAACTTTTGACTTTCTGCTGCCTTCGATCCACAGCGATCAGTCTAAGCATATCAGCAGAGTGCAGATAGCATGGTTTCAGAAACCAATAGGATTATTGTTTTCTCATTTCGGTCCCTTTTGGTGATCGTGTTTTTTATTCTACGGTTAGAATATCTGAGAAGTGTTGGGTTAAACTCCCGGCGCAAGTAGTGACAAAATGTGCAAATATTTGTAATGTTACATTTTATAACATTTATAAGGCTGCTTTATGTGTGTGTGCTACAGTGACGGTGGTCTGTATGCCGACATCAGTCAGTAGGTGCGTCTACAAAGCGTGGATATACGGCTCGCATATGTGCAAAGTCACATCATACATGCAAGGTTAGTTCTTCTAGCTGCGCTCAATCAGTCTTTTAACGAATGATTCTTTTTAGCGATGATTGCGTGTTGCCGGTTTTAATTATATTTTAATCGTATATTAAATAAGCTTTTATCACCACATGTGCGTGCTTGTGTGCGTTTTCTTTCCCATTATACGGCCTTTTGATTGATTACAATGTTGATTGATTACAGACATATACCACGCAAGGCAAAAGTAATAAAGGTTGCCATTTTAAAATTCTGTTCGCTGATTTGTTTGCCCAGTTAGCCGCTTGCCCATCGGTTTTTTTTATCCCTTGTAACTTAAGAATCAAAGTTCGAATTTGGTGAAAATAAGCTGGCTACGAAAAGTAGCTTATACTTGATGTTGTTGCGGTTTTTGTCTAGAACATCAAAGCTGAAGATCGGCCAGAGCTCGCGAAGCTTAGGCACGAAATCCGATCTAACCGAGCCAAGTAGGCCTAGTCGAAAGAACCGCTGCTGCGAGATATAATTATAAACTCAAAAGTGTCACCCATACATGAGTGACGAGCGACGTGTGACGTAATCTTTCAAATTTACCAACTGGAAATGTCGAGATTGCGAGGTTACTGATGTGCGTGTATATTGATGTGCTTATTATATAGTTACTTTTATGTTATTTTATGTAACATTACATTTTTAGGTTTTCGATATTGTTTACCCCACTATCTATTTTGTTTTATTTGTGCTACGTTTCGGCGTAATACTGATTGATTGATTTATCGATCGTTCGATTGATTGACTGATTGATTGAATGTGAATTAACGCCTGTGATATAGCTAGGGTCAGCGTTTGTGGTCATACGAGTACTATTAGCCATATAATGTCAAGGAGCACACAAAATTTCTGGCATTATTTAAGAATGTCACGTTTCCGGCGACAGTCAACGAAGTTCCGCGGTTGTGTTAAAGAAATGCCATAGGGAAAGGCCAAAGTAATAAATAGACTACGACTTTCTTTTAGTGACGTCCTACCACGTGTTATTACACACGCACTCTCTCTCTCCCGCAGGTGACAGATATTAGGCAGGGAGAGTCGATCTAACGCTGAAGCCTTGGTAAGCCTGAACTAATGCACTTATTTCCCTGCGGCCAGGAAGTTCGCGTTAGCAGTAGGTATTGCGCGACCGTGCTCTTATTACTAGGACTTCTGTGAGTGACGGACGCGTTTCGAATGTAAGTGGCATCGAAGGTACTTGAGGTCTATATAATTATGCCCACGATTGTGATGAAGTTATGCGTTTTTCCAGTGAATTGGCCGCGAGGCCCCTGGGACTCCCAGTGACTACCGTGAGCAATCGGTCGACCTAAAGCCTCGATTAAAGCTAGCGACCGATCAGATGATAAGGCGTTTATACGGTTTATTGCTCTTTTATCACTTTAATCACATTATTACTTTCGCCAGGTAGATTATGTGACACCGGCACTTATTTATTTATCTGTTTTTTCTTGTTAGCTTGATTACACATAAGGTTGCAGGCGGATTTGGCTGAAATGTTCAGAGAAGTTAGAAATGGCCCAACTTAACAGTGGTTAGATTTTCGCTGGTGATCTGGGTGAGCATCTACATTCACGATAGGACTGAAGGATTTTTCACCATTGCACGACAAAAAAAAATTTCGTGGAACCGAGTGTGGTGCCTGGCGAACACTACACAACGAACACAACGGGAAGAAATCAGCATAACGTTGGCAGAGGTTTGCTGTCTTCGAGTGCTGTTCTAGTTCAGACTGTAACTGACCAAAGCTGTGTTGAGTCGGATCGGCGGCTATAATCACTGCTTGTTTGCTGCCGCTGCTGCACGTGCGCGCCACCAATAACACTAACACATTCAAGCGGAGATTCAAAATCTCTTTAATCTGCAATTTTTACGACTTGAGATATCCGAAAGATTTTATGTATTAGTCTAGTTATTTTATTACATTTTATTGTATTGCATTCAATTAATTATTGTATTGTAGAGCTTCTGTGTAAGTCGCCTTTGTCTGACAATTATTATTATCATTATGGCAAATGTGCAGTGCAATTTTTAAGCCGAAAATAATGGGTGGACGATCCCCATTTTTTACCACTGTCTCCCTTTATTCTTCTATAAGGCTTTGTTGCCCTGCTGTTGAAGCGAAATCCAGGCTGTCATCTCCCGATTTTTTTTGAAATTCTGCATTGCTGTAGTTGTAGCGTATTTTGATAAGTAAAATCATATCAAGTTACCAACAGGCTCATGACGATTATGACGGAATAGTTTTGATCTACCAGAGGTAACGAGGCTACGTCCACCGGCCGGAGAATAACGAAAAATAAAAATTGATTAACCCATTTGGGCAAAATGCCTGGAGTGGATGGGCGGTGTGTCAGAGTGGGTTGGTTTTCGCCAGTTCAGTTCAAATGTAAGAAAAGTTACTTGCTCTGCAGGTGTGGCAGTGTCGTCGAGTGTGCTGACGATCGCCGTGCTGAGTGCGGACCGCTTGCTTGCAGTCAGACGACCGCTGAGTCTGCGCGTCTACCGTGCCAGTCGTCACGCCTGGCTCATCGTGGCCGGCGTCTGGATGACGTCACTTGCAATCGCCGCTCCACTGCTCGACGTCCGTCAACTGCGCGTCATCGACCTCGGCATCGGCACGCACAGCAAGTTCAGCTTTTGCTACGAGGTGCGTATTTATGCGGCAGTGCTGTATGCCGCATCACTACTAATCAAATGTGTATAGCGTTAATATGTCGATTGTCTTCATAGGCGCTCGACGGACAGTTACAGTCGTAAGACAAATTCCTGGCTGTACTTTTAGGTTTGGGTGCAAGATGTACAATACTTGTATCTACGTTATCTTAGCCGATCGCAGCCAACTTTTTTGAATAAAGTGTTAGGCGCGTGATAACGTAATTTGTCTGTCTGTCGATGTTCTTTACTTTAGTTTTAATTGTGTAGTCAAGTATTTTTCGATATGTTTTGTTACCTAATTTGTGGACCATGAACTACATTTTTTTATTATTTTTTGGTTGCGTTTTATGTCGTCTATTGACATCGTCGGTGACTTAAATATTATTATAGCGGTACTATATTTAAGTATAGCCTTCCACATGCTTTATCGTAGTCGTGAAGACTGCGTCGTTCTGCTCCTACAACTGCGTCGAACGTCATAAGTTCTCAACAGCGTACTGCAGAACCGCCTGCCGCCGCCGCCGCCGACGACGACGACATTTCTCTGTAATTAAGTGCAATTTGGCTTGTCGGTGCATGACTGTCTGCTGCTATCGACCGCTGCTCGATCTAGTTTCTTCTCTCAGCTCCAGCTCGAGCTGCCAGCCTTCCTGTGCACGAGTGTTCTGCGTAGATAAGCACAATGACATTAGCCTCTTTAACTAGAAAGCCGGACAACGGTGTCGAAAATTAGGTATTTTCAAGCACTTCATAGCAACAACTAGAAAGCAATCATAGCTCGCAGGTACCTCCGCCAAAACAATGCTATTCGCCAGGTGACGTCACCATATTCGCTTTGCCAGCGGTTTCGCTTATGCCCCCTTTAACGCAATGGTAACGAAAATTTCAAAGTGATCCAGAATCCAGGATTCCTGCTGGATCACCCGAAAATTGAATTACTTGTAGGTTATGCAATGCCTGACATTTTTTCAAAATTTCAGAAAGATCCGTCCATAACTTTTTAAGTTATCTTGCTAACACACAGACAAACAAACAAACAAAAACCGGCGAAAACATAACCTCCTTGGTGGAGGTAATGAATAGGTTAAAGTTTATATGCAAAAAACAGATTCTGGTAAATTAGCTTAGCTTGATGTAAAGCGTTGGTATTAATTATTAAAGCTATAATAATATTACGTTAGACCCGGTTAGTAGTACTTTTAGTCTTTTACCGTGTAGGAGTGCGACGTAAAATATGAACGGAACGTGTTCCAGAACAGTACAACTAACGTTGAAAGTTCGTCTTGCGGTTTGATGGAACATTTGCTTTTGAACAGTAGCAATGTCCCAGTAGTGTTAGTTTTTCTTTTAGGTACATTCATACTCGTATTTTACAACATAGTGTGACACAGTTAAAGTGTTGTGTGTGTTTTATATTTACGTTATTACAAACTTTTTACAGAATGTGCCAATGAAAGATTGGGAAAAATCGCTCAATATTTGAACACGTTTATTCGTCAAAGAAGACGGAAACGGACAAAAGGAGCGTATATGCAAATAAAAACAATACATCCGTATAACCACAGAACAACCCAAAACTTTTAAAATTTAACTAAAAATTCGCCAATATTCTGTGACGATGTGGGCAAAAGTTTGGTTTACTTTTTGGTCCTGTTGTATATAGGTATGGTCCATTTGCCTGTGTAGCTGGTTTGCTACATTTCGCAAAGGTTTACGCTTATACGTGTATTACAGTTTCTATTTTACGGTGTCGACGACATGTACAGGAGTGGTCTAGAGGGTGGACACGGCGCGTGTATGGCGTCACGGTGTTCACGCTACTGTTCGCCGTGCCGGCTGCGTTCGTGATCAGTGCGTTCGTGCTGATCGTGCGACAGTTGTGGACGGACGCGGGTGTAGCGTGTAGCGTGGTGCGCAGTCGTCGCGCTGCCAATGTGCTCGCAGGTCGCCGGCGCATAGCACGCCTACTTGCCACCATCGCCGTCGCCTTCGCCATCTGCTGGACCCCTTACCACATACTCAGGTGTGCCACTGTCAACAGTGCCGTGTCTTGTGGCTCTTTGTAGGAAACTTATCTCAGAGCTGCGGAACGTCGCTTGGTGCTACCAGTGATATAGTCGAGTCTTGAAATTTGAGTCCCAGTTTAAAGGTGCGTACAGAGTGACAAAAATGAAACGGTCTTGTCATTTTTTCCTTTTTGTCTTTTTTATTTTTTTCACTGTGTGCTTGTGTTATGTTTTGTGTTCTTTGTGTTTGCTTTTATGTATGTCTTGTGTTGCTGCCGCCATGGCGAAATAGTTTTTAAAAACCGAAGCGGGCGTACTGTATAGGCTAAACAATAGTTTAGACTGTCGCGCGCTGGCCGCTAGACATCACTCTTTGTTGCACGCTGCAGAGTCTGCAGTCTGCAGCTGCAGATTCTGCCTGTTTGTCTGTTTGTCCGCTCTACTTATAGCAACGCCGACCGATCGCTGCTATGGTACGGTCAACTTTTGGCTCATTGCCGTGGCAATGTGACCTGTGCTGGTAACAGCTACGCGGATAAATAGCCGATAAGCTTTTTATCCGGCTGCCGTTGTCCTGTGTGGTGTGCCGTTTGACGGATGGAACGCGTGCTAGGCTGCTAACAGTTTGTTTTCTTTGGTCGATCGCCGGCGCTCGCTTCGATCAACACGGCCGTTATCTGTGCCAGTGTACGTAATGTACGTTCGCTCAGGCTTACCGGCATACTACCGATTTGTTATTACTTCCTGGGTTGTTAAGAAAACATTTATTTATTTATATATTTATTTATTATAGCCCCAGTACTCAATTCCCGAGGGCTGAAATATCAAAATACGGTACAGAAATTATATCTGGAATGGTGACGATGCGGACTCGGAAATTGCGAACGTATCAGCTAGGCATGTCGCGTTGAAGCGTTGGACGGTGACCGACAAGCGCTGGAAAAAGAACGTCGTTTCACGCGGTTCCGTCGTCACCTCGGTCAAACGCCTTCCGATTTGTGACAAGAACTCCTGGGTGCTGATACTCATGGGTTTAAGTGTTTCCAGTGTCACTCAAAAAAAATCGTGACTGCCGCTGAGTGAGCTGTACTTGTTCCTGTTTCTCATAGCTGCAGTCTCAGCGGCACAGGCACTGGTGATGACGCTCTGCTGCAGATAAGCGTTTCCCAGAGTGTCGACCACTGTGACGTCCCAAGTGGCGCTGCGCCCAGAGTTCCATGGCAGCAATGTCAAACCGCCGGGCCGCTTGCCGTCGTCACGGACCAGCCCGTGTAGTTCCATCATCCTGGGAACGCCAACTCGAGTCAAAGCGCGCCAGATGACAGCAATTCTGTAGGCGTATTACACGGTTGTCGTCCGTCGTCGTCTGTCGTCTCCTGTAACGGGTGTATTGTGGCTAAACGGTACACGATAGAATCTACGTTGCTATTGATCACTAATAAACAGTCGAATACCTGCTTTTAAATGACATTAAAATCAGTGACCTTGGATGACCTTGGATGACCTTGGATGACCTTGAACGCACTATGGTGTGCCAATCGATGGAGATCTCGATGTGGAATCCTACCCACCCAAATCGACTTTTTCGGAAGACCATATTTTGGCCCCTAGGGGGTGCTGCGCCCCCAAATTTTTACACGCGCCATAGAATTACCACGTCTTGATAGTGCTTTCCCCACCAAGGACCTGGGTCCACCTTACAATTTTTTTTCAAAGGGGGGGGTCAAAAATTGGCTTAAAATGTAGTAAAGGAGCGCTTATAACTTCGGAGTTAGTGGGTGTAGCCCAAAGAAACTTTGGCACTTGACATGCCTCTAGGTTGGAGTGTTAACGCAAGTACAACTTTTGGGGGCACCCCCCTTCCTTAAAATTTGGGAGAGCAAAAAACGTTCAAAAATCGGTGCAATTTACGACAACACTTTCGAGTTTGAGCGCAAATATCTCTGGAACAGATGAAAATAGCGACAAAATGTAAACGGCGTTAACGAAAACGATCTTTCCGGCGTTGAACAAAAAAATTTGTGAACTTCGGTCCACTACGAACAAAGTTATAAGCGCTCATGTTGACCTCCGTAAGTCGACAATGCGCGTTCTGCGTATGCCAATGCATTTGAGTTCGGGCCACGTGACTTTGGTGCCGGAGAAATTTAACCCCCGTCCTAATTCTCCCCCCCTAATCAGACTTATGGCGCCGGGCGGACTCACGTTGGGCTTTGCCCCAAATTTCTAGTTAGCATTATTACTTACCACACTTATTTTATTACACTTTGTATTTTATTTTAGCATTTGTTAGATTTCTGCGTTGCGGTTTGTCAAAGTTTTTATCAAACGAATATTTGATCATTTGATGCTTTCATTTAATTTTAGTTCTGTGCAATTCGGTTCATTTATGTCTCTCTGTACGCGTTTTAAGTCCGAGTCACAACAATAAAGATTTGAGTTAAGTCCGACTCAAATTCACTGCTCGACTCCAATACAATATTACTGCACTTAACAAACGCAAATACACATAACAAAGATAAAATTTCAAATCTGCAATAATTCTCGTCAATAAATTAAAAATCAAAAAACAAAAAAAAAACGAAACTTCGTTCACCATCTACATCAGTGTAGCCCATCTACTGTAGTACTTTAATACAAAACATTTAAATTCGTTATGTGACTGACGACTTTATTTTCCGGACACGGTGCATGTCTCTGTCTGTTGTATTTTTAGTTACTGGAAATGGCATTTTGATGCTCACTTACTATGCTCACTAATCATTACAGTATCTGGTCTGCTGTTGATTTACGGCCACGTTGAGTGGCTGTCGGCTACAAAAGTTTGTGCAGCTACTGCAATAAACATCATCATCATCATCATCATCGACAACCGTGGGCTCAATGCCCGTTGGTGTCTGACGCCATTCTTACTATCGCTGCCCACCGCTGCCTATCTAGGGCAGCATGGCTTAACTCCTGCAGGGTTGCCCCACACCACTGCTCAATGTCATCTGACCATTCTCGGTGAGGCCGTCCTCTTTTGTTTGAACCATCCATCATTCCGAACACCAGGGTCTTTATCTTTCTGCTGT
>Ga0209671_1007543_pt1 | contig 11297 bp, 9 predicted proteins | sample WorMetHERISLAND2_2_FD_187401 | JGI IMG/M metagenome (GOLD analysis project Ga0209671, IMG submission 187401) | Marine gutless worms symbiont microbial communities from Max Planck institute for Marine Microbiology, Germany - Olavius geniculatus... | ecosystem: Host-associated > Annelida >...
TATTATGAAAGATCAGTATGAAAGATCAGTAAAAACAATCGCGCGCTGTTTTTACGTCATAGAAGAACACTGGAGTTCAGGACTTTTCTTAGAAAGTTTTCCGGGAAAAATTTAGCCAGGACGCGCGTGGACTGATTGCTGAAGAAAATGATTTCCGCTGGCGGGCGTGCCAAAACGTTCAGAAGATCAGTTCTCACGTCGGAATTTCGGAAAACGTCGAACTTGTGGAGGAGCTTATCGGCAGTCATGAAAATGCTCTGCACGTCTACGAATGGACATTTTAATGGTCACATTCACACTTTTTTCGGGTTTTTGTATTCATGACCCGAACTGTTATTATTGTTGTCTGTTCGCCGTGTTCGGCGCACTACAAAGCGCGATGTTAGGCGTAAAATCTACGAACTGTGCTTGTCGGGGTTAACCTGACGCGCCACTTTGTTTTCCCAAGCTGTTTCTAATAAATGATGTGTATAAAATAAAGTTGATTTTTGCAAGCTTCGATGCTGATCTTTTAGAGTTACGAGCTCTACAACTAGGCGGCTTTGTTTTTTTGCGCCAGCCTGCAAGGCTGGTGGCTGGATCAAAGCTGGTAACAAATGTAGGCCTATTGCATAAAGCGAAATGTCGGCATCCGTATAGCGAGTTAGCTGTCTGTCTGGAATTCGATCTGGACTCTGGAGATGACATTTGGCTTCCAGTTCGTACCTGGAATAGAGTGGTCCGTGCTGGTACGCGATCGCCTGCGAGTGGCATGATAATGCATTGCTACTCATACGCGGCGGCGGCGTTCAAAAAGTGCTGCTGCTGTTGCTGCACAATTATTATTGTTCGGTGCAGAGCCGTCAGCAATTCGTCATGCGCGCACTAATCAGTCGGTGTGTGTACGTGTGATTGTTTCGACGAGCTGGCGTCCAGTATATTCACTCAGTGGCACTGGCTGACGTACGTTGCCCACCAGAAGGACCGACTTTTTCGCCCGATAGACTTTGATTCTTGCCGACCTCGCCGCTAGTAGCTAGGTGTCGATAGCAGTACTTGTCGAATGAGCGGCTTTCTTCACTTCACAGCGGTATGTACACCGTCGTTCGTAAAAAGGTGCTACCTGATGCCTGTTATAAGGTCGTCCCGTGCCGCATTGTCTTGCCCGTCTGTGTCTCGGTCAGTCTCTCCCCGTTTCCCGTACGGTGTCAGAACTCAAGTTTTGTGATAACATGGCTAATGTGGATTGTGGACTGACGATTGTAGTCTACTAGGGCCTAAGAAAAAAAAGCTCTGCTTCCGGTTGCCGTTCGTTCTTGGAGAACAGCCTGCCTGAGTGAAATTTTTATTAGAATTTCAAAAATATTATTGCAGTTTTTAGCTTGTTTTCACACTTTCACTAAAAAACTGTTTGAATCTAGTATGTAATGCTGCAGTATGCTTACTTTAGTTCTTACGAGTACAATTTAGTGTGTCATTTGCTGTTTTTGTTGTAAAATACTGCATAACATGTCGTGATGTAACAATAGAAATTAAAAACACATATTTTTTGCCCCGTCCCTACTTTTTCGCCGGCTACAACCGGAAGCAGATAGGCCCTAATTTTTCGCAACGACATCAAACGAGAACTACGTTGCTTGTTCACTGGGACAAATATTCTAGTTAGAAAGTTTAGTAGATGTTCTGTTGCAGTTAAACTTCAGCTTTTTAAATCGTACGGTATCTGTTTTTATGATGTGGCCTTATGGCATAACTTTCATGTTGGTGTACTTGATAAATTAGCGTCTGTTTATGTCAGATGTGTGAAAATCTTCGTTGGCTTTCACAAATATAGTAGTACCGCTGCTATGTTCTTACAACTTGGGCTCCTACTTTTAATAATGTGTTATTAAATGCTCGTGCTCGTTTTGCCACTCAGCTGAATGCATTGTGTCAAGATAACCCTTTACTGTGTATTTGTAGACCGATGGAAAATAGTAATTGGATTGTTTAATCATGCTCTGTGTTGCTTTTATGTTTGTGTAATTGGGCCCAAGCAGTGTATCTCAGTTATAGCTGTGCTCCATGTTGTAGATTTGTAGTTTTTCTCTCTTTTTGTAGTTGTGTAGTTTTTCTTTCTGTAGTTCATTGTTCATGTTTTACTATGGGCCTTGTGCCTGCAATAAAAAGTGATTGATTGATTGATTGATTGATTGATGTGAAGGTGGAATTTCCGTTGAAATTCTAAATAAGAGAGGTGCGGTTTTTTTTCGTTAACAGTAACATACAACTTGTTGCACAACGTACAGCAGGTCAGCAGCAACTGTTGACGTTTGTGCAACATTTTGCTGCACAAACGTCGACGACGGCGTGTTGAACTGCAATAAGTTGCACGTCTGGACGGTTTTTAGTAAGTGCTGTATGTGCAGCTAGGTGGACGACCGCACCTTATGTCGGCAGAGAGTCATCATCTTTAGTTGCCAGTAGTAATTACTGATGCCTCCGGTTGCTGCCGTACCGGGCAGCCACTGCTGTAAAGACACTGTCCGGAGTTGCCGTCTGTCCTTCTTTTGTCATTTCAACCGAGCTCTGCAGGCCTGCATTTCACATTTTTGCTGATTGGAGACGAAGGCCTGGCCGTCCCAGGCAGTCGTGACTTATACCCCGTTTACACAATGAAGCTGGCTCGACGAGCTGGCTCGTCCAGCTAACATATGTAATTGCTCGATGTTTGTTCGATGTTTACTTGATGATTGTTTCGTGTAGGCTATGCTTCATACTCAGTTTACACGATCGAGCAAGCGTCAAGCAAGCGTCCAGCAAACATCGAGCAAACATTGAGCAAATAGCAACGCCTACAACTTATACCCCGTTTACACGGTGAAGCTGGCTCGACGAGCTGGCTCGTTCAGCTAACATATATAATTGCTCGATGTTTGTTCGATGTTTAGGCCTACTTGATGATTGTTTCGTGTAGGCTATGCTTCATACTCCGTTTACACGATCGAGCAAGCGTCGAGCAAGCGTCCAGCAAACATCGAGCAAATATGAAGCATGCATAAAGCATAGCAAACATCGAGCAGACATCGAGCAAACGTCGAGCAAACGTCGAACAAACATCGTGCTGGCTCGTCCAGCTAACATTTAGCCAGCTCGTCGAGCCAGCTTCATCGTGTAAACGGGGTATTAGAACAGTGGAGACCGACCTGCATCCACTGAATATCGGCTTGGCGACGGCACAGAGACGCGCGCAGGACAGAGCAGTATGGCGGCGACTTTTAACAACGGCAAGGTCGACAACAAGCTTCTGAAAAGCGTAAAAGTAGAAATACTGTACGATTAGCAATCTATATCTGTGGTTTGTCTGGGTGTGTGTGTGAATGGATAGGATGCTATGCACCCGTACTGATGGATGGGTCATCTATGTTGAGTCCGTCATATCTGCGTCGTCCTGACAGCTACGACCGCCTTGGATCTTTTCGTTCCAAACACTCGCAGCGCTTCCTTGCCAATCGACTACTGATCACAGCTACCGGTACTCACGCAGGCCAGTATATCTTACACGTTATCAGCCGCATTATGGGTCTTGCTCGTCCGTCCCTTCGTCTGTCGCGTTTGAACTCTATAGCGAAAACGACAAGAAATTTGAGCTAATGCTCACGAGACGCGCAAAAGCCTATATCAGTTCCTGTTAAATGCAAATTGTCTTCGTCTATCTCCAGCCATTTCGTCGCAATTCGTTCTTGGAGTGTGCGGACTGCGGCGCAAAAGAAGATCGCGAAAATCAATTAAAAAAACCCTTATTTTGGGAGTTCAGGGTCTTTTAAAGTCATCGATGTTGATACGACTAAAACTTGACATTAATGCTTGTTGCGATAGGCAGCACGCCCATGTTCATCTGCAACCGTTTTCACGAAAGGTTGGCCAACAGCGATAAAATAACGACTTTTACGGGGGTACTGCTCTTTGATACTCTCGCGCGCAGGTTTCCGTGAACCTAGAAAATCGAGACTTGAACCCTCGAAATCTGCGTTCAGTGCTAAAAATTTCAATTGCAGCTTGTTCTTGTCTATTTTTATCGATTTCGGCGCAATTCGTTCTTGAAATGTGTCGCAGCTCAAAATCGTACAGAAGGGTATTCCCTTTGCCGCCGACTACGGGGTCTGCATGGCGAGCCGTGATTGCGGTTCGAGGCGCATCCCTGTCGGTAGAAAATTTTGCGAGTTTTTAGCGCCACAGAAGTAAACACTCCAGGTAAAACGATAGAATAGCGAACAACCGAGAATTTGTTTTGATTTTTTGCCTTTCCCCGATCGGGATTGAGTCAAAGGATTCCGGTAGGCTATTCATTCTGGCTTCATTACTGATAAGATATAAGCTTAACGGAGCTAGTACTACCGGTATGTGAATGCAGACGGCGTATATAGCAAGCAACAGTTATTGCGCGTTTTATGGTTTGTGGAACCAGAATTTCAATCGTCAGAAGTAATTAACGTCATTTACGTCAAGTTTCGTCTTGACTTTGCGTGCCAAAAATTGATATAATCGTCCAATGTTTTGCAGAGTTATTCAAAAATGACGCAGGCACAGTTGTTTTATTTCTGAGGTACACTGTACAATACTGGGTACATTAGGTTTCTTAAACTTGAAATTCGTTTTGGCGTTTGCAACTTTGCGTAAGCTATACGCAACATAAATCGTCGGCTCTGTATCATACTGACGGTTAAGAAACTTCCGCTGGAGTAGCCTACACATTCAATAGGCTTATGCTCGCCAGTAAGTACTGTAAGCTTAGTAAGAAAAACTTTAGAGGCGATAATTTAACAGTTATACCCCGTTTACATGATCAAGCTGGCTCGACGAGCTGCTGTATGTTAGCTAGACGAGCCAGCTCTATGCTTGCTCGATGCTTGCTCGATGTTTGCTCGGTCGTGTAAAAGGGGTATTAGTCGCCGATTCACCGTGCGCTGCGACCTTAACACTCAAACATAAAAATGTCTTGACTTTTTACTCGTACCAGAGATTTAGGAAACGGTATATATAGGTAAGCTTATTTGAACGTTGCTGTTAATGGCTGCAGGCTGCACGAAGATGCCGTCTGTGCTTCGAAAAGAGAGCTTCCGCTGGCTGCTGCCGCGACTGTCCGAGCGCCGACTTGTCTGCAAGAACGGCGACTGTAACATATCACGCATCAATATCGACAAGCGAGGTCATTTCATTTTGATCAGCAAAATGGCCACAAGCCACTTGCATCACATTAAGCATCACAACATTAGACTATACGAGACTTCTACAATAAATCAATCGAATAAAGAATAAAGTGCACTTTGCAAAGCTGGTTAAAACGCATACAGTAAGTGGTTGCCGAAAGCCATTAAACGACGCAAAACTGACTGGCTCAGGAATCCACATACGTGGGCCTACTTGCTGACTAAAAACGGTAGGTTTATAGGCTAGCTAATATTAGCTTTACAAACAGGTAAAAAAGTTTATAACGATGGCCCCTTTTTGTGTCCGTAAATCGTGTGACAAAGAAATCGGCAGCGTTCATATTAAGCAATCTAAACACAAGTTTGTACGTAGCCTGAATAGCAGTTCAGAGCGTAAAATGTCATATTTTCGAATTTTCCAGATGAAGTTTATTTGAACGTTGATAATGTGACATGTTATTTTTTCACACTAGGTCGTCGCTTCCTGGCCGATATCTTTACGACGATGGTGGACATCAAGTGGCGATGGAATCTGCTCATCTTCACAATGGCTTTCACGTTCAGCTGGATTATATTCGCTCTGATCTGGTGGTTGGTCGCCTTCTCGCACCAGGACCTGGAAAACTACGAACAGCCCGGCTGGAAACCGTGCGTCGAACACGTACGTCCTGGTGGCGTAAACGTTATTTAGTTGTAGTCGAATTTCGGGTAGTTTAACAGAATGAGAAGGTGCTACTAGGTTACTTTTAACTCGGCAGTTTGCCAAAAACGAGACGAGATACTGCTGGCGTCTATTGGAGTGTCTGGGAAGTGTGGATGAAAAAGGTACGCCCTCCTCAGCCGACTGAGATCTAGGAAACGTTTCGAGCTCTTACGCGGCAAATTTCAAGCCAGAGCTTCGGACGAAAATGAATTTGCCGAATTTTGTCTCACAGCTCACTTCTGGTGAAACTGTAGCATAAGTTAGCCTACCTGATGCTGATAAAACTACGAACATGGAAGTTGGAAACAAAGAAGTATGTTGCGAATAGATAATATGTTTGGCGACCTTCGTATCTGGCATTCACGTTCGTCTAGCACATGATTCATTAAATCGGTCCGGGCATTTTATAAAGATTTGTTCACTCGTAGACAAGTGTTCTGAGATGAAAAACCCATCTCAGAGCTGCGGAGCGTCACGTGCGGTATGGGATCTTACAATGTTACCTGCCATGCACTCGCGCCACCAGGTTGACGCGCCACGCCTTAACCCCAGCCAGACAGGCCGGTACTCGATTTACCTACTCGGGAGGGATGGAAGGCTGAGTTGACTTTGGTGTTGGTTCTATACCGTGTAATACTGGCATACTGCTGTAGGTGTACGACTTCCCGACGGCGTTGCTGTTCTCGATCGAGACTCAGCAGACGATCGGCTACGGCTATCGCTGCATGAACCCGAACTGTCCGCACGCCATAGCGCTGGTCATGTTTCAATCGTGCTTCGGCATCATCACGCAGGCGCTCATGACCGGTCTCGTCTTTGCCAAGCTGTCGCGACCGAAGAAGCGAGCGCAGACTCTGATGTTCAGCAAGCGCGCCGTAATCTGTCCACGTGACGGGCAGCTCTACTTTCTCTTCCGCGTCGGAGACATGCGCAAGTCTCACATCGTCGAAGCGCAGGTGGGTGACTATTATTACCTCCGCCAAGGAGGTAATGTTTTTGCCAGACTTTGTTTGTCTGTTTGTTTGTTTGTCTGTTTGTCTGTGTGTTAGCAAGATAACTCAAAAAGTTATGGACGGATCTTTCTGAAATTTTGAGAGTATGTCGGGAGTGGCACAAACTACCAGTGATTCAATTTTGGGGGTGATCCGGCAGGAATCCTGGATTCTGGATCACTTTGAAATTTTCGTTACCATTGCGTTAAAGGCGTGCGGACAATAAGGGAACCGCTGGCAAAGCGAAAATGATGACGCCATCTGGCGAATAACATTGCCTTGGCGGAGGTACCTGCGGGCTATGACTGCTTTCTAGTTAACGCTATTTCATTTTCAACGTGAAGTAAAGGTGCCATACCCGAGATGCCATAGCCGAGAAAAAGCATATATATCGGGGTGCTCATCTCCCTTTCTATGGCCGTTGAACCCGTAGGTGGATAAACCACTTAAGTCGGTGACGCATGGCCATTGCAACGCCAGACCTTCCCAGCAGCAGAGCGTTACCATCCTTTGACCAGTGCCTAATTATACTGCTTGGTGAACAGAGGCACATGTGTGTGAACAACTTGCCCACGTTGTTACCTGGCAGTGTACCGGGCGGGAGTTGAACCGGGGACCTTTCAGTCGCTAGTCCGACTCCGACATGCTACCGCTACACCATCAAGCCATTTCACTTTTGCTGTTTAAATTTGTGCGCTCACAAGCAAAATGCTCGCAGGCTGAAGTATAATTCGTTTTACCTGCTTGTCATTCTGATAATGACTAACGGGTGCAGTTTCGGTAGCTGAATATAGGCCTAGGCCTACTCTGGTCGAGCAACGGTATGCTGTACATCACAATACACGTACACCTGTCGTAGTGTGTCTGTCTGTCCGAGTAACTTATTGCACGGTGGCTGCTGCAACCATGGCTGCAACTGGCTTTCGGCGGACAGCGATCTATTGCAGTAGGCTTATTGTTCGCCACTACAGTTAACCCATGTTTTCGCTGCATCAGACAGCTTGCTTTACGAACCTTTGGAAGACTGAACTCGTTCACTTACATGTAGGCTATGTGTTTCAAAAAGAGCCCATTTCGTCTTTGCGTGTAATTTTGCCTGATTGTAACAGGCTGGTGTTTGCAACGAATGTTGTAACAAGAAGCCCAGCTGTTGCTAGAATAGCCGACATTTGACTTCAGGGTCATCCAAGGTCAATGATTTTCATGTCATTTGAAAGCCAGTACGTTATTTCCTGTTAGTGATTGTAACACCGACAGACACCATTTCCGAGATACGGGTACGGCTACTTATAGCTTGAAACTTTTTACTAAAAACTGCGGCCAAACCGCTGCAGATGGAGACATAATTACTATTGGCAGCCTATAGGAAGTCACCAGTGCCCTATCCGATGGTATTATCGCCGACCCTCTACGACTTACCGTTCAGCCACAGTACTGCACGATTGGCATACTGTAGTGCGTAATGATTCTTCATAGGCATCCAAGGTCAATGATTTTCGAGTCATTTAAAAGTCAATATGCAACTTCCTATTAGTGATTAATAGCCACTTAGGCCCATCTCGCACTGTTTAGCCACAATACATCCGTGACAGACGACGACGGACGGACGGACAAACAGACGACAACTCGTACTATAAGCTCGACTGTTACACAAGTACGGTCGGCTAAAAATATTAAGCAGCAGTTATGTTTCTCCACTGAGATAAACTCAGCCTGGCCATCCCCCCGTACCCGGTAAGCGCAGTGAGTACCAGCGATAGCTTGGACGTAAGCAGGCACACAGCACAATGCAGCAGCTGCGAATCCGTGGTATCGCAGTGTAAACTGGTGTCTGGCTAAGTGCAAAGAAACAGAGATCAGCGCCGTCTTATATAGAGGCTTAGGGCTCGGGACGGACTTCGCGTTTACATGTTTCTCCAAAGGGAAGCTGTCAGGCCACATAGTAGAGACAGAGGTGCGCTGTAGATGTTTATCTTTTGTTGAAATATATGTATTGTGTATGATCTGTGCGCCGGATGTTGCAGGTGCGCGTTCTGCTAGTAAGTAAGCGGGTGACGGACGAGGGTGAAGTGCTTCCGGTGTACCAGCGCGAGTTGAGTCTTGGAGACAGTAGCGCCGAGGCGGATCACGAAGGTCGACTGTTCCTCGTGTGGCCCGTGATCGTGCAACACTACATCGGCGAATCAAGTCCGCTGTGGGACGTCAGCGCAGAGGATCTGACGTCAGGACGACGGCACTTCGAGATCATTGTTGTACTAGAGGGAATTGTCGAGTGCACCGGAATGACCACGCAGGCTAGCATCCACTTTATACATCTGCTGATTATTTCGCACGACAGAACGTAGTGCTAAGCACGCATCTTAGCTATAGTAGACGCGTTTGTCTGTCTGTCACACCTTGCTGCCCAGCCGTATCAAAACGGTGCAACTTAGGATCGCGAAAACTTCACAGTGGGCTGCCACAAGGACTCTGGGTTTTTCGTGACAAAATTTTGCGCCTCTGGATGACGGGATTCTCCTTAAACAAGGGCGGCAAAGAGGGTTATCCCGAAAAACTAATTATTACGCCATTGCCTCGTCTAGCGTGAAAACGGTTGCATGCAGATAGGCAAAAACATGGTGCATATCATAACGAGCACTGCTGACCAGCTTTCCGGGGGTACCAACGTCGATGATTTTAAACGAGCTTGAAATTTAAAAAGGGGGGTTCGTAGTAATTTTTTGGCGATTTTAGGATGTGACGACTATACTCTAACAGTGAATTGCGCCGAAATTACTGTAGATAGACCAAGACAAACCTGGATATGACATTTTCAGCGTAAAACGTAGATTTCAACAGTCTAAGTTAGACCTCTCACGTTGGAGGAATCCTCTCTACGAGGGAGTCAGTTTGCATACCCCCCATTAAAACGCATTTTTTATTGCACGTTGTACACTGTCGCGCGTCACGTAAGCATAGCTCAAATTACTGCCGTTAAAACAGCGCAATGCATTGCAGAAGCAGATCTAAACAATAAAAAATGTATAGGCGCCAAGTGCCGACATGGTAAGCGCCCGTTCGTTTCGTTGTCAAGTACTTGTTGACGGTCAACTAGGTTCACTACACTAGCCGTGATTGCGCAAGATGTACATTATTTTCTTCTGGTTTATGATGCCGGCCGCGATGTTTTCAAACGTTGTTTTCTTGAACTGAAAATAATTGAAATTTAATTCCACATTTCCTGGAGAATGTTCGCAGCCAATTTTCGTTGTTCTACGAGTTTCATAGATTTGTGTTTTAAAACAGGTTAAGGGAGAGACTGACTCAGAAAACGTGTAGTTCTGCCTATCGGACGCACTAGATTAATCTTAGGATAACAACGAACAACAAGGGGTATAACAGATGTGTCTATCGAGATTTTAAGAAATGTTTCAACCGATTATGCACAGGACAAACTGAGCGAGCCAGCCAGCCCTGCAGTAGCTTCCGCCGCTTGTAGTGAGTGTAGCATAACTGAGTGATTTTTTCTGAACGACTGAGCTTCTCTGATTGCAGGCGAGGACGTCGTATCTGCCGAGCGAGGTGCTGTGGGGTCACCGGTTCGAGCGACTAGTGAGGTACCGGCGAGAAGACGGAACGTATCAAGTCGACTACGCTCGTTTCCACCAGACTGTGCCGATCAGCGAGGGCGTGGTCAGCAGAGACAGCGCCCAACAGCAGGCTGCCTCCCGCAACAACAACAACGGCAACAACGACGACGACGATACGACGACAACCGACGACGACTACGACAAAACAGACCAAGGCAAACATATAATTATCTCGCTGTTGCTGATTTCAGTGGCGGATTCAGGGGGTGAAGTGGTCGCCCCTGTCCTTTATTGACTGGATACACCTTATAATCATGTAAAAATTTTTGCACAAAAATGCATTATTCTGCATAAAATGTTTTCTTTTAAATTATAGGGAGGGACAAGCCCCCTTCCCAGACTTCATCCTTACCCTTTTGCCCCCTGTTCCAAAATTTTGGATCCGCAACTGACTGCATGTTTTCGCTGTGTTTGATTTATCGATGAGTCATCTGTAAAATCGTTAGCTTCACTTCAGTTGGATAGCTTTTACTGTTTAAGGGAATTATTAGCATAGCCTATCATTTCTTGACTAAGCTTACATCATGCAACGGAATGATATGAAAGGCTTATTATTGTTGTGTGCGGTAACTTGGACAGCATTGCTTTCAGCTTCGTCGCTAAGTTAGTAGGCCTAAGTTAGTTAGTCCGCCCAAAAGCGATAGCTTGCGGAGCGGACTTAAGTTTTATCCCTGATGTTTTATTTATTTTTTTTCCTCATGCGAAATCTCCGAGATGCGTGGGCCGACCGGCGTGAAATTTTGCACGATGGTCAGCACTAGGCCGAATTTTATAATGCTGGTCCAAAATTTTGGGGGGGCACCCC
>Ga0209671_1007545_pt1 | contig 11296 bp, 6 predicted proteins | sample WorMetHERISLAND2_2_FD_187401 | JGI IMG/M metagenome (GOLD analysis project Ga0209671, IMG submission 187401) | Marine gutless worms symbiont microbial communities from Max Planck institute for Marine Microbiology, Germany - Olavius geniculatus... | ecosystem: Host-associated > Annelida >...
GTAGTCGACAGAATGCAACTCAGCGTAAGTTAGGAATTTCTGAGTATTTCAGGGTAAGAAATTGCATGTTTCCTGAATTTCATGCACAAATGTGGCAACACAAATTAGATCTCACTTTTTAAAAGCGATTTTAGATTATTTTGGTATTTCGCAGCCATTTTCAGTTGCAGTTACATGGTTTCAACTTTGCAGTTAACTAATTATCGTAGTTTTTTGCCTCTATGCCAAAGCTGGAAAATTGAATTAAATTCCAGGTTTTAGTTTTTATAAGCCTACAAAAACTGCAATTCCAAATTTAAAGTTTAAAAAATGTTTTTGTTGTGCAATTTATGATACAAATTAAATTTACTTTTATATTTCAATCACGATTCGAGTTGTGACGACACGTTGTCCACTGTACAAAAAGACGTGATACAGTGGATGATGTACAGAATGCTCTTCCTGATGTTTATATATGTGTCCCGGATTTTTTGCACACAAAAAAAAATAAAAAACCCAAAACAAAAAAACATAAAACCTAGAAATCAACAAACTTTAAAAAAACAATTTCGACTTTTTCCAGCCCTGCTCTACGCGCACTGTGGCAATCGACAGTCACGAATTACACTTTGTGTAGCAATAAATATTTGTTTATTATTCACTGCAGATACTACGCGCGGCGCAGACCGACGCAAAGTTCCTATCGCTCAGTGGCCGTGAGGGGCGCACACGGCTACCAGCTTCAGTCGGCGCCGCCCAGCATCGACAACTGCCTCACTTCTGGTTCCGCTAAACACAAGACCACCTCCGACGACGACTACGACGCTCGACGACGACACAGGGACAGTGACGTCATGTCTCGAGATAGTTGTAGCCTGTTCTACGGTGACAACGGCGCAGTCGACAGGGACGGATACATGCACATTTGGGAACGACCCCTCCCCGGCGCTCCACCCCCGCTATCCAGCGATCACTTGACCCCGGCCGCCGCCATGTTGGTTCCGGCTGGCCAGTCGGGTGGCTGCAGCAGCTCGTGGTGCTCGGACTCGCTGATGGTGTACAAGTGCCGGGATGCATGGAGCACCCAGCAACGACCACCCCTGGTATCGCCGCTGCCTCTGCCGCTGCCAGCGCTGGATGTCACCCCGCAGTCGTCGTCATGTCAGAACGCCATCGTCGCGTCAGTCGCCGATCTCTCACACTATTATCAACTCGATGCTAAGGATGACGACCAATCGCCGCCACTAACAGAATAACGAACGTCGCACCGTTGAATTATTATTCAGTAGCAGCGACAAACACGACGTTATTTATGTGTGAATAAAAACTGACTGGCGTAAAATAATGAAAATGTATAACACTCTATAAGATCACCATGCTGCAAGTCCCCGTGTCACCACCCACTGACTCAGTATGTGTAGCTGTCGCCCAGTCGTTTCAGCATTTCGTTTAGTCTGTCCTGTGGCGTTGTGGCGAGGGGACAGGAAGGGCCACTGCCCCATTCCCCCATCCTCTCCTGAATTTAAAGCTGTCAGATAATAATTGATGGAAAATCTTCTTTCTGTCAAACAACTTTCGTCCGCTCAGTTCTAAAGAACCCCGAATTAGTCAACATTTTCAGGCACAATAAAAAATTTGACCGCCCGTAATCTCCTCTCCTCTGTGGAAAATTTGCAGTGTCTGTCCAAAAATTGGAACTCCTTGCCCCGCTTACCGGTACTTTTTTTTATCCACGACGCCGTTAAGTCTGTCGCCAACCCTTTTGTCGCCGAGATGGTTTGTCGCGAAGTAACTGTGCCCAGATGAGACAGTCTATACGTCGATGTCATTAGATCAATGTTCCGTGCATAAAACAGATGCGATAATTGGCGAGTTGTCGCGTTACAAACGTAAAAAAATATAAGCCCCTGCAGTATCACAGATTATAACAGTTCTCATCCTGGCCTTCAAGTGCATTTAAAAATGCAGCAAAAATACAGCAATTGCATCAGCGTCGCACGGTAAAATGATGTAACATTCATTGTATCCATCAGTAGCAGCGCAAAAACCGGTATTTAAAAATTTAAAAGTCTAAACCGTCGACGCAGACTGCAGTTAAGTAAAACTCATATACAGTCAAGAAATAAATTACGTGTTATCATTGTTATGTAATAAAAATAAAGTTATATCAATTTTTTTCCAAGTTACAATTGTGCATGAAATTCTGTGTACAGTGTATAGCAGCAGTTTAGATCCGCAGACAATCTTTTACAGCTTCATCTTTGAGCTTTGCAGATCTGAATTTTCGCTACAGTTTACTGCATATCCGGCCTGACGAAAAGCACTTTCGATTAACGGGTAAACTGCTGGATCTTCTATTGTCACCGGAATCTACCGTTAATAACACAAACACAGGTACAAAATACAAAAAAAAGTAAATTTACAGGCTAGTTAGGGCTTTAATGGGCTTAAAACTACAGTGCAAAATTTTTTAGAAATAAAAACTTATTTGCAACAACAATTACATTAATCGTTCATAGTCAATAGTATAATATATTAGACAATTTGAACAACTTCATTTTGAGGCTTACCTAATTATACCCGGTAAGCTTAAAAAGCTTAATTCCACCAGTAAATAATCACGATTATCGTCTATTTTTTTACAATCTTGCAAACAAGGTTCAAGGATATACGGGTGAGGGTTGTGCTAAAATAGAACTACGTTAAAATACAAGTTACGTATTTTTGAAAAAAAAATTAAATACGCGTGTCATGCTGAAATAGCCTACGCTACAACAAAATAAGCCTACGTCAAGATATGTACGTATTTTTTTAAAAAATAAAATACGTGATTTTTCAATCTTGCTTACGAATAAATAGGCCTATACAGTATAGTGGCAAGTCGAAACACAGATGGACGGCAACTTGGACATCCGGCTCCCTGCATGTGGACCGAGGACAGAATTACAAAATACAAATATGTCTTAAAACGAGTACAGAGCGACGTAACTGAACTGAACTGAGTTGACATGATTTGGTTTTTGATGAGCTGACCAATGGCAAGCAGTAATGCGTTACAGTAGGCACCGTCTAACGGCGTCGGTGGCCTAGGAGAGTAAGCTCACGTACGCGTCAGCCAATTACCCATGGCCTCTTTGCTCGCTTCGCCCATTGGTCAGTTCGTCAAAAACTAAACCGTGTCAGTTCAGTTCAGTTCAGTTACGTCGCTCTGTACACGCTTTCACGTTGGATACCTTGTAGGGTTGTCCGGCTGCGATGGCAGCGAGCGTGTTGCGAGCAATTTTGCCGGATCTCGTCTTGGGAAGTCGTGGCACGATTATGACGTCTTTCAAGCTGGCGACAGGCCCGACATTCTGCCGTACTGTTGCCGCCACCTCTTCAACTATGTTTCTTTGCGATTCTGCCACATCTGAAACGATTTGCCGGCAAATGCTTTATTTCATCGTAAACACTAGAAATACGTTCTGTGGAACGAGGTATCTGTCCCATTGCCACGCTATATAGCCTAGCAGCTACGTTTCAGTGTTCGACGATTTTGTGAGCCTGCAGCCAATTTTGTCTTTGAATAAAAGCTGTTGATTGCCATGACAACAGGGGTCTTTAGGGGAAAAATTTACATGACACCATTGCATAGCCCGGGCCAAAAATAGGGGGAAGGTGTGCAATTAGCTTTTGCAGGAGCCCAGTTATAATCAATTTTGTTTCGAAATTCGTTGCCATGGCAATAGGGGTCGTCAGGGAAGAATGCAAATAACACCATCAAATAGCGCTGGCCCGAAAATAGGGGGTAAGTGAAAACAGCTAGCAATTGTCTTTCACGGTGCTGAGTTATAGTCAATTTTGTCCCAAAATTTGTTGCCATGGCAACAGGGTGGGAAAATTTAAATGACGCAATCGAATAGCCCAAGACTGAAAATATGGGGGTAAGTGCAAACAGCGCGAAATTGCTTTGAACTCCCCATAGGCCGTAATGCAATTTTTTGAATGGGGAAAAATAGGGGAAGGAGTGATCAGATTTTTTATCCCAAACAAATTCGATTTTACTTTTTGGGCCCCAAATCACTGTGCAAAATTTCATCAGAATCGAATCAAAATTGCGGCCATAGGAGTGTTTACAGACAGACTGACAGAATGACAGAATGACAGACAGACGCAAGTGATTTTATAATCTGTCCCATGCTATGCTATAGCAATGGCACAGATAAAAAGAACAGTGCAAAGCAGTCAAATTGTTTCAAGTGGATAGTGCAACATTCTGCTGTTAACATTTTGTTTCACCATGGACTCACAGGGTTATAGGCACACAAGTTAGACCGAGTAGTACCCAAAAGTAACAGTTTGTCAAAGGACGCTAGCTAAAGCATAATGCAGATTTTCTCACCTAAGTAACAAAGGAAAGACGTTACCTGACTTGAGTACACATATTGCCAACGGAATGTGACCTTTGAGTTTGTCTGGAAGTCCCACAACAGCGGCCTCAGCAACTTCGTCGTGATCCAGAATAGCCTAACATAAAATACACTACACGTCACTCAACGTCGTGTCCACGACGTACGTATGCACCAGGGAGTATGCACTATGTGCAAAGTTCTGCAAAAAACAAATTCCATCCAACACGGCGAATGCAAGGTTAGGGCTCCTAAATTTTAAAGAAAAAAGTGTAAACTCTTTTTTAGAAAAAAGTAAAAACTGGTCTTTTATTCTTTGTTCGAACAAACCACTACATCAAACCTCAAGCTTTTTACAATATGCTCTCGTGCGTAGCGCGAATTATTGCATTCGTTGACGGCGTAATAAATACTACCTCTTCTAGAGCACCTGTTGACAGTCTGTGTCCAGCAACATTGATGACGTCATCAGAACGTGCCATCACCGCTACGTTGCCTTCCTCCGTGAAGAAACCGGCGTCCATCGTGTCATAGTAACCCTGCCATCAACAACATTGCCAGCCTTACTTCTCGCGATAGCTATCATGTAGTATAAACGCATAAACGTATAACGCAAAAATCATTCAAGTAGCGTTATAATACAATAATTGTCAAACAACATTTAAACCGTTTAAACTGCATTTCGCTATGTAGATTAAGAAAAAAATTACCGGAAATTTTTTGAAGTACGTTTCCTTGAATCGTTCGTCTGCTTTGTAGAGCGTGACGAAGTTGGCCGGTGGCAGCGGCAACCTGCGAAATAATTTGCTAACAGTTACAGCTAACATTGATTAGTGGACGAAAATCCAAAAAATCGCAAAATCCACTGCAAAACTGTTCTAAATCCCAAGTAATGTGCATTATCAAGTAAAAAATAGTGAAACAAAATTAAATAAATTTTAAAAAACAGAAAAGCAGGGTGTTACAGTCGTATGCATAAATTCGAAATTAAATCACGTTAAAGGTAAAAAAAACTCTTTACAAAATCTACAAGAAAAATGCATAACCGAATATAGTTATTTTGTGCTCCAGTATTACCTACTATAATCTAACGTTGACGCATAGCCGCTTTAATTGTCATTTCCTACATTTTTCCCGGGTTAGCTGTGGATCTCTGGTTATCAAGAAAAAGTTTAAAACTCCCAAAACGCAATTTTTGGAGCCAAATGCTTATTCTTGATAGCTGCTAACAGCATCATCACGTAAGCTTAATTTAAGCCATAACCGTATAGCTATGCAATCAGCACATTCATTCATTCATTCATTCATTCATTCATTCATTCATTCATTTCTTTATTACCGCGAATGTCAAAACGCATTCGTTGTTACAAATAATATAAACATATTGCGATTATGTTAACAAGTAGGTAAGTATCATATCTTAGGTCAAGCATACATAAAACGGTTTTAACAAAAAAAAAGTAAGTTTTAAGTAGTATGTCAGTGATTTAAAACAAATTTCGAATGTAGTACAAGGTAGCCTACAGACTTAAGTAGCACAGCCAGCTCAAAGCATTTTCTATGAATTGTAGGAGAACGATAAATGAGCAATAAACAGCAAAAATGTCACTGTTGTGTCAGAGATCAGTAACAGTCCTTATCAATTTAAGAAATAAAGTTGGCATCAGCCAGGTGTCCGGAGCGTGTAAGTAATTGTCTGTTATGAGATGAGGTGGGACGGAGATTGTAATGTTGTGATGCCAGGTTAGGTGGTGGTAGAAGATAGCGGAGTGAGTGTTGGGGGTTATTACATAGTTTATTGAACAGTTTATCGTCGGTGTATTCCAGCAGTTCGTCGAAGGACGGTAGATCTGGCTGGCGGTAGCCGGAGCGTTTGCTGGGGCGGAGGAACGCACCGACGCGATGAGGATCAGATGCCGTGATGAAGCCGCTCCACGCTGAGCAGGCGTACAGCAGCTTCGCGACGACGACTGACCGAAAGACTGTGTAGGCCAGGTCAGGTTGTGGTGACGCAGCACACGCAACGCGTACAAAGTCTGCGAACATTCGCTGACTACTCGCCGGATGTGGTCTGATGCTGACAGTCTCCTCGTCAGAGTCACGCCGAGAACGCGAAGCGTGTCGACTCGGATGATGCCTGGCAGCGGTGGCGGTGTGTCCTGCCGTGTCTTTCTGCAGTCGTAGATAACAGTTTCAGTAGTTCTTATCACGTGGAGCGTCAGATTATTTCGTGCAGCCCAGTCTGTGTTGTTGTCCATTTCTGCAAATTTAATACGACTGCGATGAAGTACTCCACTTGGGTTGCGTTGAGTTGCATACATTGTGTGCATTGCGTTGGACCAAAACTTCACTTTACAGGCAAGCACATAATTGATAGCCGTAAAACAGCAAATGTCGTAGCGCTGACTTACTTGACGACGATGTTTCCAAGTTCGCCGGGCGCACACTGCGACAAGTCATTGCGAACCACACGCACTGAGCACAGGACACAACTCATAACAGTTACAACATTATTAGCATTGTCATAAGAACTATACACTGCAAAGTACAACCACAACTACAACTACGCGAATGGTATGTTTTGATATTTGATATACCGTCAAATATGGTGGGAACAAAATTACTAACAGTAGTGTTTAATTCACTTAGCTATTCGTGCGTCAAATCCCCACATTACTGTCTACATTATGAAAATGTGAGTAACTATAGCGTTCTTCACAGTTTTGACATTTTGCTAGCCTACCTTGAAGCAAAACTGTGTAGAAAAAATTCTCGCACATAATCGAAAATCCATTTACACGCACCGGTGTGAGTAGATGACAACCAAGAATTCTGCCCGTACTTTGGCCCGCCATATGTCTGACATATGGCTCTATATGTCCACACAATAGACTCGTTGACCTCACATTATTATGTCTTTTTTGATGCGTACTGTTTTTCGGCCTGTCACAATAGACCCGTTTAATCAGGCATATGTCTCCATTATGTCCACACAATAGGCCAGTTGACCTTACACATATGCCTTTTTGTCACTCCTCCGCCACAATAGGCCATTGCCCTCAACATATGTTCACACAATACAACCGTTTACCCTGCCATATGTCTTTTGTCAGTGCTCGACACAATAGACCTGAAACTGAATATGATCAGGTAGTCATACAAAATAATATAATAACTGACCGTCAAACCCAGGAACTGGCTTCCCCGCAACTCCTGCTTCTGGGTAAAGTTCATTGCCCAATCCGACACAAGTGCCGGTAATTCCAGAGCCAGTTTCTGTAATTATCCACCACATCATAAACATCACCTAAAGTACTGTCTAAAAAGATATTTTGGTGTACTGAGTACCGCTAATTCCAAAGTCCGAAACTGATTAACGAATGTCAATACCAAATTCTCAGACAAGATTAAATTTCTTCTCAGTAATATAAATTTTTATTCGACACACAGTGGTAACGATACAACGCTATCACACAAAAACATTCCGAAAAAACATTTCTTAGCTATTACGAACACAACTGTCTAAAATTTGATCCATGCGATAAACGCAACACGCAGTTTTTCAGCAAATTTGGATATTTGAACCTAAATTTACTCGTAAAGTACGTTAATTAGTAAGGTCTTTAATAGTAATACGCTACCTACCAGTTTGCCACCAGTGATCGAGACAGGGAACTTGAAAACGCTCGCGAACCCAATGCAACGTTTCTTGATCACAGTGTTCACCAGCGAGAAACATGTAGCGGAAACTGAACAGAACAATATCTCGTTTTAATTATTCGAATATCGTTTCAGGGACAGTAAATTTCAATACTGATTAATAAAACAATAAGTACTTTGCAAATAATATACGGAATGTTTTAAAAGATCATCAAATTTATTTAAAAAAGTTTAGCATATTTACTTCGGTATCGAGTAGTCGGCTGCAAAACTTCCATGCGGATCCTAAAAATCACCAGCAGCAGAAACGTCACAGTCGTCGTGAATAAACAACATTGATTCTAATCAATAACTAAACAGCTGTATCACTTTTAGCTGTTTAATGGTTTCTTTCGCTTTTTGCTTGACTGAGGCTGAGACATAGCGAAAACAAAGCTCCAAACTGGTATTTTAGCACCTTACTTTTTGGCCCATTATCCCAAAACCGAATGACAGTTTGTCTTCGTAGTTGTAGTACAAAACTTTTTTGTTAAAAATAGTTTATTGTTAGCATACGACAGACGTGCGTGTAGAACGAATATGAACAAACGATACAATCAGAATGCCAAAAGATGCACTACTGGCAACTGCAGTTTGATCATTACGCTCCTTGTAGGTTTCGTCATGTAAGCAAAGAACTCTGACGTGTTTAATAGCGGCTGTGAATTTAGCTCATCCTTATTGCTGTGCAATGACTATTATCAAGCATCTCGTGTCTGAAAATGTAAGCAATTACGGCGTTCCTTTCAATGGTGAATGACTCAAACGGCTATAGAAAGAAGAGAGAGACCATCGATGCACTGCATGGAGAAGACACCATCAAGGCGGTAAAAGTCTGTCGCTGTGTCACATAACCTGGTTTAACTTAACGCTAAACAAAAGACTTCAAAAAAGACAAAAAAACAAAGGAGAGTAATCTAGCTGCTGTAATCAAGCTCGAAAATGGGCATCCACACTATGAACGTGTTACACGCGTTTACAATACACTACAATACAATACAATGGAAAATTTGCACTCAAAAACTGACAAACAAACTGTCAGTTTAATCTAGCACATAAACTAAACAGAACTGAAACGTTTAAAAGAAAAATAAAATGAGAGATACTGAGAATAGAAATAGTGTTAAATGTAAAAATGACAAAATTCAAAAAATGACTGAAGTAAAGACAACTAAAATAAGAAAAAAACTGAAAAGGTGAGAAATAAAGAATAATAATCAAAACTAAAACTCTGAAAAAACTGAAAAAAGTAAACATAAAAGCCGTAGTACGTCCGTAGTGTGAATTCCGCTTAAAGCACGTAGACGAACGGAACCTCTCTGCGAAGGGCTCTCATGGCGGTCGGCGCAGTGAACATGGCAGCCACGTCGTGCTGTTGAATGATGCGATAAAATGCGCTCGGGTCTGGAGTTCCAACCGGCTTACCCTACATATAACACAGACAATGCATGCTTCGACGTTGACTGACAGTACCGTCGCCAGCCCCCACGACGTACCATGCAGCCACAATACCGGACGATTGCCATAGCAAAGTGCGTAATGACCATTCAAGATCATCCAAGGTCGACGACTTTTGTGTCATCTAAAAGGGCTTATGCGACTTTCTGTTAGTGATCAATAAACGCATAGTGAAGAACACTGGTCTACTCCAATCGACTAACAGACGACGGCAAACATTATAACAAAAAAGATTTAAAGTTTAAATAACAAAAAAACACATAAAAACGAAACGATAAAAATAATGCATGAGAACTGGCCTCGTAGAGTACTGTCGTATTGCAATGAAGAAGTGGAGCGTACGCAATGTACGAGTGACCGACAACCCAACCCAAATCTGACGCCGCAAACCACGTCTATACATTGCATACGCAATACCAACAGGTGCCCCTTTAATAATACACAATACATGTCATTAGAGACGATATTAATAATGTATCAAACGGCTGATATTTTGCTTGTTTTTTTTAGTTCTCGGTGAAATAATGCTTGTCAGCTGCTGTCACGCGTCTATAAATTGTATTCAAGTCGTACTTGTGGCATTTTGTTTTTGACCGTCTTTTGTCTATCACATATTTCGTGTGCGATTACAACTTGCATAATAAAAAATAAAAAAAGAATACGCGTATATTACCACTATTAGCCGGTACTCCGAATTTTTAAAGACTTGTTTGTTTTCCGCCTTAATTACTGTAGGTCAAGCCGGGTATTCGAAACTAAAGTTATGGAAATTATTGGCAGAGAAATTTTTACATCAACGTCAAAGCACAGAAGATTTACTACGTCCTCATACTCCAAACGAAACGACAGAAAACGAAGATATCAGACATTAGTCCAGCGATCGAAATACCTCGTGCTTATTGACGCCATAAATAGTGAACATGCTCCAGTTTAGTACGACCGCGTGACCTCCGTTTGGCCGGACAACCGCCTGCATACAAGTACTATCATTAAATGTCATTCGTGATAATCATCAGTTTCAAATTTAACAATAAACAAATCATCTCACGACAAACAAGTTGCAATGTAAAAATGATACAGACTAATTCGAATATCTACACTGCGAGTTTGCAAAGACATTTTAAGGTAAATAGAAAAAAAACAGTCGCACTCAGGAGAGCATAAACGTTTCAGAGATTCCCTATTTTCGTATTCGGATCGTAATCCGGATTTGGCAACCTACCAGCATCTAATCCACTAGACCTTAGACCGTGCTCCGTCATGAGCCAATATTAAATGCAAAAACACACAGGTAAAAACATAACCTTCTTTTTACGACGGAGGTAAATTAACATAAAACTCAAACATAAAAAAGTCTAGCACGGTTTTGTTTCTTCCAGTCAGTTATAGGGTGTTTAAACCATCCAGCAAACGTCCAGCAAACTTCCGGCGAATGTCCAGCATTAGCACGTGTATTTTGAATACATTTGCTGGAAGTCTGCTGGACGTTTGCTAGATCGTGTAAACACCCCATTAGTCTAACAAACCTTTGGTGTTCCAGTAGTGCCGGAAGTGTATAGGATGTAAAGAGGATCGTCTGACTTGACAGGAATGCAGTCCAGGAACTTGGCTCGTGACATCAGGTCGTCATAGTCATAGTCACGACCGCGAGCCAACGGCGCGTCAGCAAACTACACTCAGCAATTATATACAGCTCAGCATTCAGCAGCTCGATATAAACAAACTGTATGTCTTGTCTAACAACAAGCCCAGCTGTCGATAGAGTGGCACTT
>Ga0209671_1007546_pt1 | contig 11296 bp, 10 predicted proteins | sample WorMetHERISLAND2_2_FD_187401 | JGI IMG/M metagenome (GOLD analysis project Ga0209671, IMG submission 187401) | Marine gutless worms symbiont microbial communities from Max Planck institute for Marine Microbiology, Germany - Olavius geniculatus... | ecosystem: Host-associated > Annelida >...
GGGGGGGAGGGGAGGGGGGTCCCGCCGGTCGGCGATTTCCGGACCCAAAATTTTGAAGGCAATTTAAAGGGGAAATTTTTACGTCCGGCCACGAGCAATTTACAAGGCAAAAACAAGGAAAGAATCTGGAAGAGAAATTCGCGCAACAAAATAAAATAATTTAAAAAATCACTGAAAGAAAATAAAATGGTAAAATAAATAAAATCCACCGGAAATAAAGCAAATTTGGAAAAAAAAACTTGTGCGACGAAATTAGCCCGATAGAATCACTTGTTACTAATTTGAATGAGCCTAAAACGTTACAAAATGCTTAGCACAGTGCAAAACGTCTTGGAAATGATGTCCCCCAAAAAAGTAACATCAAAATGACTTAATTTTATTTACATTTTTACTTTGATCTAATGTCATTATCGGGCTATCAAATGAGACCAATCTAATTTTACCATAACCGAACTTTGTTGCCATGGTGACGAAGTTTGAGACAACATAGGCTAGGCTAACTCGGCATGTGTACAAGATACATTCGAGATTCTTTCTGAGACTTTGGCGCTTTATAAATCATTTACTTACTTACTTACTTACTTACTTATCAGGGAGTTGTAAGTGTCGGACAGCTAATCTTTGGTCGGACAGTCAGTCTCTTGAGCTGCACAGTCGGTCTCAAACACCGGATTGTCGGGTTCTGGGGCTAGATGGTCAGCCGCTGTGGCCGGGCAGTTGGTCCTTAGAGCTGGACAGTCGGTCTTCAGCGCTGAAGAGTCGGTCTCTGGAGCCGTATGGGCAGTGTCTTGGGCCGAATGGTTAGTCTCTAAAGCTGATGATCGGTTCCTGGGGCCACACGGTCAGTCTCCGAGATTTTACAGTCGGTCACTAAGGCTAAACAGTCGGTCTCAGTAAATGATAGTCAGTCTTTGGGGCTAGACTGCCGAGCCGATCTGGCCCAAGAGACCGCCCATCCGGCTCCAAAGACCGACTCTCCAGCGTTGAAAACCGACTGTCCAGCCCCAAAGACCAACCGTCTGGCCACAGCAACTGACCATCTAGCTTCAGAAACCGACAATCAGGTGTTTGAGATTAACTGTCCAGCCCAACGGACTGGCTGTCCAATCTTTAAAACTTCCTGTTATATGTACGCATCTCGAATATATCTCGAACGCATGTCCAGTTATAAATTATTTTGTCTCAAAATTTGTCACCATGGCAAAAGGGTCGGTGGTGATGAAATTAGATTGGCCTCAGGCTCATTCGATAGCCCGATAAGGACATTAGCTCAAAGTAACAAGAAATTTGAGCAAAGCTCACGAGACGCGCGAAAGCCTATAGCAGTTCCTGTTCGCAGGTAATCTTAGTCTATCTCCATCAATTTCGTCGTAATTCACTCTTTCCAAAAAATCACGTTAAATCAATATTTTTAGGGTTCAAGGTCATTCAAGGTTATCGATGTTGACATTCGTAAGAAGCTCCTCATCAGTGCTTATTACGATAAGCAGCTTGGCTGTGCCTATCTGCAAAACACGCTAGACAAGCCAACAGAGTACAAATAACCACTTTTTACAGGGGTACCTCTCGTTGACACCCAAGTGCGCAGGCCTGCTTGAATCTAGAGGGTTCGGACTTAGACTGCTAAAATCTACATTCCATGCTGAAAATTTCATATGCAGATTGTCTTGGTCTATCTCACAGCCATTTTGGCGCAATTCACTCTTGAAATGCGTGTCGCAGCGCAAAATTGTGCAAAAAATTCACCAAAAACCCCTTTTGGAAAGGTTCAAGGTCATTCAAGGTCATCGATGTTGATAAATTTAAAAAGCCTGTCACTAGTGCTTGTTATGATAAGCAGCATGTATGTACCTATCTGCAACCATTTTCCCGCTATACGAGATAATTGCTTTAAAATAACCACTTTTTAGGGGGGTAGCTGTTTTTGACGCCCGCCTGCGCCGGCCTCGTTGAACCTAGGGGTCGGGACTTGGAGTGCTAAAATCTACGTTAAATGCTGAAAATTTCATACGCAGGTTGTCCTGGTCTATCTCCAGCCATTTCGTCGCAATTCAGTGTTGAAATGTGCGCTGCATCCAAAAATTGCAAAAAATTCACTAAAAACCCCTTTTTGAGGGGTTCAAGGTCGTTGAAAGTCATCGATGTTGATAAATCCAAAAAGCCTGTTATCGGTGCTTGTTATGATAAGCTGCATGTATGTACCTATCTGCAACCGTTTTCACATTATTCGAGCCAATAACGGCAAAATGACGTCTTTTTAAGGGGGTACCCCTCTTTGACGCCCTCGTTCGAGGGGAACCCTGCACCCAGGGGCACGAAATTTTGTCACGATAAACTAGAGACTTGGGGCAGCTCACACTGAAGATTGCGTGATCCTAGCTTGCACCGTTTTGATACAGATCACGAGTGTGACAGACGGACAGACGGACAGATAAACGGACGGACGCCCAGACGATGGCAAAGACACGCGAAGCATTCTGCTTTCGCGCGTAAAAATGTAAATAAAATTAAGTCATTTTGATATTACGTTTTTGATGACATCATTTCCAAGACGTCTTGCACTGTGCTAAGCATTTTGTAACGTTTTAGGCTCATTCAAATTAGTAACAAGTATCATGAAAACTTTGTTACTAGGTTACCACGGTGTTTATAGTAACGGTTGTTAGGCAAAACTATAACCACTGATCTTACTTCGTATGGTAACAAATGTTTGGTTAAGGTCTCATGCTTATATTTCTGCTGAATAAGCCGTTGCTATGGAGAACCTCACTCCATAGCAACCGTTGCTAAGTGACGAATACACCGTTGGATTTTTTTGTAATTAGTGACTTATAAACAGTTTATTATAACCATAATACTTGACACATTTAAACATTTATTATCTTCGTTATAGGCACACTAAGGTTGTTGGTAAAGGTTTTCGGTTGTCATAGCAACAAGCCGCTGGTATCCCGCTGGTACCCTGTATCCCAAATTTTTTCTGTTAACATAAATTTTTTCCAAAGTTTAGCCCCTGAAGTACAATAAAATATGCATGGGGTTTAATCCCAGAGGGGGTGCATGGTAACCGGTGTCAGCTCCCCGACTAACTGACTAACGCCTCGCTTCAAGTCGTCTGACACATATTCGCGGAGGGGAGCCTTTCCAGGAAATCACTTGCACTGGTAAGCCCCTACTGACAAAAGGAAGCAGCGAAAATCAAACAAACTGACACAAGTATTATTGTCAACAATCTACATGCGCATGCACACACATACGATGTCATACGTATTAGGCCTACTAACCGACAAAACATTCGCTCACACAGTCTAGCTATAGGCGAAGGCCTACCAATACAAAACCAATGAGCCAGAAACGGAACCGGACTATTCTACAACTCTCGGAACGCACACGGAGTGGACAATAAGTGATTCTGTAATTTGCGTGATCGGACTGGATATAATTCGAAAACCGTGAACTTATTGTCAATGCTGTTGTTATTGTAGTGTATTTTGTATCGTAATGTACCTTCGTATTTTCGGTAAAATTAAATTAAAATCGGGTTTATTTTTCTTACTAAAAGATCTTAAGTCCATTTCCCTAAAATTATTTATCTGTCGGACATAAATAATAAATATTTTAAATTCATATTTTTCGTTAAAAAGGTCATCAAACGTCGCCTTTTACTGTGGTATAAAGCCACATATAGGTGCTGTCGGAGCTCCTTGCAAATGCGTTATGTAACAATTGCTTTAAAATACGTTATGTTATGACAATGGCAGTCATGTTATCACAGCCTTTCGGCCGGCTCCGGCAGTATAAAAGGCGAAGCGCAGTTATAACAACTAATCAGTTTGATCGAGCGCTTGGACAGAGCACATCGACTGACAAGGTGCTGAGCCTTCGCCTTCCCGAAAGAAGCAACGAAAACCAACGAAGCACCATTCGTCCAAACGAAATCTACTGTTTAATAACAATTATATTTCTGTCCATTTACGGTCATTTCACGAAGAACCTTTCGTCGGCAACACTTTGTTTAACACGAACTCATTATCAGCATAAATAACCGTCTATCTTTCGGGGCCGAAGGTACCCATGAAGCTGAGATCTTGCAATCACCCAGTACGAAAGACGAAGCGAAAGCAGCGGGTGGTTACAGTGACGCCCAACACCTCCGGCAAGAAAAAGTGATTCAGGAACAGCCGACAACGAAGTCTACCCAAGCACCAACGACGACGCCTAAGAGTGCTTCGCATGAAAACTCGGCGTACGGTACGAAGCCAGACACAACATTACGTTGCCCGAAGGACCTACGAATTGAAGCTGAACGACGAATGACCGAATACAAAAAGGACGAAACACTGTTACCAAGTGGCACAGTAGATTTAACGAAAACATCTGCCGAAGCAGTTGCTGCTTCGTCATCGGGAAATTCCGAAAACGACCTCACCGATAACGCATCCAAGAAGACCTTCAACGCTTCGTCGAGGACGACGCACCGAAGGCTCTAAGGGTCGTGGTGAAAGCGAAGATGTAGTAAAAGGACGAAGACCTAAAGACAAAGACGGCGATTTTCAGCACCGTGATTCGTTTATACGCCGTTCTGGTCGTCGTAAATGTTTTTCGTGGGCTGGATCTAGTAATAGATGGAGTTCGGCAAACCGTGATTCGTCAAGGAAATCGGAGAAGCATTTGACTTTTGTTTCGTCATTTTCCGAAAACGAAGAGACCGACGACGACCGAAACACTCTACTCAGAAGTAAGCCAGGCAAACCCAAATCTTCGGCCAGGCGTGGACGAAGCACCACAAAGAGATACAAAGTCGATTCGGTTCGACGTGAACGCCGAACGAATCGAGAAGGAAGTCGACATAGTCAACAAGCCAAGTCCGAATCAACGACTGCTTCGTCATTTGAGAGTACTTCGTCGGATGAGGAACACGACACGAAGACGACAGCCGTAACCCGACCGAAGCATATCCTGAAACCGCCGAAGTTTGATGGGACGACTTCGTTTGAAACGTTCTGGGCCCAATTTCAGAACTGTGTACGACACAATCGTTGGGACCGAAGCACCGAACTGGTCTACCTTCGTAACTCGCTGAATAAGGATGTGGCCAACGTCTTGTGGGATTATAAAAAGGAAGTAACCGAATCACTTTCCGGATTGACGAAGATATTGAAGATGCGCTTCAGAGGAAAGACTTTTGCCGACAAGCATCGTATTGAAATACGAAACCGGCGAAGACAGAATGGCGAGACCTTGCCGAATTTGCATTCGGCCATACGAAGACTAGCTGCATTAGCTTTTTCGGATATGGAATACCGAAGCAGAGAGATGATATCGACGGATTATTTCCTGGATGCTCTGGCAAATCCGGACTTCGCGTTAAAGGTTCGCGAAAGACATCCGTAGGACTTGGACTCGTCACTACGAATAGCCCTACAGCTCGAGGTGTAGATCAAGCACAGCGAAAGGCTAAAGCTGGAAAGTCCGAAGACCGTACAAAAAACCGAAGAAAATGAAAGAAGTAACGAAGTCCAGTACGATGACAGCATCAGCGACGGAACGCTGGAACGAGATGTTGCTGAAGGAATGAGAGAATAAGACGAAAAAAGTTCGGGAATTAGAAAGCCAAATACCGAAGTCGTGTGAGACGGCTGACAAACAACCACACGAAGCACCACGAAAACCGACAAATGGGCGTATCAGAGATGGGGAATTAGAAAAAAAGTGGATGAAATACGGAAGGAAATGGCTGAGTTGAGGATTCAACTGCCGAAGCCATAGGTTGCTAGGTCAGCGACCGAAACACCTGTTTCGTCCCGGATTGAAGCACCACCGTATTGATTTACTTGCCGATGCTGTAATGGGATTGGATACTTTGCCAAGAACTGTCCTTCGCCGACATCCGAAGCAAACAAAAACTGAATGCAGTCGCCTTCGTATACTGCACATAGGCCTAAAGACGTTCGTCCAGTACGCAACAAGCATGTTAATACGTGCATCGAAGTAAGGTATCGAAAGTACCGAATCAACGCCCTGGTAGATATCGGAAGTGACATTGTCATTGCTAGATTGGACTCTGCGACGAAGTACAGATGGGCAATGTACGAACACCCAACGAAGTCAGTCAAGTGAGTGAACAACGAAGACATCGGAAGGCCGGCAAGAAGGAGTTACGTACGTGACGTTTCGGGTGGCTGCCGAAATATCGAGTCCGAAATCCTCATCTCACCGGATATGACTAGATTTATTATTGGAGTGGACTGGTTGCGGAAGCAAGGGCATTTTGTATGGGACTTCGAAAACAACCGTATCAAGTTCAGCGACGGAGGATGGATTGACTTTCGGCGCGAAGACAGCGTTCGTCGAGTGTTTGAAAGCGAAAACATTTCGCTCCCATTTGCACAGCAAACGAATGCGGATGATGATGATGATGATGCTGATGAAGGACGAATCAATTTTAACGTGGCGTTCCTAAGACTACAAGGACACGTAACAATAAGCTTAAACAGTGAAGTCACGTAATAGTAGTCAGCGCAATGAGACGTTCTTAGTCATGTCTGTAAGACCGGACAAAAAGTTCGGTTTTCAGTCTGCTGCGGAAAACTTGCAACGACGGCGATGACCTGGCTGACTCCGGCAAACTGTTCCAGACCGATGCAGCAGTCGCTGGATAGGTGTGGTCGCCAATGGTAAAACGCACAGTGCGTGGAGCGACCAGCGCTGATGTAGTCGAAGAGCGCAGTCGTCGACATGCGTTGAGGTGTGACACGCGCTGAAGATCTGAAGCCAGGTAGCCAGGTGCAGAGCCGTGGAGGCAGCGATACACTAGCAGTGCCAGCCGGAACAAAACGCGTTCTGGTATCCGAAGCCAGTGCAATCTGCGCAGTAACGGCTGAATGTGGTCCTGACGACAAGCATTGAAGATCAGCCGTGCAGCGGCGTTCTGCACAGACTGAAGCCTGTCCATGAGTTGCTTCGGAAGGCCGGCAAGTGTTGCGGAGCCGCAGTCAAGCCTGGAAAACACCAGCGCCACGATGAGCGACTGCATCACGTCGTTTGACACAGATCGTCGTATGCTTCGTAGTTGTTGATGGGCAGCAAAACACTTCGAACATGTCTGACTGACTTGGGTACGCATCGTCTGGTCAGCGTCAATGAAAATACCGAGATCGCGCACGCATCTGACCGGCGACACGATATCAGAGCCAACAGCCAACGGATCGGAAGGTAGCTGACTGTCGACGGGCTGAAGCTCACCACAGTACTTCCGTCTTGGATGCATTGAGCTGAAGTCGATTGGAACGCATCCAATCAACGATGGCAGCGACACAGTCAGTAACACGTTGCCGTAGACTGTCGGTGTCCCCGGGTCGACAGAAGCCGTAGATCTGGGTGTCGTCAGCGTATAAGTGTGGATACAATTCAAAGCATTCCACCAGCTGTATACAGAAGAAAGAGTATCGGTCCCAGGACCGACCCTTGTGGGACTCCACACAACACCGGTAGTGGAGTCGACCAGATCCGAATCATGCACGAAAGCATACGAAGCAAGCTGTTCGTCGGACTGGTGAAAGCCGAAGCAGTACCAAATATGAGACACGTTTACAGTGCCCGAACCTTTATTCCGGCCAAGTTTTCTGGTATTAAGTAACCAGTTCTTAATGCCGAAAAGAAAAGTCAGATTCTGACGAAAGGGACAGAGCTTGGAGAGCTGCATACCGTTCAAGTAATGGACGAAGTACCGACCGAAACTCCCGCTTCGGTGCGGCTTAAAAACCTCACAAACGAAGAGAAAGAGACCATTGATAAGCTGATCACGAAGTTACCCGAAGACATGACGAATAAACAGCGAAAGCGGGTGAAAGCTTTGCTGTTTCATTACCAAAGTATCATCTTGACACGAGAAAACGATATTGGATGGACGAATTTGGTGGAGCACCGAATTGATACTGGCGAACACCAACCGATTCGGCAGGCTCTTCGGCGTCATCCGTTTCGACACTTAGACTGGATTGATAACGAAGTTAACGAAATGGTCCGCCACGGTATAGTAAAACCAGCCGCTTCGCTAGGTATCCATTGCCGCTGATTGACAACTGTCTTAATGCCCTGACTGGATCGTCGTGGTATAGCACGTTGGATCTTCGCTTTGGATGCTATAATATATCAGACACTTTAGTGTTTCAACGGTTGATGGACTTAGTCTTGTCGGGATTGTCATACCGGTCGTGCATGGTTTACTCGGATGATGTGATTGTTTTCGGACACAGCTTTGACGAAACGATGGATAGACTGGAAAAAGTTTTCAAACGACTACAGAGGGCCAGGCTGAAGCTAAAATCCTCCAAGTGTTCGCTTTTACGTCGTATCCGAAACAGTCATTGCCACGCAAGAAGACAAAATCGCTGCCATTCGGGATTGGCCTTCGTGCCAAAACATCATTGAAGTCCGAACATTCATGGGACTCAGGGGATATTACAGACGTTTCATCAAGGACTTTTCCATTATCGCTTCTCCGCTGTACGAATTGATGAAAAAGAATATGGAGTTCGTGTGGACCAGACGATTCCAAGACACGTTCGATGAGTTAAAAACAGGCTGATGGCAGGGCCTATACTCGCGTTACCAAAGAACAAAGGATGCTTCGTTTTGGATACAGACGCTTCAGACTTTGGCCTGGGTGCTGTACTATCTCAAAGGCAGATCGAAGCACCTGCCGAAGCACCCGCTTCGAAGCCAGACCGAAAGCTTCGTGTATCGCAATCCAAAGACAGAGTTATCGCCTACGGTTCAAAAGCCGAAAGCAAATACGAAATGACGCAAAAAGAATTGTTCGCCATGGTTTTCAGCCTTAAGCAATAACGCCAGTACTTTCTGGGACGTCACTTCGTGATTCAGACAGATCACGCTGCGCTTTCGTGGTTATGACGAACACCTGAACCTATGCTGCAGCTGGCCAAATGGTTAACTTTCATATAACAGTTTGATTACGAAGTCGTGCACCGGGATAGAGCCAGACACGGAAATGCCGAGGGTTTAAGTCGTAGACCACCCGAAGCAAACGAATCGACCGAAGACACCAAAAATGATAAAGCAGACGAAGTGCTCGAAGCAGACGTACGTTTTGTGACACAGGAGAGAGGTGCTGCCGTCTTGGTAGGGGAGAACTTCGCTCAGCTAGAGCAGAATGATGCCGAGCTCGGAGACACGGTAAGATTTTGTTTGGCTGCGGATGAAGCACCTACCAACGAAGACCTGCAGCCCGAAACCGACTTAACGAAAAAGACGATGACGAAATGAAACGAGTTCAAGGTGTATAATGGACTTGTGTTTCGTAACAGAGATAGTCCAAAGAAAAGCGAATTGAACTTTTACAGTTGCTGCTACCACGAAGCAAAGTTGACGAAGCACTGAGATTGTGCCACGTTGAAACAGTGTTTGGACACTTCGGGATCCGAAAAACGTTGGACCAAATAAGACTAAGGTTTTATTTGTCTGGGTGGAAGAAAAATACTGAGCGTTTTGCCGAAGATGTCTGAAATGCACTGAAAAACCACCGAGGAAAACTGACAAAGCAGGGGCCGTCGAAGCCTGTGGTCGCAGGCGCGCCGTACGAACGATGTCGATTTCACAGGGCCCACCCAAAAATGACATATCTGGATTCTGACATGCATGGATTTGTACACGAAGTGGGCCAAAGCATTTCCGCTCCGAAGCAAGGAGGCCGAAGCGGTGGGCCGTGGCCAAGGTATTAGTCGAGCAAGTGTTCACTTGCTTCGGAACGCCCTTATCGATTTTGAGTGACCAGAGAAAAAAAAGTAAATGGACGCATCATGAACGAAGTCTGCAGGCTCTTCGGTATTGAGAAGCTCCGGACGACTCCTATAAGCCTTCGACAAATCAAGTCGAGAGATATCATCAAACTTTGAATAGCGTCCTTGCCACGACCGTCTCTGAGTACCAGAAAAACTAAAACGTTCGTCTGCCGTTTGCCATGGCAGTACACCGAAGCACCAGACACGAAGCAACCAGTTTTACCCCGAATAACCTTGTATTTGGACGTAAAGTTCGTGCCCGGTTGATATCGTATTCGAAAGTCCGAATGACGAACCGCCCGAAGACTACGACACTTTCGTAGAACATGACAGAGAGGTCCGTTGCAGCTTTCGCTGAGGTCCGAAGCACCTTGCAGCGAAGCGCCGAACGCAACAAGAGTTACAGTTACAGGTTACACTCTTCAACAACGTTCTCAGAGGACGTTCTCAGAGAAGAGATATTACGACTTGGGTCTAAAGCCGAAAACATTCAAGGTTCTTCATTTTCTTTTCCAATAATGCACATATCCTCTTGCGAGTAATGTCGTGCATGGTTGGCCAATGGGTAATAACAAACCGCCCGAAGACTACGACACTTTCGTCGAGAACATGACAGAGAGGTCCGTTGCAGCTTTCGCTGAGGTCCGACGTACCTTGCAGCGAAGCGCCGAACGCAACAAGCGAGTAGATGCCAATGTCTCGAAGAAGTTCTTCGATGGGCCCCGCGGTGGCCGTTAGTGTAACATCCGCCGCATCATCCTTTTCCATTTCGCTGTATGTCCGGTCAGGAGTCGTGGGTCGGACGACTGACAGATGTACAGAATGATGTAACTCTTGACTTGGACCCGCCGCCGTCGAGCACCGGGTGGAGGAAAAAAGGGGTTAAGACGATGAATTTAACGAGTAATTAACGTTTATTTGGAATACAGACTGCACTTTATTAACTGCCATGAGCAATCGTACATTTATCGACCGCCCAGCGCTCTACCAGGACCTACCTGCCTATATGACCGCTTCCTATAGCTGCCAAAGCCAAACTGCCCATACAATTACAATACAGTATGCATGACTGATGACTCACTGGATGATGCAATCATACGTGGCGGCCATTCAGACCATCCAGACCCATTTGACCCCGGTCCACCAAGTCCATACGAACGGCCACAAACGACAGCTGCGACAATTACACTGTGACAATTACACACAATTACAATATTGGGACTTGTTTTGCCTAAAACCAAAAAAAATCTGCGTAAATGGAAAGGACGGATAGGGTTTAGCGATCGGTGCGTTTTTAAATTATTTTCTTTGCATAGTCGTCCGCTGGTTGCCATGCAGTTGTTTTGAGTTCTTTCGCATGCTCTTCGATTAAACAGGACTATTCCTTGGCGGGGACAGTTCACTAGTCTGAAGGGGCAGTAGTCCGAAGGGGCACTAGTCCGAAGGGTCACTAGTCCGAAGGGGCAGTAGTCCGAAGGGGCACTAGTCCGAAG
>Ga0209671_1007548_pt1 | contig 11295 bp, 4 predicted proteins | sample WorMetHERISLAND2_2_FD_187401 | JGI IMG/M metagenome (GOLD analysis project Ga0209671, IMG submission 187401) | Marine gutless worms symbiont microbial communities from Max Planck institute for Marine Microbiology, Germany - Olavius geniculatus... | ecosystem: Host-associated > Annelida >...
CTGTTTGCACCTACCTCCTTATACGCAGCTGCTAGGCTACATAGCGTGGCAATGGGACAGATACCTCGTTCCACAGAACGTATTTCTAGTTTCTGTTGTTTGCAGATGATACATCGTCGCAAATGGGGGCAATTTTTAAAAAAGGCCCAAAATTTGGGTTTTTTTTGTTGGACTAAAGCAAAAACGTCCAAAATACAGTGCAATTTCGGACAAATTTAGACTTCGATCGCGATCGAATATCTTTCCGGAATGGAGCAAGATATCGACAGCAGGAAAGCAGCATTGCAAGCTACGAACTTTCACGCGTATGAGTCATTCAAACTGACGTTACCGGGTAGATTACTTGCAATGGAAAAGTTTGCGGGAATACAGCAGTCCTGAATCTTTGATTTGCGTTGTCGTTTTCCGTCTGAATTAGTTTGTAAAAAATCTCACGTAATGACGTAAATTTATGCATGGCTTTGTTTGGAAACACATACCGAAAACAACCGAGCCGGCAAATGATTGGCTATATGTAAGTGACAAAAAGATGTTTTTTTTGGCAAAACGATCTTTAATAACAGGCCTAATGCGATATGTTGCAACTAAACTTTTACATCATCAAAAAGTGCTTCCAGACCTGGGCACAGACATTTTATGCAGTTTTTTTCTGAATTACAAAAAGTGCGAAATTTTTGCGCGAAAAGTTGTTATGATGTCAAATACGCAAAATTATTTTGAACTTGGTGACATTTCACGGTCATATTAACAAGTGGCTCTAAATATTGCAATTCCATCCAAGTTTTTTGCCATCACAAGCCGCCATAACCGAAAGTATTAAGTATATGGTTAAGACTTTTTTGCCCATTACTGCTGAAAATAACTAACAAAAATACTGAACGCAGTTTGCACAAAGATATTTATTCAAATATTTAAATTTTGTGGTTTGTGTGATAGATATTGGCACAACTCGGTGGATACCATTAGCGTTTATGCTGCTCAGCTGTTTACAAACGCCAAGTTTCTATGACTGCTTTTATTATACCGTTATAGGTTATTATACTTTTATTATACGGTGAAGCGAATTTGGAAATGTACTTCAATTATATATGCTCTAACCATTTATACAAAAAGCTTACACAAGGCGGGTACAAATAAGTCTATAAACTATTGGAACCTATTAAACGGTTAGCCATTCAGAAAACGACCACATTGTTGCTGCAGCCAATATACTCGTAGATTAAGTCTTTTATATTGGTACAATAGAATTGAGATGCCAGTCTAAATTAAGAACTATTACGGAGCAGATTAGAGTCAAGCCAAGTTGCAGTTCTGCAGAGAGATCTGAAGGCTGGCTACAATAGCTCAGTGTCACTTCAGTAATGGTCTGCTATCTCGACGTCCGTTCCATTCGCCCACTGCAGTGACGATCATAAAAATCGGACATTAAATTGCTTCTTTTTGCTGCTCGTGCAGCAACATGACTGGCAGCGACGTAAACCGTTCGGCGATGCATTGTTCGCGTTAAGCGAGTCGGCTTTATTGCGTTGTTTTGTAATGTATATAATAATTGACTCGGTGTGTTCTAATAAACATTCTAAGCACGAGTCCCGCCAGAGCTGCACGGCAAATTGAGCGGCAAACGGCAGCCAAGCAAAAATTATTGACAAACAAGAGCTCCACGAAATTCGATAGACTAGCAAACAGGTTGCTATTGAAAGGAAAGCCGCGAGGAATCAAAATGCCAAAGAACATTAAGAACTGTACTGTTTCGTGAGACTGGGAAACGCATTTCCGTCGTCACTAAGGAGAACAGAAAAAAACAATTGTTTTATTTCAAATGTTGTGGTCTGTAAAGATGGCATGCATATGCACTTTCCGTGTACTGAAAAAGTCGGTTAGCGGGGTTCGTTACTATGTGTGGTTTTCGTGCCTTTCTACTGTAAATTTGTTACAGGCTGAAAATGGTGCAAAATGTGGAAAAAGTCAACCGGTTTTGATTTATATAATTTATTGTTAGTCCATGTTGAATTGAAGCTTTTATGATCATTATGTTTGTGTTTTTTTCTGTTGTGTGTCGCGGGGGTCTCATGACAACCAGTCACGGGCTGGATGCAACTGTCCCACGTGGCTTGTATACTTTGTATGCTGCGTCGTTCGTTACGTATTAGGCCTAACGCATACGATGAGCTGACAGACGGACGACTTCTTCTCGTTAAGCTTTTCGTCAATTTGCTAATTTAAAAAAATGTGTCACCGACATTTCAGAAAGACGACTGGATAACTGAATCTGATACTGAATGTCATGTTAGTATAATTTGCTGTGAATTGATCTTTATTTAGGCTACTGTCTAGTGCTGTTTTTGCAGTTGACAACCTATTTAGACTCAGGTTGCAAATGCGTGTGTCTCCGAGCGCCTGTTCACGAAATTCCACGAATAGCCTAGCAGACCACTCGTATTATTCGCGCATCGCATGCGAAGAAGGTACCGACCGGTAAATGGCAACTTGGCGAACTCACGCTGGCACTGAAGGCAAACTGCACTAACTTATGGACGATAATCTGTGGTGCGTGTGTGGACACATTTTGCGGCCTCTGTAGAGGATCATCACATGCATCGCGTGATCAGATAACTTTTTAGAGATCGCTATAATCAGCAACTAATGACGATGACGACAACGACGACGACGAATTAGCGAGATTAGTTTCATTATAGAGTACACATCTCGGATGCAGATCGGTATTGGGTGGTCCCTATTGTTATTGTTACATTGTGGACCATGTCGCCAGTTCTGATAGGTTTATTATGACAAATTCTGTACATTTTAAAGGATTTTAATAGTTTATTCAAAAATAAACTGCGGATAAAGCTGAAATTTAACTTTGTCACGAATCTGTTTGCGCAATATTATGCGAAATTCTAAGTTCGACTGTATTATTTTGCATGCACATTAGCCATAATGCAACGTTGAATTTTAGTTTTATGTGATAAAATTCTAATAGTTAGGCCTTTCCGACTGATGTCGGTTTGCACCCCTATAGACATCTAATATAACTAAGTATTTTGCGTCATTAGTAAATTTAACAACTTTGCTGCAAAACTGTACAGTTAAACACTGAAAATGTCCGTAGTCGGTAGGCAAAAATGTTTTTGTCGCTGCTACTGCTACCGCTAATGTCACAGCAGCGTTGGTAATAATAATAGACATAACAATAACTAGAAGAGCAGTCAGAGACCGCAAACCTCCGTTAACGCCATGTCATTTTTTTCCGTTCTGTTTGCCAGGTGGCACCGTCATCAAAACCTTTTCACCTGTAAGTTGAGCCAGGGCTGACCTTTCGTGAAAATGTCAGTCAAATTCGCAGTCAAGTTTTTGTGTAATCCTGCTAACAAACAAACTAACTAACTAACTAACTAACTAACTAACTAACTAACAGACACATAAACGAAGGGTATCACATAACCTCCTTGGCGGAAATAATAAAATAATGACGAAGACGATGATACTGAGCTAAAGCAAAAATGGGTAAAAGTTGTCATTTGTCCGTGTGGTAATAGCGGATATAGGTACGGTGGTAGAAACCCAGGAGGATTTACAACAGCATGGACAAAAAAAACAGGATCCGGATCTGCTGCAAACCGAGCACAGTAGTTGTTACCTCGTCGGGTGAAGATTAATGAAGCGGACAGAAAACAGAAAAGTAAGTGACGTTGCAAAATGATGGTGTAATTATGTGCGGCTTTGAAGTCAATTTGATTCGACCTATGCTACCATTCTGCTGCTGCTGCTGCTGCTCTGCTGTTGTCACTGTCGCACTTTCCGTCATCATACGAATAGGCTCACAAACGACAGAGGGCGGAAGGCTCCTCAGACAGCTAGACAGTTTTTTTGAGAAACTTATCTAACCTGTTACTGTCTGATTTGTTTACGGTCGTCGGGTCTTTTCTTTTGCCGCTTTCGAACGTTTTATTTGTGTTACCGTACCAGTTATGGTGTGCTGAGGAAAAAAAACTAGTTACATAGTATGGTAAACATTACAGACGCATGGCCACAAACTGTCGAAATTTGCAAAGCTTAAAATAACATCAGGGAACCAGACGTACAATCTCAAAACGTTTTAGGAAGGTTGAGTCGCCTCGCTGCTTCGGCTACGAAGCCTTAGGGCCTACATGCTGCGAGACATCGTTGGATGTGTCATTACTAGGACCTACGTTATAACATTATTACTATGTTATGGTCCCTTTGTTGATTTAATAAAAACGGATGCTCGCTATACCTTCGTTAATGCGAGATGGTGTCGAACCTGTTTTTTTCTACTTCGGTCTGTTCAGTAGTGGTTGGTCAATGGCGTGCCCATGTGCCCACGTTATGTTTTAAAACGTTTAGGATAAAATTCAAAAAAGTTTAAAAGTAAAAATGTGACTGAAATGAAACACACTTAAAAGAAAACAAATAATTTTGTACACATGTACAAGTGGTCAGAATATGTGTATAAATAAAGCCTGCGTTTATAATAATAAGAAACGTTACTTAAAAGGCGACTTTAAAATGATAGAATGGTTATATCGAAGCTAACAAAAAGCCCGAAGTATCAGTTTCTAAGTCTTAAAAAATGCAGCCATTTTACAGAATTAGCGCACGATTTTTTTATAAGTCAAAAGCTTTAAATTCGTTTTTACTGAAAACAAAAAAAAACTGAAAAACCTACGTTACATTTATGATACTGCCACTGTTGCACATTGCGCCAAACTTTAAATCTCCTGTCACGGAGGTTTTATTTAATAAATATTTAAGTTTTCCAACCGCAACTGATATCTTATGTTGCCAGTGTTTAAGAAGTTACACAATACGATATGGTACGACGAGAAAGTTCAACTGTTGTTAATGTGCTTCAAAATACCGATGAGTAGTCGATGCAAAATCAAAGCCTAAAAAGTAATGACAGTAAGCCAATGACATTAATAATCACATATCCAGCCCGATCATAAATAAATGAAAATAGTCTGTATAAGCTTCCGCATCAGCAGCATGTCTATGCATAATGAGAAAGATTTGTTTTATGACCTTAATATTAATGCTGTTAAGCTTATTGCTGTCGTCATCGTCATGGGCGACGTGGTCGTTGTCGGATAATGTGAGCAGCTATTTTTCTCACTCAACTATGCAGTGTTTTCTCGCGTCGCTTCAGTAATTACGGACTGCAAAATGACTCCAGGTCACGGCAGGTCGCTGACCGCAAAATAGGCCGACTGCGGACGTGGATTTGCGAGTGAATCCGGAAATAGTATTAGTTACTTGACAGAACACGCCCGGTCATCTACGTGAGATATTTCAGCAAGATAGGGCGAAATCCGTGATATCTTACTACACTGTAAATTAAAAACAAAAACACGAAACTTTTATTCAAATTGTGACTGATTTTCACAATTTCTTTCTGAAATTTGCAACAAAACAGACCCCGCCCTACCGTCAAGATGTCGCTATATTACTTTGTAAAATATTAATGTCTGAAAACCTGCATGCTGTCTGCATGCGCCAGAACATTTGTCTCGTTGAAATGTGAACTGGCCTGCAGGGACGTGGCATATGGCAGACAGCAACTGATTGATGTGACATAAGTACTAAGAGGTTGCATGTCAACTTTGAGTCCTTTGATCGAATATCCAATCGTACTCCGCTAGTCTGTCATCAGCGACCCAAAATATACGTCGTTTTTGAGCTTCCGGGTCTTCATAGAGTTCCTTGAGTTTAACATCAAGCGTATATAAACCGTTAAAGAGACAGAGACTGGATCAGACTTCATAACCATGAAATGACTTGGTGATCTATATGGGCCGTGATGTTGAAGATCTCTTTCTGTACATGGACAGTTTGTTTGCGTGTGACAGGTACTAGCTCTGACGACAATGGGCTGGCTGTCTGGATCACTGCTGGTCACCATGGTGACGGTCACCATGGTGACGTGGACGCTGCTGGCGACGCTGACGATGTCGTCGCCGGTGGTCTCAACTCGTCGTGTGAGGCGCAGTGCGAGCGCCAATGACGACAGTCTGCAAGGAGACGTCGCTGCAGCTGACCTGTCAGCGGGCGAGCGGTTGAACGCACTTAAACGACCTTGGGGCCGCAACAACGTCGCCGTGTGGGGCAAACGCTCAGCGGTAGATGTCGACAAGCGGCGGTGGGGGCAAAACAACATGGCGTTGTGGGGGAAGCGTACTTACGACGACCAGCAGTGGGGTGACTACCCGCTGACGAAACGACGCTGGGGACAGAAGCACATGGCGATATGGGGCAAGAGAGCTGACCATAACGACGACGACGCTGCGCTAAATTACGACAGCGATCAGCTGGAAGCGCAGAAGCGAAGGTGGGGCCAGAAAAACCTGGCTCTGTGGGGCTAAGGCGTGTTGATTCCCGCAACACTGCCACGGGAGACATAATCTGTGTGTGTAGTGATTTCTATAGTTAACGAAAAATAAATAACATTATCGCACTTTTCTGTTCTTTGCAAAAATCATTGCTGTCAGCGTTATTGTTAAGATTTTGGCGGAATTCATGCACTTAGACGTTCAAACGGTCAAAAACTAGCATTTTGTTAAAAATCAGTTTAGCACATTTTTTTTTCAAATAACTGGTGAATGTATCTAACAATTTTAAACCCATATCAGTATAGCTGCTACAAGTTTTCAAAGTTTAAGACCCCAGCAAACGCCGTCTTTGGCTGCCGTGACAAGTTGTAAAAGTGGCCTATCTACTGCGCTTCATAATGCAGCAAGTCCTCACCATTGATTGCATCAATTATCAGTCAGTATTTTAAGTTGTGTTTATTGCATAGATATTAATCATGGCTCAGTATATGCTTCAGTATATGTTTTTGCAGCATATGCCGACATTGTCTTTAATTTTTATTGCCCCACGCGTACATGCCTGGGGCGGTATTGCCAGACCAATGACGTCTATCCGTCTGTCCGTCCGTCCGGTGTGACGTTGATAAGCGCTGGAATTTTATTACACGATTTATTAACACACTGTCACAGCTCTTAGCACGCAAAATTTCAGCCATCTAATTCAAGGAGAATATTGTCAGATTTTGGGTTAAAAACAGAGGGGTAGAAAAAAATGTGCGTTTTTCAATTCGCCGTATCGCAGAAACGGTGAGAGATATGTCCAAGGCTGCTATTGATCAGTGATCACTAATAGAATTTAACTGAATTTGTTTGTCTGGCTTTCGTACGCAACTACGTGAAAGCGAAAACAGATAGACCTATATTGTCAGCGACAAAAATGTAGCCCAGGGACCCTAGTTTTTTGGCGATATAAAATTAAGAACATATTCGCCGGCTTCATTGTATAAACGGCGATAAACGCGTATGTGCCTATGTATCGACTGGTAGTGAGTAATCGAGTATCTAAGTAAATATGTAAATAAGTAAATAAGCATAGTCGTTTGCTTGGGGCAGTCATGTAAACCTGAACTTGCTTAGCTCTTGTTATTCTGATTTTACTGCCGTCCTCACCTCCTACTCAACTATGCAAACAAATCAATTGAAATGACCCAAGCGAGTCTTAGTTTGACTTTTGCCCATGCGACTTTGTCATTTTGAGCTTAATAGGGTGTTTACACGATCCAGCAAACGTCCAGCAAACGTCCAGCGTTAGTATTTTGAATACATTTGCTGGAAGTTTGCTGGACGTGTGCTGGATCGTGTAAACACCCCATTAGTCCTTGAAACTTAATAGTTTTCTAAAGCTTGTTGTCTTTTCGTTGAGATACATGTTCATGCAAAATTTTATCAAGCTAAGTATAACGGTTCGTGAGCTATCGTGTTCACAGAGAAACAAAAAAAACTCAGCGACAATGCCGAAACAATACTGTCATCGCTACCGCCGAGTACCGCGGACAGTAGAAACGAAATAGGTAAGCATAATATAAATACCTAAACCAAAATAAAAAGCATGTGGTGGCGGACCAAGTGTTGCGTCGATATAGGCTAGCATCACAGCATCACAGGGCTTGGAGTCTTGAAAAGCATGCGGAACGATTAATTATTATTCGTTTGCTGAGGTCGTCAAACTACTTTGACGTGCGGCTGCTATAACATTGCGGCTTCCAGGCTTTCGATGTGGCTTCACAACACATGCACAGGTCTATGTCTACTAGTCACTTGTAATCTGACTGGCCAATGTCAATATCGACTGCCTTAGTAAGCCACGGTAAGAAAGTTATTTGCGTAGTGTGCATTTACAGTCACTCCACGATTTTCTAATATGAACGATGATGATGACGATGATAACAATAACAGTAATAATACTAGAAGGCGCTCGAAAGGGTGCATAATCTCCGCCAAGTGAAGTAATTTAAACATTACAACAACAACAACAACAACAACAACAACTACTACTACTACTACTACTACTACTACTACATTGTGACCATGCGTCTACCTGGCACCGTTATGGAGATAGCCTTTGGCGCCTCAGAGACATAACACCCAGACACACACAACGACGGACACAACGACGGACACAACGACGGACAGAACGACCAATCTCATAATTTTCTCTAATGTTTATTTCGTTCACACTTGGCGGAGATAATATACATGGACTTAGGTTCCGGAGCGGGACGTCGCAGTTCCCGATATTTTCGCCGAGTTCCATTTGAGCTTCACATCAGTTGAGCAGGGAGCAGCAGCCAAGCAGGCAACAGACAACAAGACTGCGAAGTATCAGGAGCCTCAGAACACGCACATACATGTATTCTTCTCAGTTGCTATCGTGACAGCTGGCTCGTGGGTCATCAAGCCATAGAGCTGATGCTGGAGATTTAGAGACACATCGTGGACGACATCACTTAGGACAACAGACAAACCACGCTCTTGTTTCAGAAGCTGTCCATTGTTGTGCAAAGTGATAACGCAGGTCTCATTCTTAGGCACTTTCCGTCCGATTAGGCTTAGTTGTCGGTGCCTTTGGCGCCTTGTTCTTCGAGTCCCCTTCCTAACAACACACTGCCCGTTTAACCACTGGTGCCGTTCAGTAAAAAAGTCTCTAAAAAGGCTGTGGTAGAATTGCAATAACTTTCGGTCATGGACGCTAGACCACAGTACCACACCTGCAAAGCACGTTAATTTCTTTCTGTGTGTCGTCTATATGTGGGCCTACTTCACTTCAGCTGTTTCGATGAACGAAAGTGAACGTCTGCTACAGTAGGGCCTAGCTTACTATAGGTTGCTTTTCGATTGCAGAAGTCGATGTTTTAATGCATGTACTTACAATCACTGTTGCATGCGCTCTTTTGCAAATACGCGAGTAAAAACTTGGCGACTTGGTTTATTGGCTGACCGTTAAGGTCAAGTCTTTGGTCTGTTGTCCTCGTCTGTCTGTAACGCATGCATTGTGGCTAAACAGTTAGTTTTAATAAAAACTTATTACACTTTCAATTAGCCCGGTGTTACGGTTCTCAGCGATCCAGTGCAAGCGAAGCATTTTTAAATTTGAGGTTGAGGAGAAAGTGGATAGGATAAAATATTCGTTTTTAACCGATAAGTCGCCGTATATCAAAACGGTGAGAGAAAGGGCCAAAGTTGCTATTGATCACTAATATAACAAGAAAAGCCCAACTAACGCAAAGAACGCGCGACAGCGGGGCCTGTCCTAATCCTCGGGGCGGGGCGGATCGTCGGGGCGGATCAAAATACAGTCTGAATCCTCGGGGCGGATCATACGGTTCACGAATTCTCGAATCGATCGCATGGCCTCGGATCAACTCGGGGCAAACTTTATAAAACTCGGATCAAGATGTGCTGGCAAAAGATTCATTATCATATCCATTAACGGCAATCACAAAACACGGTGTTTCATAAAAAACAACCTCTTTTTCTTTCGTAGTCCTACAGCGGCAATAAAACCTTACCTTAGCAGCTTAGTTTAACCGGCATAGAATACAAGAAGCCTGAGTTTGTCATTTATTTTTTCATTCTGCCCTTGCACAAATTGAAAATGTTTTAGCTCTGAAATCTAGTTTAGCTTTTATACAGTTCAATGGATGCTAAATAACAGATTTATGCAGTTTTATTCTTATTATAAGACTCAATGCATTGATGCCAAGCTGGTCTGTCTGCTGCTGCTTAACCTTAGCAGCTTAGAGTTCAACCCACATCCTGCCCATCGCATTTGAAGTAGTGAAACTACACGGTGTTTCATAAAAAAACAACCTCTTTTTCTTTCTTTCATAACTTACTCAAATGATAATCAATTTACGTGAAATTTTTTCTAGTTGTAGCTGAAGAAATACTAATTAGTCCGCCCGAAAGCGATAGCTTGCGGAGCGGACTTACGTTTTACGCATGATGTTTTTTAAAATTTTTTTTTCCGAGCATGAGATCTCCGAGATGCGTGGGCCGACCGGCTTGAAATTTTGCACGATGGTCAGTACTAGGCCCAATTTTATAATGCCGGTCCAAAATTTTTTTTTGGGGGGGGCGCACCTCAAAAACATTTCGGGGGCGAAAAACATGCAAAATTTGGTCCGATTTCGGACGACTTCGAAGTTCGGCGGCGAATATCTCCGAAACGGATGAAGATATTCAAAATCAAGTAGTCATTCCGTCTATGGCGATTCGTCCTGCGTTAGGCGAAACAAGTACGGTGAAGTTTGGTCCAGTGACCTTGGAGATTTAGATGTGAAATCGCACCCCCTTAAAGCGCAATTTTCGGAAGACCATATTTCGGCCCCTAGAGGGTGCTGCGCCCCCAAATTTTTACACGCGCTAGAAATCACCAAGTCTTACTAGCGCACCCCCAACGGGGACGGCGGCCCCCCTTACAACTTTTTCAAAGGGGGGTCAAAAATTGGCTTAAAATGCAATACATTAACGCTTATAACTTCGGAGTTATTGGGTGTAGCTCGACAAAACTTTGGCACTTGACGTGGCTCTAGGTTGGGGTGTTAACGCAGGTACGAAATTTGGGGGCACCGCCCCCCTTAACATTTGGGAGGGCAAAAAACGTCCAAAATTTAGTACGTTTTACGACAACTTTCGAGTTTGACCGCAAATATCTCTAAACTGGATAGAGATATTGACATAACCTAAACGGCGTTATCAAATACGGTTAATTCCGCGTTTAACAAAAAAAATTTGTGAAATTCCGTCCACTACGAACCAAGTTATAAGCGTTAATGTTGACCTACTCTAAGTCGCATTTTTCGGAAGACCATATTTCGGCCCCTAAGGGGTGCTGCGCCCCCAAATTTTTACACGCGCTAGAGAATGACCAAGTCTTACTAGCGCACCCTCCACCGGGAACGGG
>Ga0209671_1007549_pt1 | contig 11294 bp, 5 predicted proteins | sample WorMetHERISLAND2_2_FD_187401 | JGI IMG/M metagenome (GOLD analysis project Ga0209671, IMG submission 187401) | Marine gutless worms symbiont microbial communities from Max Planck institute for Marine Microbiology, Germany - Olavius geniculatus... | ecosystem: Host-associated > Annelida >...
CGCTGATAGATGCTGGAATTTGTTTTTATTGTTGCACACTCGGAGAAATTTGCAGCGAAGCGAAAACGTGATATGAGTTTTATCACTTCAATTTTTTAAAGCTAGATTTCTGACGTTGATGACTTACAAGATTTGGTACCAGCGGCCAGAAGTTCCGTCACCAGCTTATCTGGATGGTGTGCTACAGTAGAAGATCGTACTGGTTGCCGGGCGATGCGGAGAGACGCAGCCCGGCGCCGTCAGCCGCTGGACCCGGCGCCCGCCTGCCCACCGATACACCGTCGAGGTACGCGACCGGCGGACGTCTGACGATGCGCGCCGGTGACGCCGCAATTCTGCGTCGTCTGGCGCACCACTCGGGAGCCGGCAACAGCGGCGGCAGTGGAGGCAGCGCCGGCGGCGGCGGCAGCGGCACGAACAACCAGCCGGCCGACGCCATGCCCCTCACACAGCAGAGGTCACAGATGAACGTTGTATAAAGCCGTGGCTACACGCACCGATTTCCTCGTCCGACTTTTGGCTGACAGGCTGAAAACCTCGTGTGAGAAAATCGGTGCGTGTGGCCATGGCATAATAAGTGTATAATTGTATATCATGCATCCACATCACAAATTTAGAAGATCACAGATGAACGTCGTCGTAGTGGACACGGTCTGTACGCCGGGGGGCATCGGTTCACGGCAGGAGAGCGTCGAACATGGGTCGCTTAACGATATCACCACCACCGCCCCATATACCGACAACAGCGTACTGTGACGTCACGCGACCGCACACCCGGGTACGCACACCACGGTGACGTCATCAGTCGTCACACACGCGCGCTCGCGCCTCTCGACTCACAGCGTCGCGCTGTGTGCGATCTGTATATCGTTTCCAACATCATCGCCGTCGTCATCGCGGGCATGCTCCCGGACTGGAGTGCGGCCGTTTCAACTACGAGATGCTTCCACCGTCCTCAGTCTTGGACGTGTCGCCACGCTGAGTTCAGTCTGTGGTTGAGTGGCTGAATGTCGGCTTCCAGAGTTCGTAGCCAGATGTGGTGTGGGCGTTCTGGGCAACCCGCAGATTGACGTTTCGAGGGCTCTGGATAAGTCGTGCGAGTCGCTTATCCTTGCCGCATGCCAGAGGAAACGGGACCGTCTGACTTGGATGAGAGGTTCTGGGATTTTCAAATTCCGCTGAAATATTTCGACACACTGTGTGAGCGTCACGGATTCCTCATAAATCTGTCATTCCGTATCTCACTTCTATCAGATACTTAAGTTGGGACAACGTTCCAACAATTTCTGACAAACCAGTCGAACAGTAGCGTAAAAGCGGCATATATTTATACCGGAAGTGACGTCACACTGCCGAAGCACGTGACCGACGCCGAGAACTTCCGGTCGTTGATCGGCCAGCGGAAACGTGACTTGTGCACGCGACGTGTTTGACAAGGCGGGAGCTGGGCGGTTTGCGATTTAAATTTGATTTGATTTTTTCTACTTTACGAATTTTATTTTGTTTTCGGGAGCTTTTCGTAATGCCGTTTATTTAGTGACCGCGCTACTCATTTTATTGCGTCGAGTGTGGTGTAGCGCTACACCCACCCTTTTGTTGTACCTTTATGAAACGTTGACAGACTTTCGATTTGTTAGCACACTCAAAACAATGCAGTAAAGCAAAAAATGTGACTTGACAAGTTTTATTGATTAATCACTTCCGGCATTAACGTTCAGGCTCGGCGAGATTTTTAGTATCATTTTATTGCGCATTACGTGGAAATTGACACTAACAGCATCTGGTAAATCTGGAAATCGGTCATTATTTCGCACAGATGCAACATGTTTTTGACGCACGGCGTGGTTGTTTGTAATATTTGTAATACATTATAATGACACGTGATATTGGTTATGGATCACCGTGCCGATAAGAAATCGAATAATTGTTCTAAATTGTGATGTGTTCAATCGAATCGATTTTTTGTTGTCAAACCGCCCAGCTGTACTAGACCTACAAGACGAACGCCGAAAACTTTGTGGCGGACTGCGGATGACAAATCTCGTTCAAACCTCTTGACTCCAAACTGCAGAATTAACTGTATTGTGTACACACTTTCTTGCTGGCTGTTGTATTATTCGTCGTACTTTGTGATTCGGTCCACTTATGCTTACTGTCGCTCGCATCTGTTTGACTGGACGACGACGAAACCGTATTCTGACACGTACGGTTTCAGTCTCAACGTGCTGGCAATAAAGACTCGTTCGGAAAATTTCTAGAACGTAAAAAATGTTTAAACAACGGAAAAAAGAGATGGACAAAGGGGGAAAGAAAACGGGGCAGGAGAAAGAATAGAAGAGGATTTATGGACAAAAGAGGAGAGGGAAGGAGGGAAGGTATAAAGAAGGAGGGAAGGTATAAAGAGAAGTGTAATAAAAACCGCAGTGTCGCAATTGCGACTTCCTGTGCAAGCTAACGTTTGTTATCATTACCACTATGTGCTTAGCCTTGTTCCGTAATAAACACAGATGTACTTTATATAACACGAGTAGTATATGGCCAATAAAAGTCAATACACGTCAAGCACAAAGCGAGACTAAAATAGTGAGATGCCATCAGTTATTTACTAACGTGTAACTGTGCGAAAATGTTTGCATGTTTCGCTACACAGTTGTATACGCATCTGTTAACTGTGGTAAAAAGAATTCTGGTAAAATACTTATAATGATTCGTAAAATCAGACGTGTAAACTGGCGCGCGGTGTTCGCGAACATAGGGCGCATCGCATGTCGCTATAAAGGCTTCTGTTCTAAAGCGCGTCTGCTAGCTGGGAAGTCGAGCGCTGTAACAGTGCTCTGAAAGCAACACGATGCTGGTCAAACAAGCAGCCCACGACTGGCACGACATCCAGTTTTTAATGTCACAATTCTATCAGACATCAACCGACCTTCGCCTTTTAAAATTTGCAGTATAGCGATCATTGAAAATTCTATACCACGTATCAAATTCTTCGCTTAATTTTCAAATACGGATGTCAGAAAAACCATTGTATTTCGCGTTTTGCAGTGGCAAATCCAGGATTTTGGAAAGGAGGAAGCGAAAAAGTAGAGGGGGTCGAAAATGTTTTAAAATTGCATGCAAAATAATGCATTTTCGTGCAAAATTTTCACTTGTTTTAAGATGCATCCAGTCAATAGGGAGCGCCCCCTTTGAATCCGCCACTGGTGCTGTGGCAGTCTTAATTGCGGAAAGACAAACTTGCCAGCATTTTAAACGGCAAGCGTCCGCTGTACTGCAGACTGCAGTTGAGTTTAGCATAAAAAGAAGGTCTACTTCTTGTAACTAATGTTGCTAATGTATTGTATCAGTTCCGCGTATAGTTTTAGCAGACTATTTTCTTGTAAACTTGTTGTGAATAGGGCCTATGTACTGGCCTTTTTACTCGTAAAATAATAGGGTGTCCACCGCTTTCAGCCTCGCATAATCGACTGTAGTATTAAACTAACGCATCAGAGGTTAATTTTCTAACGGCATGCGCTAAATTATAAGAAAACCCAGCTATCGCTGGGAAAGACGCCCTACAGCCTATACAGTTTTTGTTGCCGTGCTAATCTTCACGGTTATCCAAGGTCAATGAATTTCATGTTATTGAAAGCCAATATGCCACTCCCTATTAGTGATCAATAGCAACCTCCCTATCTCTCACCCTTTTTAGATATATCTACTTATAGCTTGAAACCTTCCATTAAAAATTGCGGCAAAACCGCTGCAGATGGAGACTTGATTACTGTCGACAGCCTACAGGAAGTTGCCAAATATTTAGCCTACAATTTACTTACTTACTTATTTACTTACCTACAAAACGGCTTTTGGTTCGGTTTTATGAATCGAATGTCGTTGCGCCGACACTGTGTGACTGTGATCGGTGTAGAAATGAAAGATAATGACCCGGGCAATCAGAAGGCAGGAGAGTTGCGGGGGCTGACCTAAGGGGAAGGAGCGAATAAAAAGTCAGCGATCGGCGCAGTATTCAATGATAGATTCACAGTGCTTCCTGTCACGTGACATCATGGCGGTACTGCACTCTGGTGGGTAGTTTCCGTGACAGAACGACCGCGACGATCTATAGCATCGCTCAACCATCAAATGTCTGTTCACGCACTCTGTGCCTCGTAAGACCGACCGTTCTGACAGCTGGGGCGGGGTGAGAACGAAGAGGGAAAGGAAGGGAAGGGATGGCGAAAAGAGCGGGAAAAGTGATGCCAAATCCATCGTGTGTGATCTGCAGTTGCACACATTCAGTGGTTTCACAGTCTTCAGTTTTAGCTTTTTACTTCCTTTTTACTTTGTTTGACTGTCGCGCACTGGCGTTATGCAGTCACTCTTTCCACTCAGACGCTGCAGATCGAGTCTGTCTGTCTGTTTGCAGTTTGCAGTTTGTCCGGCCGAATTGGACGGACGGACGGAACGCGTGCTTGCAGTTTTTTTCGTTTTGCGCTCGCCGCCGCTCCAAAGATAATAGAGCGACCGTCGTCGTTAAGTCGTCGTGAATTTGTCACGAGGCAACGCGCAGGCACGAAGCTCGCTCGCTCTATTATCTTTGGCCGCTCGTCGCTTTGATCAACCCGTGCGGTCAAATAGTCATATATGTATGACATAATCACCATCTCTAACACTCAGCAGGAGCGCTGCTGCTGTACTCAATCGCCGTGCAATGTATTGCATACTGCATACCGTAAAACTTCTATTTATTTTTTGCCACATAATGTCAGAAATCGCTCCGCCTATCGACGTGATATTTTGCAAGGTGATAAGAACTATGCTACATTTTAAAAATTGGATCCAAAAATTAGGGGCCTCATCCCCATAGGGTTTCTTCAAACGCTGTCCGTCTCTCTCTCTGTCTTTGAATATTATTGACGCGCTACAGCAATGCTGTAGGCATCTTACATGGTTGTCGTCCGTCGTCGTCCGTCGTCCTCTCTAACGGGTGTATTGTGGCTAAACGGTGCAAGATGGGACCTAGGTTGCAACGTCGTTCGTTTTAGTCGCATTATTGTGACGTTTTCGTCTTCTTTATTTCTCCTTCTGCGTGTCGCCATTCAGTCTGACGGTTTTTTTGCTGCGACTCGCGCGTATTTTTCTAACCGAAATATCTGTTCTCGTTAACTAGAACAAAAAACGCACTTGGCACTGCAGGCGTGTCGGGTTGCTGACAAATAGACGGGTCGTAGGTAGGAATTGGTCGGACTGTATAGCGACTAAAGACCGTCGTCGATAAGTCGTCGTGAACTTGTCGCGAGGTAACGCGCAGGCACGACCGACCGACCGGCCCACGATAGACGTACGACCCACGTACGACGCGTGAATTATGCGTCGACACGCCCCTCGACTATACAGCGGCGTGACCGTCACCTCAAAGTACCTATCGTATTTTTATGTCTTTTTGCAGTGCCACATTTACTGCCCCGCAAAATTTTCTTTCGGACTGCGGCCGTTTATAGTCTTATATTATAAACACGGCACGGCACGTTATAGCCATTTCACAACTACGACGCAACTGAACTTAACTGTTGTGACTGTGTGCAACAATGCAATGACGTCATTAACATTGTGACGTCACGCTGCGGTGCACAGTTTGCTAGCAGTTGAGTTGAGTTGAGTCACGTCGGCGTCGTAGGTGTGAAGTGGCCATTAGCGACTCCCTGTAATAGAGTGTTCACACGATCGAGCAAACATCGGGCAGCTAGCACGACGTTCTATGGTAATTAGCATATTAATTATGAGGGCTGGCGGGTTGTAATTGGAAGGCCTATATAACACGTGATGAGCTGTGGGCTAAGAGCCTAAGCCTAGGCCTACATATGAGCCAGGGGCGGGGTTCCAATAGGCCTGCTTGAGCCAGCTCGACGTTTGCTCGATGTTTGCTCGATCGTGTAAACACCCTGTGAAATCCGTCTCCTAAAATATATGGCGCTTGAGCGTAGACGTATAACTATCCAATCTCTGGGCCCTACGCATGATTACGATTACAGGAACATCTTCCAAATGCAGAATAATGTTAGTGTCGCAGATCCTGCCAAGAACAATTTGACTGCGTTTCGACGAAGAATTATTAAGAAAAGTATCGTTCGCTGAGTAAACACGTGCACCAAAGTTACGCATCAGCTAGCGTGAAACATCGATTGGATTTTTTTTTCAAATGACGTGTCAGTACACGTAAGATAAGTCCATTGTAGATAAAAAAAATTAATTTGTCATAAATCATGACGTCGTAGACGAGGTGGGTGGTCTTTTACGGCTTGCAGCGCATTTCTTTAATTATAATGATAATGGATTGAACGCTGGTTCCAGTGCACCCCTGCTGCGGTGGCGTACCCGGTAAACAACCAGACACATTACGTGAACGGAAGTTAGCTCGCCGTTTTACCTGCCTTACCAGAGACTTTGATTTAGCCAATCAGGAACGGCGGACAACTGACGTTAAGTCATTGCTCTTAGTTACGTCACACGGTGCAGAAAAAAAATTCCGATGCTGCAGCAGCTCTGTGGCACAATTCAATTATGTGCGCTAATGGAAAAGCGAATGAAATGGAACTAGGTTAGCTATGTTTCATATGTGATTTCGGTGGTGGATGTGCTGCATTGCATACATCCAACTATAATGAACTCATACAAGAAAAGCCCACCTAACGCAAAGGGGAACGCGCGACAGCGGTGCATGTTTGAAGGCCCACTGAAAACAATCTAAGCTCATCGATCCAGCAACTGACATTAGGTACGATGTATTTACATACGCCAGATGGTGCTACCGTCTCGCGTGAATGCTGCCGCTCTTGAAATGTGTGTCGCAGCCCAAAATCGCCGAAAAATCCACAAAAACCCCTATTCTTGCGTTCAAGGTCATCCAAAGTCATTGATCTCGGTGGCAATCGAGAGCCAGTGTACGACTTCCTATTAGTGATTAATAGTAGCCTAGGTCCTATCTCGCACCGTTATTGAGATACAGCGACTTATTTGCTAAAAATCGCAAATTTTGTCCACCCCCTATCATTTAGCGCCCTCGTTCGGGGTGACTCCCTTCGAATTTATGGAAAAGCGTTACGGTTCCTGAAACTAGAGTCTTCACGCAGCCGATGGCGAAAATTTGGTGATTGTAGCTTGCACCATTTGACCGATCCACCCGTGTGACAGACGGACAGACGGACGAACAGACAGAATTGCGATGGCTAATACGCGCTACCAGCAGTACCTGCTGTCGCGCGTAAAAATAGACGCAAAATAGTCTGCGATAGGGCCAACTCCAGGCCACAACTCACCCGCCCGTTTTAGCGCAGTGACATTTTGCGTACAATAATTCTAGCGGTAGATCGGCGATCTTGCTGTTAGCACTGGAAAATTGCTAGAGGTAGATCGGGTAGACACATCATTGGGAAGATGGAAGAATTTATATGCCTGGAAGACGTAGAAGGTTTACAAACCATGCCACGACACTGTCACGTATTTAAATCAGGCTTATTCAGTATTATATCAGAGTCCATCTCGAGCCGAAGCTGTTTTGCGTAACACGGACTTAGAACTATAGTGCTTTTGAATGAATTTTATTTAAAGCTTGATAATTGATAACATTTCAGTTCTAACCACAGTCTTAGCGATGCAGTGAAGAAGAAATGTGGCTGCATTCTTACATTAATAACGAGATAAATGTAATTAGATAAATGGCGATCTACCGCTAGTAATGTTCTGCTCTTCAGTGCGAGATCGCCGATCTACCGCTAGCACTGACCATTTGCGTAACGTAGGCCTAACATGGCCAGAAACCGCTGAAACATGTTTCTTTTACATCGGCTGACACTCGCTGGGAACGATCATTTTTAAACTTACACAAAAATTAATGATTAATTAATCATTAGTTTTTGTTGCGAAACACCTTAAACAAGAAATATTATTTTTCTCATTCCCGATTCGCAACATATTATATGCCCGAAACAGAAAACAGAAAACAAGCATAACTTAACATGCCTTGAGCTATTATCTTCGACAGAAATATAATTCTCAGTGGATGGTTGTGAGTGTTTGAACTTTCCAGATCTGTCTCTGCGTACGTTACTGCAATAGGAAACTGTTCATAATCTGAAGCTATTAGATAATAGACCTATCAAGCCGACAAACCGTCAATTGCGTTGTAATAATTAAGTAATTAAATATTAAATATTAAATTTACTGAGATTAGTAGTGCATGCTGCTAACGATTTTTACGCGCGAAAGCATACTGCTTTCAGCGCCTCTTAGCCGTCGCAATTATGTCCGTCCGTCTGTCCCTCCGTCACATGGGTGGATCAGTCAAAACGGTGCAAGTATAGAATCATCAAATCTTCACCGTCGGCTGCCCGAAAGACTTTAGTTTCAGGAACCGTAAAGTTTTTCATAAATTCGAAAGGGGTCACTAAACGAGGGCGCTAAATGAGAGGGAGGTGGGAAAAATTTGCGATTTTAGCCAATAAGTCGCTGTATCTCAATAATGGTGCGAGATAGGGCCTAGGTTACTATTAATCACTAATAGAAAGTCCTACACTGGCTCTCGATTGCCACCGAATTTAATGACCTTGGATGACCTTGAACGCTAAATAGAGGCTTTTATGGATTTTTTGGCGATTTCGAACTGCGAGCGAATTGCACCGAAACCAATCGAGATAGACACGGACAAGCTGCGCATAAAATTTTCAGCATTGAACGCGAATTTTGATGGTCCAAGTCTCGATTTTCTAGGTTCAAGGAAACCTGTGCACGAGGGCATCAAAGAGCGGTACTTCCGTAAAAGTCGCGACGAAATGGCTGGAGATAGACTGACAGTTTGCGAACAAGAACTGTGATAGGCTTTCGCGCGTCTGGTGAGCATTAGTTCAAATTTCTTGTCGTTTTTGCTGTCAGAGATGGAACTCGGCATTTTATATGGACTCGTTATTGGTCGCTGTTTTCTTTTAGATGCAAGTCCAATCTATTATTTAATGCAACTAGGCTAATCTACTGCTAAATAGGTCCTTATTTCGATGATTTACGATGCATGCCGGCGATTTCGACAGATGCTTAACACTATGTCACTGACAGAGATAATCATTATGCTGTCTGCGATGTTGACGTTTTGGACGACCGTTAAAACGAGTCTTAAGTATGATATGTCGTCTGTCTGTCTGTAACGCATGCATTGTGGCTAAACGGTACATCGTAAAGGGTCAACGATGGTGCCGATAAATAGGGCAATGGCGATTTTATATAGGCTGTCAATAATAACCTGCTAAGTCCAGCAGCGGTTTGGCCGCAATTATGAATGCCTGTAACCATCACCCTCGTGCGCCGTATCGCATCTTAGCATTGATTGTAGCGTTCAATATAGCAGCGTTACCATCGCGTGTATGGGACTGCAGTTATTCTGGGAAATCACTTTCTGCGATCGGAAGTCGGACGCTAGTCTTCGGATATGGGCGGTACGGTCGGCCACCCTAGCGACACCTTGGCTACGAACCGCAGCTCGCACAGTCATGTTTCAGACTTCTGCTACACTGTAGTTTTAAAGCTGTAAGAAAATTGCCCTAAGAAGAGTTGATTTATTAAATCGCGTTGCGTCATACTTCTGTGGCGGACTATTTTCTGCTAAGTTCGTTGCATACAATCGGCTATAACTGTGCATTAATCGTGCACGAATGTTTATTACCCAATACCTAGCAAAGTCAGCGTTTGATCTGAACCGCACAGTAATTGCTTAAGCCGCGCAAATAGCGAGTTTCTGGCACCAAAAAAAGTTGCACGCAGGTTTGCTTAACTATGACCGTGGTCTTGAAAAAAACGTCAGCGCCAGAAAGTCTTTTTGTAACTGGCAAGCGCGCCGTCGCAAGAAGACAACAGTCTCAACAGATACGATAATACAAAAACAAACCGGTAGGTGGCGTCACTGACATGGCTTTTTTGCGACTACTAGGAATCGCAGTATTGCGGACAGACTGGGAACGGACGGACTACGGACACAGAGACGCAGACATACATGTACACCCACAGACACACTGTCTGACAACAACGGTCGCAATGCAAGACAAGTGACATTTGGTAAGGTCAAATTTTGATAAAACTGATTGAAGGCCATGTGACGTGACCAATAGACTTGACATTGTGTGCTTTCCACACCCGAAGTAGATCCGATGCACCGTTACTGAGGTATATCCATCTAAAGATGCCGAACTCTGAACGCCGCCATACGCCGCACGCCTCAATGCATTTCTGACAGCCGTCAGCTGAATAACTTACAAAAGTGCACACTACATTAAAACTTGCATTTTGTCGTGTAAACCTACAACACGTACGGTTCTGGTAGATTGCAGACACTGGTGAGGAAATCAGTAACAGTAACTGAGTTCGCTGAGGTAGGCCTAAACGCGCCGTTGTTTACGTGCGCTATATCCGTGGACGCTAATTTTCTTCATCGACGACTTCAACTTGGCTGCCGCCGCACTGTATAGTGTGCGATGCACGTATACGGTTCATTAGGTAGGCTGTGTCCATGTTTATTACGTCTTTTTCCCTCCATCAAGCTGTAGGGACCTACGTTATTATATAATTATGGTCCTTGATGTTACACCAACTCGCTCGGCGGTGCAACAACGCCTTTCATCATTGCTCAGCGAATACGCCTGTGTTAGCAAAAACCGCGCTCGTCAAAAATTAATAAAATCTACTGAGTAGAAAATACGTTCACGCGATTTAGCGTAGGCCTGCATTGTGGGTGGTGTTCGAAAACGTTCAAAAGCGCTGAAGATTTCACATGGCTGCACTAGCTTGAACAGATCGAGATGATTAGCACCAGACTGCCATTTGACACAGCCGTCTAATCAGCCGAAATGTCGAGTTTCCAACTTTCCATTGATGAAAAAAACACAGTAAAATATGGCTACGTTTCTCGGCACTATAAAGTATATTCTTATTTCTTTCTACACATACGACAGTTCATCAACCTATACACCAAAAATTTTTGGATTATAGCTTTCGCGTCGAAAAAATTACCAGTACAAAAATTGCAGAAGAAATATTTGCCTGTGCGGACGTTTTCCCGTATGAACTATGGCCTGCTAGCGCAAAGATGGACGCCACGTATATTACGTGGCCTATAGTAAGGTCTTTAACGTTATACAGGATGGTCCAGCTAAAGTGAAGCCAACTTACATTTTGCTGGTAACATTTGAATGCATAGGTAAAATTCAATGATTTTTTTTTGCAAATGTGATAACAGTTCAGACACACACATTGGGAATCATAAAAATGTAATT
>Ga0209671_1007551_pt1 | contig 11293 bp, 6 predicted proteins | sample WorMetHERISLAND2_2_FD_187401 | JGI IMG/M metagenome (GOLD analysis project Ga0209671, IMG submission 187401) | Marine gutless worms symbiont microbial communities from Max Planck institute for Marine Microbiology, Germany - Olavius geniculatus... | ecosystem: Host-associated > Annelida >...
GGAGAGTAATTGAACGCCCAGCGGTGTGCAGGGAGGGGAAGGGGAGGGGTAAGCAAACACGCGGCGGGCGGGCGTCACTTGAATTGACGGCCAGCAGAGAACAAAGAAATTGTCACACAGTACACCGCTGAAGTAACAGCACTTCACTTTCAAGGCACAACCGTCTGCGTCTAATTTGTGATGCTTGGATTCAAATATCGAAGGGTTGAAAAACGAATACAAATTCAAACTTGAAATTCGAAGTTCGCAAATCCGAACTTCATTTAATAACTTTGTTTTAGACCAAGTAAGATCGTTAACACTGTTGCCAGACCTCACCATTTGTAGTCGGTCTGATCTTATTTGGTGTTGTAAATTGCCACATTTATAGTCCCTGGAGCAGTTGTTAATCTTTGGCCTGGTACTTTATGCCAACATCATTATTATTCTGGTTATTAGAGCTGCCCAGTTTATGCATCAACAGCTGCAGTAAAGAATTACTTGCATTAAAAAAGTAATGCAGTTACAAACGTTAAAAAAATTACTCTGCACGCTACGGTTAGTTGTTATGCTTTTCTACGGCTATTTTCTATGGCTATCTTACGTTGCTTAAATTTTGCTTGAAGTATCTGTAAACAGATTCAGAAGCCTATGGTACTGTCCGTCAAAACAAAGATTCAGAATCTTGTTGCGTAAGCTATGCTTTGTTTAGCAACAAGACTGCAAGCCAACCATCTGTCATTTGTGTGCAATGCAGACCAGATTGTGTTAAAACTTTAGTACACCCAATATTTAGTAAACAAAAACAATCAAATAATCAGTCACATGCGTATTGTTGGACAGCTCGTATTATTATTATTATTGTGAATATTATACTGTAATTATCAGTGTTTATAACAATACTAATATGCAGTCATTGTTTGAAGTGTAAAATTAGAGGCAATAGCATGGTTGTATTCTAACATGTGAATTTTTGTATGTGTATTAAACTTAAACACTGGGCCATGTGAAGTCTTTTGATATGTTGACATTAGGAGTATTATTGCAATTCGGAAATTACTGATCAGCCATCTTTAGTCTTTGTACAGGGTTTTCACACCTCCTGTAAAGTCCTGGGTTTTTTCTTTATTTTCCAGGCCTGGGAAAATCCTGGATAGTAAGTTAGGTCCGGTTAAATGTTGGAAATTTAAGCTTAAGGTCTTGGAAAATGAAAATCCTTGATAGTTGAATTCACTGGGGGTTCAGTTGTAATGCACTTACTGAAATATAGTGATGAGATAAATTTTATATTATTTCGCATTCCTTGCATTGCATTATAACATATGTACAATAATTATTTGTTGTTATATTTAAATGTTGGTGAGCTGCGAGAAGGTCTTCGAAAACTTTTGATGGTTTTGGAAAAGTCCCAACATTTTTGTCAATGTAAGTGGGAGCCCTGTTTGTATCATCTGGCCTTGCTAACGTCACTTCTTGTCAGCTATATCTGATACAACTCCAGGTTATGACAAGTTATTTGGACGTTCTTTAGCTTCTTGTTCAATAGAAGTGTTGCCATTTTTATTTTGTATTGCTTGTCAGCATTCAGAAAATGTGACACAAAGACATGACAGAAATATCATGGTATTAAATTTTACTGCCTTCCTGTAATAGCTTTGTTCAGATTTCATAACTGCCTTGCTCAAAATTAATAGAAATGTCTACTCGGTAGTTGCATTTTAGCATAGTGTGACACATATCTCTAAAATGTTGAAATGCTGGGAATTCCGACACTTGTCAGGACTCAGGGACTTGCCACAGAAAAACCAGTCTGGTAAAACTGTGTCAACTTCATGTTTTGGAACAACATCAATCTATTTCGCATATTAAACTGTTTTTGACAGTGTATTTTCTGTCCCATAATCTTGTTGGAGAATTTGGCTGTGCTAGAGATTGGTTAATGAGTTCATAGTGTAATAATATATCTGTTGTATTCAGTTGTGAATAATAACTGTTTGGCATTAGTACAGCTAGTTCGTTATTTTTATTTTTCTATCACTGGTTGCATTGTAGTACATGTATGTGAATACGTTATGTAAATTACAGCTGACTGTGTTATTTATTAAAGCCACCGATAGACACGTTGTATAATTCCTATCTAAAGTCTGTGGCACACTGCTGCAACTTTGTGTTGTAACTGTGTTAAATATTGCTTGAAATTGTGTGTAGGCTTGACAACATCTGGCTGGTTGTAAATACATATTTCTGATGAATTAAACAACTTTTACTAACATCCGTTAAATTAGTTTTTGTTTGTTTCGTGCTTTGGCTTTGCCATTGTTCCAGCGTGCTCTTAATTTTCAGTTAATACACAGTACATGTACACAGCAACGTCTTGGCAGGGGGGGGATCGCCAAATTTTGGGTTGTCAGAAATTCTTCATCAGAAAATTTTAATCTAAAAGTGCAAAAATTGACATTGAAAACCCCCATTATTGGGAAATTTACACAGCAGGAAAATTGAAATTATGAGCATTTTGTAGAAAATTGGTAGCTGTCTCTCAGAATTCTGTCGGAAGTCTACAGGTCTGTTGAAAAAAAAACCGGGACGCCGCTCGCAATACACAGAAAACTATTTCAGCCAAAAGTACATTGCTGCTTGCACATTTTTACACAAGAAGCAGGTAATTTGTAGTTGCATATTCAGAGCAATATCGGACGAGTAAATTATTAGATCTCGATTTTTTGGCAAAACTGGTGTCTGAGATGTCAGTAAGCTAGCGGCCACTAAAACCCGCTCTTGGTAAGTTTGTGGAATAGGCCTACGACACGCTTGTTCTTAGTTTTCTTGCTGATATGAAGACACTGCGTAGAAAGCGATAGAACTGTAACACGACAGTAAGACAACGGAGACTGAGTACTGATTACTTAAACCGAAACTGTTTTTTTTCGTGCCATCGCGCTGTGTAGGCCAGATGTAGCGCGTTACTCCGTTTTCAATGCTCCTTGACGTTGTAGTTTATCGATTGTATTATAATAGGCCTATGCTGATGCATTTTCGTGGAAGAACTGACAACGAATGCGTCTAGACCATTAGCCCAAGGGCTCAGCCCAAGCCTTTAATTCCCCCAGCTTCCACTCCGGGGATTTCCCAATCTAGATCTAGACGAGCTGATAGGGACTCAGTGCCCCCACGTTCCGTTCTGTTGACTCATATTATTCATAGGAATTCAATTCGAGCGCAGCGAGATCTCCATTCTAGCAACTATTATCCGACGCTTGTAAGTCTTAGTCGTTATGCCGCATGACGAGTTTTGTCCGCGCACCTGTCTGTCCGTCGATCTGTTCCATGGGCGGCGTCAGCGTAGGCGAGGCAACCCCTTCCCCTATATCATTTCCCTTGCCCGACTTCTGTTGTCCCTTTTTACCGTGGAGAAAACTAAATGTTAGTTGTGCTAAAAATTGACCTCTAGTAAACTACGTTACGTGTTTTGGATGCACACAAAGGACTGAATAAGCTCGACATTTGGCCCAAACATTGATTTTCATTGTTCCATGCAGGAGCCTTGGCCTTTGCCCCTACGTTGCCTCTTCCAGTCCCAGCTTCAGATAGCGCCGCCCATGGTCTGTTCTATATATTGTTTGGAAAACTACACCATGTCTCAGAAAAAACAGTAAAAATTGTTTTAGTCATAACTTTGTCAAATTTCAACTAACTTTGACAATTTTTGGCACAAATATGGCTGAAACCATATATTTATGTAACATGTACTTATTTACCACTGCAGAATTATAAACTTATATAACCAATCACTTGGTAAATTATCAGAACCTATGCTCAACGTGTGTTTTGCATACAGACACAATGGCTTAGATGCAAGGCCACTGGGTGATGGCGGAATCAATGATCAACCGATCAAACTGCATTTACTCACTGATTAGACGCATTTTAAGCTCATCAGTCTGCTGTTTTGTTATTTGCTATTTTTACCGTAAAATATTTAATACTACAAAATGTTTAAATCACTCTGTAAAATATTGATGATGCAAAAGTGAGCAATCTGATACAAATAACCACCATGTAATGTAAGAATCTGTTGCATCTGCGTTTCACACGGTAGTGCGTTGACATAAATTGGGTGAGGTGAGAAATTAGTGCATCTTGCATAATTTTATCGTCTTGGCCATCTTTGTGCCAAAAATTTTCAAAATTGGTGGAAATTTGACAAAGTTATGACAAAACAATTTTTACTGTTATTTTGAGACACGGTGTACAAGGCGCAACCGAATTAGATTGAACGTTTCACGCGGCAGTATGTCATAGATGTTCAAATTCTCGTTTCTATAAGTCATCTGTCAAGGTCACCGGAGGTCAAAAACCTCAAAGTTGGCGGATCAATTGTGCCGGGAATCTTAAGCACCGACTGCAAACTAAGCCTAAGCATTGCAGAGAACTAAACTGGGGGAAAGTTGCGCCCTATTTCGATTTCAGATTTGGGGAGATAGAAGCCACTGACTATAGATAGACGTCGGTGATTTAGCGCGAGACGGACTGTCCGTTCACCTGCGTCCGAGTGCTAATTGCGTCACTCTCTGATGTGGTTCTATTAATCGACGCAACCTGAAACCCGTTCGCTCGCCCCGCAATCTACAATACAGTAAAACTATTTATAGACTGTCGCTTGCCTTATGGCCTATACTGCGTCGCTCTACAGGGTGGGCCAAAAAACTAGTACAATTTTAATACGTTAATAACTTTATGAAATAATAACCGATTTTTAAAATTTTTTACTGTCAAAATCAAAAGAAAATTTGTAGTAACATTGTCACTAAAGATCCCACTACACTTCATATATGTTGTTACACCATTTTGTGAAAATATCACACATCACTTAAGTCGGCGACGACACTGACCAACTGCGTGATCAACGTTGATCGAGCCTGACATGTGGCCCCCAAACAGCCCGGACTTAAATCCGGTCAATTATGCTGTTTGGGGGTCCTTCAGCGGATGGTCTATCAAAGGTGACGATTACAGTCAACCAGCTGAAGCACGCAATCGTCGCTGAGTGGGGCAAACTGTTGCAGCATTTGGTCTATCGCGCCATTGGTCATTGGCGTCGCCGGTTTGAGTGTGTCGTCCAGCAGCGAGGCGGACACATTGAACATTTGATGAGAAAACTGCAAAATGTGACAGTTGCTTTAGACAATAACTGAGACAATAAACAGGTTGCCTCATGTCGTTAATTTTTTACAATGTGTTGTTGAAATTTTCAATTTTTGCTTTTAAGACACTGATATTTCACTAGGTAGTGTAGCAACACACTTGAGGTGTGGTGGGATCTTTAGTGATACTGTTGCTACAAATTTTCTCTTGATTCCGACGGTGAAAAAAATTTGAAAATCCGTTAATATTTGATGAAGTTATTGGCGTATAAAAACACTGCGCCAGTTTTTTTTGGCCCACCCTGTACGTCGCTGTTTTTTTCTTCGTCCGAGTTCACATTTTATTAGCCCAGACATTCATTATTATTCATATATATACATATATATATAGATATATATATATATATACATATCTACGGTAATAGGCCGCACTGTAGGGAGAGGGGGGCGATTTTGCCGTTCATTTGTCTGTCTCGCGACCCGTCCGTAGACCTACCGTATGGTACAAGTACATTGTAGTCTAAGGCTTCTTAACCTTTTCCGGGATCCAGATGATATTCCGAATTACCACAAAACTAGTTTCATCTGTGTTTTACTGTTTGGCGCTGTCTTTCCTGGAGACTTCAGCCAAATTTGCCCCCAGAACATTTTTGGATCATTATCCTGCTAACAACCGAAGATAAACGCCGAATAACACATGGACCCCTAAGTCTCGAGTGAAGACGATACGTAGGCCTACGTGTCGGTTCCAGGGTTAAGTTATTGACGTCGACTGTCCAGGTATACACAATCATACTGTGTCACTCGTCGATATCAATTAACGACAAATATCGACCATTTCGCCTATTTGGGCTGCAGCGATGGGTGGCGACAGATTGCACGTTATAACAGGCCTATGCCATCATCATATGTTTGTTTAATACAGGTCAACAAACGCAACCTCTTAACAAATACAACATGAGAATAAGTTTTAAGATATTGACGAAAATGACTGTTTCATCGTGCGTCTGTAAGTAAAAAAATCGAAAGTTATAAAATCAAATCCTGTCATTGATAAAAAAATGCTACAAACGACACTGAGTGACATATTCGACATTGCAAAGGACAGACAACACATGCACGATATTATTTAATTCCTAGGTTTTGTGCATCAGAAAAAAAGCGGCACGTATGGCGGAAAGCAGTTAGGTTGGCCGATGAAAACATAAAGACGACATTGCATTGCGTTGTGTTGCATTCGCAGTGTCGTACCTCAAAGTGTGACAGCGGTTTAACCGCTTGCCGTGTTGTAGATTGACTTAGAAGTAACTAAATTACACGCTACACTACACTAGTCTACACAGGTGAATGCATACATCGGCGAGGTGAGCAGGCGACTAAAATAAGCGCACGTAGGCCTGTCTACCTCATTACAGACGACGCATAATAGGCCTATTTCGGGTCAAGTCTCTCTGGTCAATATATATAATCGGTCTGGCCGCGTGGTCTATACTTTATAGGCCTATAACATGGTAAAATAAATGCAAAGATACTAGGTTGGAAGTGGACGTCGATGCAGCAGAGCGTCATGGGTTAAAAAAGCCGGGGGGCCACGAAGTTGCAATTTTTCGGTAACTTAGCAAATTTTTGTATAGATTTTTTCCCCTAAATTTTTCCAAAATTGGGGTCTTAACACCAAAAATTTAGGGCGGGCAATTAACGTAATGGAGTGTTTTCACTATGAAGCAAACATGAAGCAAATGTATTGAAAATACACGGCGTGTGCTCTAAGTTTGCTTGATGTTTGCTTCGTGTTTGCTGAACTGAAGTGACGCGGTTTATATTTTCGGCGACCTAGACAACGGACAAACAAAGCGAGTTTATTCGTCTTTTGCTGACGCGTACGTAAGCGTAGTTACGTAGGCCACCGATGCCGATAGACGGTGCCTACTGTAATGCATTACTAAATTGCCCATTCGTCAGTTTGTCACTCAGTTACGTCGTTTTTGCTTGCACCGACGCACCGCCTGGTCGCGGAGACAAATCGGTTACTTTTGGCCTCGTTTTTGCTGCATAGTGACGCAGAGCACATTAAGTCGATCAGAAGTGCGCATTTGTATGCGAACTACAAATTATTTCCATTGGGTCACCCAACAAGTTGCAACAGGTTTGTCCCGACGCCGTAAGTCTGATTGCAGCTATAGAACAGGCGTATAGACATAATTTATAAGCTAAGCTGGTGGTAGATTATGACCGACATAGGCCTAATGGACAACATTGGTCGATCTCGATCGAACAAGAGAACGACAGCTATATGTCTTGTCTTGTTTGAAATGACTTCATTTTTGCCAAGCCAAATTACACATTACAAATTACACGAAAGGTTATATCCACACATGGGGTCTTGTTGTGCCACGGTAAAAACTCAGAGCCGATAATACTATCATGCTACAGGGTGGTCCAAAAAACGGCACAAAGTTTATGGCACCATAATTTTGCAACCGTACATCACAAAGTCATGCGGTTTTTAGCAAAATGTTCTGAAAAATTTTTTTACATGACTAAAGTCAGTGTTTAAATACAGCAATTAAATATTCTTTGATTTTGCCGTTGGCAAGTAAACTATTGAAAATGTACCTTGGTCCATAAAAACATGGCACTATTATTTTTTAATACCTCCGTGAAACATTGGCCGATTTTAATATTTTTGGCAGGCTACTTTAAGAAGAAACTTGACGCAAAGGTCTGTAAGTTTTGGCCACTTCACCTTAACGTTGTCGCTACACTACCGTGTGAAATGCAGAAGTAGCAGTTTGGCCATTGACAACAATGAATTCCTACCGGGTAGCGTATGTGTCGGCTCAGAAATTATTAACTGAATAGTGACAAACGCAATTGGCAATTATAATCACTCAAAAAGTCACACGTGCCACATCGCATCATCTTCATTTCAGCATGTGCTCAAAATGTTCTCTTGCAGCACAAACGCAAGCGGTAGACGTTGACACCTTTTGCCAACAGCACGTTCAGTAACTGCATGACTCAAGCGGCCCACTCGCTGTTGATGTATCATTTCAGATGTCGACTTACATTTTTAAAATAAAGACAAAACAACAGATTTTCAATGATTTTGTGGTGTCAGGAATTTTCTTAGCTGACGCATGCACTACCTGTTTTGACATATGGCGCGTTACAAACGCAGACTACTTACTTACTTACTTACCCAGTATGAATTCATTGTTGTCAATGATCAAACTACGACCTCTGCATTTCACAAGGTAGTGTAGCGATAACCTTAGGGCGAGGCGGCCAAGACTGTAGACATTTGCGTCAAGTTCTTTTTGGTGTCGCGTGCCAAAAATTATTAAAATCGGTCAATGTTTCACGGAGCTATTGAAAAATAAAAGTGTCACGTTTTTACGGACCGCGGTGTCGAGGGTAATACTGTTTTTGCATGGTTCAATTGCCAGCGGCAACAACAAAGAATGTTTAACTGCTGTATTCAAATATTGACTTTAGTCACGTAATGAATTTCTTTCGGAACATTTTGCTGAAAACCACATGACCCTATGACGTACGGTTGCAAAATTATAGTGTCATTAACTTTGTGCCGTTTTTTGGACCTCCCTGTAAATAGGCTACCGTGTAAGCCTGTAGGCTGTCTACGGTAATAATTCAAGCAATATGTGTCGTCGATCAACTGCCTCCTTACTTAGGCCCGCAGTTTTCGTCAAAAAATAGCCAACATAAATTTGATTACGTTAGCCATACGTTTGCATTTCGTACCAGAATATTTAGGCTACCAACATGCTTTCAGAACGTTTTGTTAACTGATCAAAAGTTTGTGCGACAGTTTCAAGTTTCACCTTTGTTTTAGCTACAAATGCTTTTTCAAAAAATGTTTAATTGCCACAGGCCTATGTATTTTCTCGTTACATTACTCAAACACAATATACAACATTATCCATTGTTCACCGACAATAAAATTGTCTCAAATCCCAAGAAAATGCTAACAACAATGTCCAAAAATGGCGTCGTCTTTCGTCTTTCGAAAATCATTGTAGCCGGAACAAGCATGTGAGATAGCCAAATTTCGTTTTAAGTCAGCTAAGTAGGCCTATTTGTTTAAGTAAGTAAGTAAGTAAATGATTTATAAAGCGCCAAACAGAAAGAATCAAGGCGCATAGGATGCTTTGAAGTAGGACCTGTAATTTTTTAAATTGAACTATAATGCAATAAAATTTACTGGCTTGCGGCGTAAATCATCTAATGTAAAATAATGTCGCGGATACGTTGTCGTTTGTAATAATAATAATAATAATAATAAAATAATTATAGAGATACTTAATTATTCCTCGGAGATTGTTAATGTTGGTGCCTTAGCTATATCGCAGAACACGATTAGCGACGCTGTCACGCGAAGCAAACATCATCTCAATAATTCGTTGCAGATTTATTCCAGAGTTTCATCGACCCCTTCTCTGTCTCTAAGTCTATTTAAAACCTTCTATTAATAGGCCTAAGTTTTGTCAGACAACGCGTTTTCACGGCAACCTAGCCTACGTTTTCAGGTCCATGATTTCATGTGTGTTGGGCGATTGTACTATAGATACGCTGTTTTTTTCTGTCAGTTTGTCATTTTTTGGACGAATAAAAGTGTTAATTAAACAATTTTTAAATATGTGCGTGCAAAATTTACACGTCATATACATGTAATTTACGCACAATATTTCGAAGACAAAAAGTTCTTAACACCGCGTTTATTAACACCAAAATGAAACATTCGCAGTAGCAGCAAATCGACAAATAAATAACAGCTTGAACAAAGCAACAAAACAACGCACTAACACACTACAGAAGAACGTTCTCAAGTCAAACAAAATACAATAAATCATCGGCAACAAGCTAATAATCGCAGCGGAAAGTTAAATACTTGTGACTTATGATGAAAGATCAACTGATAGACGGCAAATGACTGCGGAATGGAAACAAGTTGAACAGATGAAATAACTACATGATCATAATCGAAACAAAACTGAACAAAAAGAAAACAACGAACGTTATTAGCATTAGCAGCAAAATATACGTAAGTACCAACAAACAGAAAAAAACGCAAGGGACGCATTAGATGACCTTTTTGGTTGCAGATGTTTTCTAATAGCCAATTTCCATTAGGCGAACTAGTTGGCCAACTTGTTGGTAACCCAAAAAGTTGCCAACTAGTTGGCCAATTAGTTGTCACAGTATTAAGCAACAGTATTAAAGTACGTTGGGCAAAAGTACATTCGTTTACTTGAAGTGATGTTGCATGCCAACAATTATTAACATCAGCCAGTGTTTCAGTAAGTTATTCAAAAAATAAAAGTATCACTTTTTTGAGACACAGTGTATTTCCGTTACCACAGCATCTGCATACCCGATTGGAGAGACAGTGAAGTGGAATATCCAACAATAAATATCAGACAAAATAGACAACAAACAAACAAATAAACACAACAATATCGAAAACATGCCGTAACACAAGCAGTAGGATGTGTAGGCCTAATAGGTGCTTGTCGGAGATCGACTAACGCTACAGGCTTATTCATAGTAATGCAAAATATTTCAGTAAAATATCATACAATCATATTTGATAAACATTATATCGACATGCATTGTAATAATAAGTCAAATACATTACCGGCGTTCGTATTATCGGTAAATACTTTGAATCGTATAAAAACATTACACATGCAAACGACTTGGCACAGAAAACACTGAATTGACAACCGTAATCCGCTGAAAAAGCTCCTTAACTATGAAACGAAACATAAGGCACAAATACAGTTAACAAGTAACATCGAGGCAGGAGCACAGAAAAGCAACTGCCCCTTAGTAAATTTTTGCCCATTTTCATCTAGTCGTTCAATTAAGATACAAAATCTTGGACTGAAAACTCTATTTTAGAAAATTTAAAGGCAAAATTAAAATTGTGAGCACTCATAATTTCCCCTGTTGGAAATTTATAATCAACTTTATTCATCGAAAAATTCGATAGCATCACAAAAAAGGAACAAACAAAAAAAGAAAAAAAAACAGTAATGCATACTGATAACAGATACACATACTGTAAATAGTTACCACAGTCTCAAATAGGCCTAATAAACATTACACTATGCCCTATAGCTGGCACACCTTACATAATATATTGT